>Ga0172380_10001692_pt1 | contig 37575 bp, 55 predicted proteins | sample Leawe162metaG_FD_119747 | JGI IMG/M metagenome (GOLD analysis project Ga0172380, IMG submission 119747) | Leachate microbial communities from a municipal landfill in Southern Ontario, Canada - Leachate well 162 metaG | ecosystem: Engineered > Solid waste > Landfill > Unclassified | place...
TCAATTGGCCGAACCTAAGAAGCCAAGGCAGGACCAGCTTATCAGAAACAGCGCCCAGGAACTTCGGGCATACATTGAGAACGGCTTAACCTTTATGGGGGTTAGCTACATTGAGAGAATGAAGCGCGCCTATCAGTCAGCCGGAGGGAATGCATCCAAGATTTCAAAGATACCGAATGAAACCGAAATGCCGTCAAGTGCTGACTATAAAGACATCCTGATTTCAATCTCAATGATTCAGGCCGCTCAAGCAGTGGCTCCAATCAAGAAACAAATGAAGCTTGCCAGTACCGATGAAAGAATGGAGAAGGTAAAGTCAATGATGGCCGAGCTTCAAGAGGCTATTGAGGTATTCGAAGTTTCTAAAAGTGGACAAGACGCGCTAAAGATTAGCTACCTTCAGAGGCAGATTAAGGCCCGGCTTGCAAGCATTCGCGGAGATGTTGATTTGTCCAGGGAAAACATTTCGGCAATTCGTTCCCGTGTCGATACTTTGACGGTGACTCAGGTTAACGACCTTAAGAGGAAAATAGATCTTCAGTATCAAAATTCTGTAAGTTCAACGGATTCAGAGAGGACCTTGTTTAATGATCTTGAAGAGGCCAGGATTGATTTTAACTCGTCGCCCGTAATTAACACGGGGCCCGATATTCTCGCTTCTCAAAATATCAACGAATCAATTCTAAAAGAAACTGAAGGTGAGCCAGAGGTTGAGTCCTACACGTTCGTTGCGGTTGACGACGACTCGACATCGGACATTTGTAGGGAGCTGAATGGTCGCACGTTTGGTAAAGATGATCCTGATTTGTTTAGGTATCACCCGCCTCTTCATCATAATTGCCGTTCATACATGGCAGTTAACCTGAAAAGTTTCAAGGGTAATCCTGAAATATCGAGCGAGCCTTTAGCTTTAACCAAGGGAGCTCAAGGAGACATAACGCTATCGGAGGAACTTCACGTCCAGATTTATGGACAGAAAAAACTCTTGACCCCAAAGGGGGTATGACATGACAATAGTCAACATGAGTCAAAACTTTCGATCTTCACCAATTCAGCTTTCAGAAGCAGTCGAAGGAAAACAGTTCCCGGAAGAAGTGCAATTGTTAAAGGTTGGCACGTTCACCGATCCTCGTTACGGAAAATTCTCAGTCACAACTAAAATGCTCGGTGAAATGGTTTCCAACTTTAAGAAGGGAATCAGGGGCCTGAAGCCTGCGATTGATTTTAAGCATGAATCAGATGCCGAGGCCGCAGCATGGATGAAAGATCTATTCCTTAAAGATGGTGGGAACACTCTTTGGTGCGTTCCTGACTGGACAGGAGAGGGACAGAGAAAACTTTCGGACAGGGTTTACGGCTACCTGTCAGCAGATTTCAGTCAAAATTATCGCGACAATGAGAAGGGTGAACTTCACGGTTGCGTTCTTCTCGGCGCCGCTCTCACTAACCGACCAGTTATAAAAAACATGAAACCGGTCATACAATTATCAGAAGGAGATTCTATGTTTAATCCAGAAGACCTGGAAAAACTTGCAGCAATGATGCAAGAAATGGGTATCACTGACATCAATGCTCTCATGGCAAAAATTGCCGAGATGAAGCTTGCGTTACCGGCCAAAGAAGAAGCCGTTAAAGAAGTTGAGAAAAAAGATGTTGAGCTGAAAGAAGCCAGCAAACAACTTTCAGAAAAGTCCATAAAACTTTCTGAAGCTCAAGCAAGAATCAATGTTCTTGAATCTGAAAAAGCTACAAGCGAAAAAGAAAAAGTATTCAATCTTATGCTTGCAGAAGGCAAAGCCATTCCTGCTCAAAAAGATTCGTACCTTGCTGGTGACGTTGTTAAGTTCGCTGAGCTTGCACCTAAAGGTGGCGTTAAGATTACTGAAAAAGGATCTGAGGCTGGCGCGGATGATTCAGTAGATGAAGAAGATAAAATTCTTAAACTTGCTGAAGAAAAAGTTAAGAACAAAGAGGCCAAAGATATTGGAACAGCAATTTCAATGGTCATGAAAGAACAAAAAGAATCTAAATAATTTCAACAATCCTTAGGGAGGATATTTTATGGCTTCATGTAGCAAACAAAGAATGATGACATTTAAAGCTGGCGGCGCGATTGCCAAAGGTAAAGCTGTTAAGATGGGAGCTGACCGTGAGCACGTTGTTGTTGGCGCAGCTAACACAGATGGTCTGATTGGTATCGCTCAGAATGCCGCTGTAAACGCGGAAGATCTTGTAGAAGTTGCTCTCCCTGGTGGAGGCGCTAAGGCCCTTGCAAAAGAGTCAATCACTGCTGGCAAACTTTTGACATCAAATGCTGATGGTGCTCTTGAGCAAACAAACGCTTCTGGTGACAGAGTTATTGCTGTCGCAATGGAAGGCGCTGCTGCTGGTGACCAGTTCGCAGTTGAAGTTGTTGTCTGTACTGCTGACGGCGCTGACGCTTAATATTGGTTTAATTAATTTATAAGGAGACATCTTTATGTCACAAATGAAAGCCCAAGTAGACAAACTCCTCACGAACGTATCAAACGGATACTTTCCAGAGGGTTTGATTTCTGAAAAAGTTTTACCTCAAATCGAAGTTGCTCAGGATTCTGGTATCCTTGGTTACTATGGTAAAGACCATCTTCGTCTTGAAAATTCAGTAACTGGTGGTCGCGGTCGCGCTCGCGTTGTTACTCCAATCGTTCGTAACGTAGATAGAACATATTTGATTCAGCCACATGAACTTCAAGGCGAAGTTACTGAGTCAGATTATCGCAACGTAGAGCTTCCTTTCGATGCTGAAAAAGATGAGACCCTTGGTCTTACAACTTTATTGGCCCTTGAAAAAGAATCTCTTCTTGCTGCTTCTCTTCAGTCAACTTCAATCCTTACTCAGAACATCACACTTGCTGGTACTTCTAAGTTTTCTGATTATGCAAACTCTAACCCAGTTCAAGTAATCAAGAATGCTCAGAATGCTGTATTGAGTGGTTGCGGAAAAATGCCTAACAAAGCAATCGTTCCTCAATTAGTAGCGAATACTCTTCGTTACCATCCTCAAGTTCTTCAGAACCTTGGGTTTGCACAAAACCGCGCTGGTCAATTGACTAACGATGAGTTGGCAAAATTCTTGAACGTAGAAGAAATTTTCGTTCCAGATGCTGCTTACAATTCTGCAAAAGAAGGCCAAGCGGATTCAATGTCTCAATTATGGGGAAGCCACATCACTTTCCTTGTTGCCCCTAAACAAGTTTCTAAGTACCAGGTCAGCCTTGGTTACTACATCAAGCGTTCGGGCATCGCTGCTCGTCGCGTGAAGAAGTGGAACATCGAAGAGACTTTCGGCAACACCGGAATTCTCGTTGGTGACTACTACCAGTTCCGTCTTGTAGACGTTCTTGCTGGTTACCTGGTTAAAGACGCTATCTAATAAAATTTGGGGCTGGCTTATGCTGGCCCCTTTTCCTTTAGGAGGAACAAAATGAAATCATTTCTTTGTCTACTCCTGGGAGTTATTTTTGCTCAAAATGCTTTCTCAGTGCAAAGACTTCCCCAGGACATTAAGCTTCCATCTCAAAAAGTTCTTGAATATGAAATCATTTCTGATCTTGTTGCTCTTGATGACAACGGGATCTTGGATGACAATGCAGGGGCAGGAGCATCGGCTTCTGTTACTGTATCAACATTCCTGGCCCAGCCAGATTATCCAAGAAACATTGTTGTCACTCCAGGGGGAACAACTGCCGACGTTCGCGCCGGAGATGTTACCGTCAATGGAACAGATGCCAAGGGTAGTGCAATATCAGAAACATTTTCGTTTCTTGCCAATGCATCTACAGTTGTTGTGGGGGCCAAGGCCTTTAAGACTGTCACAAGTGTTGTGTTTCCATTGGAGGACTCTCCCTATGGTGCAACCTGGGACGTTGGATGGGGTGACAAAATCGGTCTAGACAAATGTCTTGATTCAACTGCTTTTGTCATCAAAGCCTTTATTGGCTCAACGGCTGAAACAATTACAACAACTGCAAGCGCAACGGTATTGTCCAGCAATGGATTCACACCGACGAACGTAGCGAATGGTACAAGGGATTATGAAATCCTTTATATTCAGAATTATCGCTGTTACTAAAAGGAGCTCACCGTGTCTGAACTATCTAAAGAAGAAAAGAAAAAGCTTTATGACGAGCTTAAGCAGCAAGCAATGGATGCTGGACTGAAAGACAAAAAACTTATTTCACTTGTTGCTTCTGGCAAAACGAGTTTGGAAGAGGCTTTACGTTTGGAAGGGCTAGAACTGACAGTACCTGGAGGATCATCTGAGCAAGGACAAGACTTGGCAGGAAAAGAATCAGGAGAAGCTGCAGGAGGCGATAGTCAAGGACCAGCTGAAGAAGATAAATCAGCAGCCCATGACACCGCAAAAGATCCAGAGCCGGATGCCCCAAAAGGGAAAGACAAGCCAGAAGAAAAAGCCTGGAAAGTAAACTGTAACGTTGTTTTCAACGGCGTTGAGTTTCACAAGGGTCAAGTGATGTCGGAAAAAGACAAGCACTTTGCTGGTATGAAAGAATTTTTAGAATAAAGGAGGGCCCGGGTTTAGCGACTCGGGCCTTTTAATTTTATGGCGTATTGCACCGTTGATGATTTAAAAGCAGACTTCAAATCCATCGAGATTGAGGATTCTGGAACTAAAATATCAACCGATGAAGCGGAAGAGATAATCAATCAAGTCTCGGCATACATCAATGGCCGGATAGGCGTGAAATACGTTGTTCCTGTTTATGTCAGTGGGTGCTCAGACGCGATGCTAATACTTAAACAGATTGCAATATTCCTATCGGCTGAGCGGATCAAAAACATTCTTGAGATTAAAACGAATGAAACTCAAATGGACAGTGAGAAAAAATACTCTCGTAACATCGCCAGGACGCCCAAGGATGATCTTGAATTGATTGTTAAAGGGTTACTGTTGCTTCCAGGAGCAACGCTTGCTGGGTCGGCTCAGGGTGTTTCATCATTCAATTCTGACAATTGTGTTAGCCATCAAATCGATGTCACCAGGCAGCAGTGGTGAGCACTCCAGGATTTGTTTCATACGAAATAGAAATCGACAAAACCTTCGAGAGGGGACTTTTGAGAGCTCAAGAGGCAGTAGCCGATCTTCGGCCAGCCCTTAAGAGCATCGCAATAGATTTTTACAAGTATGAAAAAACTATTTTTCAGTTAGGATCTTCAGGGAAATACCCAGACTTTAAGGGGCCAAAGATTTCAGAAACATGGAAGAGGCCGGGTCTGCCGTCGGCCAGGACAAGAGATGGTTCAAAGACTGCATACCAATACTTCAAGAAAAAGAAATATGGTTTTGAGTACCCATTACTAAGAGCTACTGGTGCGCTAGAAAGTTCGGTTACCTCGCCCAGCGCCAACGGTTCTGTATATAACCTCACTGAACAATCAGTCGAGATTGGAACAAGTATTAAGTATGCAGAGTTTCATCAGTCTGACTCTCCAAGGGATAAAATACCGTTGAGGAAGTTTCTATTTATTCCACCAGCAAGATTACCTGCATGGCTTGGGATTCTTAATAGCTATGTTCTTAGGTCAATGGGTGCTACCGCCGAAGAGGCGAAGGGATAAGCTTATGGCAAAGATCGACACCGAAGTCATTTACTTCAAATTAAAAGAATTCATAAAGGCAAACATTGCCGCTCAGGTAGCATTAATAAATACTGAAAAGAATGACTCAACTACTATTAGTGCTCCGATAACGTCGGCCTATGTGGATTTTTCACTGGATAATGTAGTCGTAAACTGGGACCCATTTATATTTATGTTTATCGATGCAATGCCTTCTCAAATTTCTGGTCCGAATACAGAGAAGAAAGTTAAGTTCGAAATTTGTCTTTTTAAAGCAAGGTCAGGAAGAACGGATGAGCACATTGCTGGACTTAGATATTTACGACTTATGGAAGAGCTTGGAAAGTTGGCATGGGATAAAGCTCTAAGAGGATTTAGGTATGAGATTGAAACGCTAATACCTATAGATGTACAATTAAGCAATCAAACAAAATGGCACAGAGTTTACGGTGTGGCTTTGACCGTATCTCTGTCATAATAAATTAACCGGAGGTTTCCATGGGATTATCGCAACCACGCTCTATTTTCGGAGTACATTCAATTACTCCATACTCAAGACTAAACGGAGTGCCTTACGGCGAGGCTCGCGTTGTTCAAGGATCAACATTCATGCTTGAAGGCGACACTATTGAATTAAGAGGCGGCGCCTCAAGATTCGCTTGGGCCGTTGAAGATGGTGACATCAATGCTGAACTTGCTTTTTCAGTATCAGAATATCCAAATTGGTTATTTGAATTGTTTGGCGGTAAAGCACCAACAGCTGGAACGGCTGAAGCAAGCGGTGGTATTTCAACATTGACTGACAAGTATGGAACGACAATTGTTGGCGCGACAGGGTTTCTTGCAACAATTACTGCCTCGACAGCAGCAAATTTAAAGTTTGGTCGATACGTTGTTAAGGCAACTGCATCAAATGCTGTAAAAGTTTTTGCTCTTTCAGATGTTGATTTCGGTCGTGGAACATCTCTTGATTTCACTGATGACACTCTTGAGATTGCAGCATTCACCGGAATTGCAGGATCAGGATCAACTCATGTAATCGCAAACCTTGGTATAACATTAACAACTGGTGCGAGTGCTGCCGCTTTCACGGTCGGCGATACTGCAACATTCGAAATTCGTCCGATCAACACTTTTAATCGCGATGTTAAAATCGGTGGGTTGAATGATGTTTTCCCTGAGTTTGGATGCCTTGTTTATGCTCAAAAATCAGGTAACGGTTCAGTGTTTGAAATCGAAGCCTATAAATGTAAGGCCCTCGGTCTTGGACTTGGCGCTGAAAGAAAAGCGTTCGGTTCGAATGAATACACGGCTAAACTCGCGTATGACTCGACTGAAAATGCTCTTTGCCGAATCCGAGAAGTAGAGTAAATCCTGCAGGGGGCCTGCGGGCCTCCCTTTAAACCACCTCTCCAGAGAGTGGCCGGTAATATACCGAAAGACTGGGCCCCTAAATTGGGGCCCTTTTTATTTCAATTTTTCTAAATGGTAATCAATGAAGTTTTGAAGCGAAAAACCTTTTTCAGATTTGACCATGTTTCTAATTAATTCGATGTCATCGTCTGATACTCTGACGCATCTGGCTTTTTTTAATTCACGCTTTTTTGTTTTTGGTCGACCAACTTTTTTCATAAATTTCCTCCATTCGCTTTAAGTAAGTTTTAAGTTACTGTAAAGTTTCATTTTTCCCCCATTTTCTCACATCCAGATTCAATAGATTCATATACGTATTCATGCTTTTCATTAAATGATCCATCAGTAAGTGACTCGATTTGCATCTCGCACATCATTGTTAATTCTTGGATGACTTCGTCTGGCAGTTCTTTGTTGCATTCAAATTCAACAGTGATTTGATATTTCATGACTGATCCTTTGTTTATTTAATTGTCATCATCATTTCTTTAACTTTTTCCAAAACTATTTCAACCGTAAAATTGTCCAACGCTTCGCAAGTCGCGTCGATGTTGTCATCGTTCAAATAAAGTTGAAGGCCCAATTCACCATCTTCAATTAAAACGGTTATTGAATAATCTCCTTTTTTGAATTGATCAAAATGAAATTCGCGATAAAAATCCCATCCTTCGAAGTTGGAAAAATTCTTTTCGATTTCACTCATGATTTCATTGTTAATCGTGTTTACAACATTCATTTGAACGTCCTTTGTTGTGATGATTCATTGTATCATGAAAGGGTATTGTTGTATATACAAAAATGATGCAAGCATGAACAAAATGAGGAATATGTGTATATACAACAACTTAGGCTATGGCCCAAATCGCATATATAAATGACAAGATTTTGACGTTATTTCGGGGCCTTCTTAGGGGGTGGGCAATTGTTCAAACAATAACGTACCCACTTCGAAAGATCCCCGTTGAAATATTTCAATGCGCGAGCGCGAGACATGCCGGCATCTTCGGATGAAATTCTAACTTTGATTGTTTCATTCTTTTTATTTGTGGACACAAAAACTCCCTTCCTCCTAATATGAAGTTGCACTTAGAATAAGTAAAGGAGAAGGCATAAATGAACGCTCAAAAAAGACCAACAAAAGAAAAAGTTTTCCTCGCTCAAATGCAACGTGAGGTTACTTTAAACTTCATCACGCTCCGAGATGACGAATGGATGTCAGACAAATACGGTTCAGAGAAGCTTAACACGGCCTTCACTGGTTCGGGCTTGGATATAGATGTAGTTCTCGGCATCTTCTTTAGGGTTCTTTCAACCGAGGACAAAGAGGCCATACTAAAAGTCAGGATAGTTGAAGAGAACGACATGATCATAAAGGAAGTCGTGTTTGATGATCCTGTTAAAAAGCTTAAGTCAATTATTTCAGGCCAAAAAGAAATCACCGACATTATCATGGCTTTGACTCAGACCAGAATTAAGAGCAACCCTGCAATCGTTGAGGACTTAAAAAAAAAGATGTTAGCTCAGGCGAACGAAGAACACTCGGGTGGGACCAAGCAAGAGACTTGATCCAACATGAATATGGTTTAACTCGTGACGAGTTTCTTGATCATGCGCCTTTTGAAATTTCTAATATGATTATTGCGATTGTAGATAGGAAGAGTGGATACAAAGTCAGTGAAGTAAATGAAGTGTCCACGTTTGATAAAGCTCAAGAGGAAAAAATCCGCAGGGCCAAGGAATTTAGGCTTGCACAAAACAGGAAATAAATCATGAGTGACATAACCATAAAGATTGGCGGTGATTCGAAAGACCTCACCAAAGAAGTCAAGAAGGTAAAAGAATCCCTGGACGGCATGGGAAAGGGGGGCGAAAAAGGAATTTCGACCTTAAACCTGGCATGGGGTTCTTTTGTTGGGAACTTGGCGGCAAATGCTGCCGGTGCAGCCTTGTCGGGATTATCGAATCTTTTTGGAACATTAACCGGAGCAGCAATTGGATTCGCCAAAGCTGCCGAGGAAGATAACAAATCATTAAATCAATTAAACATTGCCCTTGCTCAGACCGGTGGATACTCAACAAAAGCCGCAGAATCAATGGCCTCTTATGTTGATCAGCTAGAAAAATCATCAAACTTTTCAGGCCCAGCAATCGCCAAGACCGCCGCCTTGGTTCAACAAATGTCCGTGCTGTCAGCGGATGCACTTCCTAAGGCCACTCAAGCCACGGCAGATTTTGCCGCCGCATTTTCAATGGACATAGAGTCGGCAGGAAAGATCGTAGGTAAAGCACTGTCGGGTAACGTCGAGGCATTGAGCCGTTACGGGATCGAACTAAAAAGCACGGGTGACAAGAGCAAGGACGCCGCTGCAGCATTAGAAATATTAAGCGATAGGTTTGGTGGTGCGGCTGTAGCCTCTATTCAGAATTTCACCGGAGCCCAGAATCAATTACAAAACAAGATTGACGATGTAGGAAAATCATTCTTTGGCCAGATAACAAGCAACTCTGCCTTGATTGGAAGCGTTGGCGGGATCGGTGCCGTATTCGGTGAACTACAAAAAGTTATCGAAGCAAACAAAGTTTCAATAAATAATTTTGTTACGAATGGTGTCTTAACATTGATTGACGGGATAAGCGTTGCCGGTGAAGCGGTGGCATTCCTTTTCGATTCATTCACGGCTGGACGAGCATTGTTTGCAGTGTATGAGGATCTTTGGCTTTCATTCGCTGAAAACGTAACGTCTGCAGCTTCATCTGTCATAGGCGTTTCGACAAAGATCACTGACTTTTTTGGTGTAACTACAGATGCGCAAAAAGAAGCAGCAGATTCTTTAAAAGCCAGCAGTGAAATTTTCAAAGAAATACGCGCGGAAAATGATGCTGAAACCGTAAACATGGTGGCAAACAATGAGGCTAAAACTCAAGCAATAACAGACTTCTCCACAAAGGCAGAAGCGATGGTTAGGGCCAGGATAGCCAGCGCCCAAGAGGCTGAATCCCAGGAAACAAATAATTTCTTAGAGCAATTAAATCAAAGAGCTGTAGCAAGAGAAGAGGCTGGAACTGCCGAGACAGAGGAGATGATTGCTAAAAAAGAATTCGATGCGCTTTATAATGAGGAAAACATTGCTGCCATCACTGAAGTTCTCGGTAAGGAAGCATCCCTTAGAGAGCAAGCACGTATCGAAGAATTGACCAGGACAGGAAAACATACAGCAGCATTAAAACAATTAAAAGCGGTTCAGGTTAAGTCTGAACAAGAATCAATTTTTGCCATTCAAAAATATGAAGAAATTTCACAAAAACAAAGATTGGCAAACCTTCAAAGCACACTTGGAACTGTTTCAAATCTTCAAAATGAATCATCAAGTGAATTATTCCTTATAGGAAAAGCCGCCGCGATTGCCACGGCCACAATCGATGGTATGGCAGGAGTTCAAAAAGCATTAGCGTCTGCCCCGCCTCCAATAAATTTCGCTCTAGCAGCGTTGGTTGGGACCGTGGCTGCAATCAATATAAGTAAAATAGCTTCTGTAAATAAACCTAAAGGTGCATTCGACGGAGCCCATGTAACAGAAGGGTCAGGATACAAAGATGACCAACCGTTCATGCTATCTAAAGGTGAGCTCGTTGCACCAGCAAAAGATTTCGACGATGTTATTGAAGGGACAGCAAGACAAAGAGGATTCGTTAAATCCGGAGAAAGTTCATCAGCTCCAAATATCGATTCTCCGCAAAAGGTTTTAGTAGAAATTTCATTGGTTGATGACCTTATAAGATTTGTTGAAAACGGATTACAAGAACGAAGGGCCTTAGGTATTACCGCCGGGGGTAGATTAGTATGAGCGCAGAACAAATAATTTTCTTTGAAAAGAATAAACTCGATCTTGAAAAGCTTTCAATTGAGTTTTCAGTTACGGATGGTGTTGCTATCAATGACGGTGCCGCATATTTGAACAACATGAGGGACCGTAAAAACTACACCTCATGGATGACTACCGAGAGCACCGACGCTGCAAACACTGTCATTGATGTGGACCTGGGCGACACGGTAGCACTCGATACGATTATATTAGTTGGTCACAACTTAAAAAGTTACACGATCCAGTACCTGTCAGGTTTTTCATACGTGAATTTTTCAACTCCAATCAATCCAACGAATGACACAAAGACAACTTCTCATTACGAATTTGCTCAAATTAACACCACAAATCTTCGCCTCACAATACTTGGAACGAAGGTGGCCAATGCCGATAAGCAGATAAGGCAATTTATTGCTACGGTTAAAATTGGCCAGTTGGAAGGTTGGCCAAAAATAACTAAACCGACTATTTCAACAAACAAGCGAAAGAACAAAATGCTTTCGGGAAAAGTTCATGTCGTTGAAAGTTTGGAGAGTTATGCTTGCTCATTAAGTGTGGATAGCTGGAAAATTCAGGCCGACATTGACATTATTTCTGCCGTGTATGAGAGAAGAGAAGGCGTGATAATGTGGATCAACGCAGGATCAGAAGATCAATTCTCGATGGATATAAGAGGATACAGGCCAGAAGATATTTACCTTGTGAGACCAGTGGATGACTGGCAACCAGAGTTTTATAAGGGTGTTTACTCGCTTGGCCTGAAAGTCAGCGTTGATCTTGCCGAGGTTATCACATGAGCTACTTCCGAGCTTTCATTATTCCATTCGGAGACGATGGTGAATACGGTGATGAAATCGAAGTTACCACCGACGTGTCATTTGATTCAATTGGAAAGATTAGTCAGAAAGTTGATAACAGTGAGTATGATGTCGGGATTTTGACATACAATGATTTCACTTTAAAGCTTAGAAATGAGCATGGTTTTTATAGCAAGGCAGGAGAGCCGGCATCAATATTCAACATCAAAAGAAATGATTCAATCTTTAAGGTTAAATGGCAGGTTGAGCCAGAAGGATGCATTTGTGGAATGTTCAAGGCTGGAAGAAAAAAGCTAAGCCTGACTCTCGATGTTTACGAAGGATTCATTAAGGACATTGCCGTAGAGGAAAACGTGAATGACCAGAATGTTGTCCTTAAAGTTCTAAGTCTTGAGAGCATTCTTTCACAGGTGGATGTTCCTGTAACAGTCGCCACCGGCGACACAATGGAAGAAACCTTATTCAAGATATTAAATCAAACCATCCTGACTGATTTATTTGAAATAGATACTGCAAACTGGACACTCGGTGTTGATCTTGAGTTGGATGATGCTGCTCCTCTTTTAACCATGACTGGCAAAGAAGCACTTGATGAGTTGCTATTGTTGTCCAATAGCATTTTATTTATAAAAGAAAGAGTCCTCATAATCACGGCCAGGATTGTAACAACTGATCTAAAGTTTGAGTTTTATGGGCCATCATCAATTATTGGATTAGAAAATATACAAGACATAAGCAACATCAATACAGGTATTTCAAGAGCATTCAACTTTTGGACATGGAACGGATCAAATTTTAAAGTAGTAAACTCTTCATCAATAGCAACATTCGGAGTTAGAAAAAAAGAAATAACTAGCGACATTGTTACCAATACTGTTAAGCGGCAAACTATTGCAGCGGCCCTGGCTGCCGAGTTTGGAGACCCTCGGGACACTTTGAAAATAACCACTCCAATGAATTATGATACGAGGCCATTATTCTTTTTAGATAAAATCAAGGTTGATTTTCCTACCATATATAAAGTTGCAGACGGGGAAACGCTTCCTATTTATGGAGCATCATTTTACGGAGAAGCTGTTTACCCAAAAAGGGAAAGTTTTCTCACGATTGATTATGAGAGGAATTTTAAAATAATGGGCGTTGGCGTGGATGTTAAAAACAATTTGATAGAATTTGAAATAAGAGAGGCTTAAAAATGGGAACAAACAATATTCCAGCGGCGGTTGATTCGACCGTCATTCCTGCGGACCATCACAACAAAATACGGACAGCGTTAATCGGAGACCACGTTCCAAGGAATTCTTCTGCCAATGCAGAGGATGATTCAGGAAGTCTTGGCCAGTCTGCTTTCAGATGGCTCCAGGGGTTCATAAAAACTGTTTTCATTGGTGAGGTTGCCGACAACATAAGCCTTTCGTCGAACGGGGCAGGTGACCTAAATCTGAGCGTAGGGGGCAACGTCCGCGCTATTTTTCGAGAAGCCCACATGTTTTTACCTCCAGCCATGATTGTTCCTTATGCTGGATCGGGTGACGTTGGCGTGGAGTGGCTTCTTTGTGATGGCCGAGAAGTCAGCAGGATAACTTACTCAAGGCTTTTTGCTGCGATAGGGATTACTCATGGCCAGGGGAATACGACAACAACTTTTAACCTTCCTGACTACAGGGGTCGTTTCCTAAGGGGAACTGATAATATGGGCACTGGTGCTGGTGCTGCTGGGAGAGATCCTGATACTGCATCAAGAACGGCAATGGCCGCCGGAGGGACCACGGGAAATAACGTGGGTTCAATTCAGGCTGACCAATACAAGAGCCATACCCATGCACTCAATGAAAATAGGATTCAAACAATCGTGAGTGGTGACTTGCCATCTGGGTTTTCTCATGTGGGTGGCGGTTCAGAAGGTTACACAACAATAACGCAAACAGCAATGGGTGGAAACGAAACCAGACCATTGAATGCTTATACCAACTTCCTAATTAAAACGTGAGGCACCTATGAGTTTTGCAGACATCCCAATAAGGGTAAACGGCCAGGATGTAGATGCCTCTTGGTGGAACACAATCAGGACGCAGCTACTTTTAGCTTTTGGTGACGTTGCTGGTGAAGCACCACAATCAATAGGTTCGGCTGATACAAATCAAGATGTGGTTGAGTTGGTTTTTGATAAAGCAGACTTTTCTAGAATCGACATTAGAACATGGGTGAGAAGGAAAACAGATGACTTTGAATATCTTCAATCACAAGACCTAGAGCTACATTACTATCAAAACACAAATTCTTGGGCGTTGCGAGAAGGGCAGCTTCGCGGAGACGATGCGTTAACCACTTTCTCTCTTTTTGAAGACACGACTGGCGGCGGGAACATTGTCACGGTAAGGTATTCGACGCAAGCAATCTCAGGAGCAAATTACGTAGGATCAATTTCAACAAAGTGGGAAGCATGGACAAACTAATAGCAGCCATTTTATTTTTCGTCATTTCTTTGACAGCATTTTCTCAAACGAGTGATTGGCATAGATCTTTAAGAGTAGGAAGTGATGCGCTTCATTCGAGCCTGAAATTCCAGCTTAGTGGAACAGATAAGGCATCTTTGCCAGTTCCTAAAATGACAACAACAAATAAAAATGCAATCGCAACCCCAACTCTTGGCGCTGGAGTATGGGATACAACACTAGGAAAGGGATCTAGTTACACCTCAGGAGGTTGGGACAGTCATGTTTATGAAACATTGGCTGCCGTACTGACAAATAAATCCATTGATGCAGACACCAATACGATAACGAATATTGAAAACGCTGACATAAAAACTGGCGCAGCAATCAACGCGGCAAAAATTGCCGACGGAACAGTTTCAAGCACAGAATTTCAGTTCATCAATTCAGTTACCAGCAATGTTCAAACTCAAATAGACGGGAAACAACCGACAGGAAATTACATCACGGCATTAACCGGTGACGTAACAGCTTCAGGTCCTGGGTCGGTAGCGGCAACAATTGCAAACAATGCAATCACTGGACCGGAAATAACCAATGGCGCGATTGACCTAACAACAAAGGTCACAGCCGTTTTACCAGCTGCGAATGGTGGGACCGGAGCCAGCACACTAACAGCAAACAATGTTATTCTCGGAAACGGAACATCACCAGTTCAATTCGTTGCTCCTGGAATATCGGGGAATGTTTTAAAGAGTAACGGCACATCTTGGATTTCTGATGTCGCTCCAGGTGGATCAGGATCAGGTGGCATAAACTATATAGGAACAAATTTCAATGCTGAAGATACAACGACGACCGGATGGAGTTGTTATGCGGATGCCGCAGCAGCTGCTCCCGTAGACGGTACAGGTGGAAGTCCGAACACCACATTTACTAACGTGGCATCGGCAACACTTTCTGGAGCAAGGTTATTCAGGATAACAAAAAGCTCAGGTGCTTCAAGACAAGGCGAAGGTTGTGCTTATGCATTCACAATCGACTCCTCATATAAGGCAAAAGTTCTCAGGATTCAGTTTCCTTATATCTCAAGCGCCAATATCATAGATGGTGATTATCGAGTTTACATATATGACGTAACAAATTCCCGACTAATTGATGTTGATACACGAGACATAAGTGCTAATTCATTTGGCCACTTCATTGGTTCATTTCAAACCAGTAGCGACTCCACAAGTTACCGACTCATAATTCACACAGCAACGGCCAGCACGACAGCTGCCACGCTTGACATAGATGACGTAGTTGTGGGCCCACAAACGTTAGTTAAAGGTCCGATCATTTCAGACTGGGCTTCGTTCACTCCGACAGGATCTTGGTCAACTAATACGACATACACCGGAAAGAGAAGAAGGGTTGGCGACTCTGAAGAATACGAAATAAGCATCGCACTTGCAGGGGCACCAACAACGGCTGACCTGGTGGTAAACCTTCCATCTGGATCAGTGATTGATACAAACAAACTTTCTTCTTCTCCTGTATCTATAACCACTTTTGGCATAGCTACCATTTATGACAACACGGGTTCAGCAACCGGAAGGATCGCTGGTCGTGTTGATTATGACTCAACTGGTTCGGTTAAAGTTCTGTCAGTAGATGATTTAGCAGCAACTGACCACTATTTAAGAAATGTAAGTCAAGCTTCTCCTATAACTTTTGCAGCCGATGACATGGTTACTCTGAAATTTCGGGTTCCAATTGTCGGATGGCAATCGACTCAAACAATGTCAGAAGATGGTGGGACAAGGAAGCTTTTATTTAGGGCAAACAGAACATCAACTGCTCAGACAATTTCTTCTGCCGGAACGTCCACAGTGATAGTTTACAATGCTGTTACTAGGGATGATTGCGGTGGGTTTAATACTTCTTCAGGTGTTTTTACCGTTTGCGAATCAGGAGACTGGGTTTTTGCATGTAGGATGGCGGTTGATAGTTATAACAACAATGAAGCAATTCAGATGCGAGGCCTTAAAAACGGATCAACTTTTGACTCAAGGGTTATGGGTGGATCAAGTCAGACTGGATCTGGATTTAATCAAGAAATGATTTCAATCGTTCCAATGTCAAAAGGTGATACATACAGCTGCAGCATAGCCTCAATTTCAGATGCATCATTCACGGTTCTTGCCAGTGATAATGCGTCCGTTTTTTCAGGTTATAAGATAGCCACGCCTCAAACTTTAGCCGGTGGTGATTCTGTTTATGCAAGAGGTGCGAGTAGCTCTGGTCAAACAATATCAACATCGACCACAACAGCTGTCACTTACAACGTAGAAACAAGCGACTCTCACTCTTCGTTCGATCCATTTACGGGAATTTTTACAGCACCATCATCCGGTCTTTACAGCGTGAAAGGTTCCATATTATTTGAATCCACGTCCTGGACAGCAGGCACTCAGATAGAGGTGACCATTGTTAAAAACTCAACTGATCATGCCCAGACCAGGGTTATGAAACAAGCAACAACAACGGCACCTTTTGGAGCGAGCGTGAGTGATGATGTTCGACTTGCCAAGGGTGACACGATAACTTTAAGGGTTTTCCAGGATACGGGATCATCAAAAAACCTTAACGCAAATGCCACGCATAACTTCTTATCAATAGTAAGGGTAGGTAATTAATGAATATTTTATTTTTATTGTTATTAAGTTTTTCGGCCATGGCCCAATTCAAAGTAGAAATCAAAAACCTCCGTGGCGAAACAACCCACGGAGCAGAGTTCTCAACAATGAAAGAAGCTGAAAATTGGATAATGGAAAATGAGCCCAATGGTGCATGGGGGAAGCTTGAAAGATTTGTTCCTTTGAATGAGGCCAGTGACCAAGACAGGGCTGATGCCGTTGAGGTTATTCCGGCCAATGAGGAAACCAAAGAACCGTCAATGTTAAGGCTTAGAAGGAACTTTGAAGTAGTTGGGCCCATAGATATTACTGCTGAAAAAGAACAGGCGGCAGAAGCTGAAAATACAAAAAAGCAAAGAAAGCTTGTTGCCATGGAAAGGGTTAAGGAATTTCAGTCGGCTGATTTAGACAGCGCGACAACGATTGCACAATTAAGAGCAAGGATGAAAGTAATCCTGGAGGACATTGTTCAAATTATCAAAGAATAAACCTCAAGTTTTGTCACCGATAAAGGTGGCCATAAGGTTGCCTTTATCTTGACACAAAACGGCAGAGGCTTGATGATTTAGAAAAGGTATTGTTCATGAATTCAAAAGAGAGACAGCTTATTTTCGATATTGCTGGTGGCGACTCAGCCAACTTTCCAGCCATTCATCAAATTCATTCAGGATACCGTCGAGGAATTCAAATGCTGGAATGGCTTAAATTGCACGGTATCGTAGGAAAAAGCTTTAAACAGTTTGCAATGGATAATGGGTTTTCAAAATTGAGAATGGGATCTTACATTTTGAAGCGACTCGAATCAACAAACAAACGACCAATCTTTGCAAAGGATTTAACATGACTCCATCAGGCGAAGAAGTCAGAAAAATTTCAGACGAATCGATAAAATTTGTAGCGTGGGCCATTGGAATTGGAGCAGGTTCTACTTTTATGATACTTAGCTATGCACTACTCACATTTAAAACAAAAGACGCATCCGCTTCTGATCAAAAATTTTTAGAGCAAAAGATTTCAAATCTTGAATCAGCAGTGAATGAAATCAAAGGTTCAAATAAAGAATTTCAAAACTGGCTTAGAGACAACTGGGGAAAAAGAAATCCAGGTGGTAACTAATGTCTATTCGTTTCAAATCTAAAAGGTCATTCGAACGAGCGTTTTTGATGCATCCAATTTGTATCATGATCCTTGGCGAGATGGCCCTGTGGGCACTTCAAAGAAAGCTACCTTTCGTTATAACAGAAACAGGAACAACAAAAGGGGAAGATGATGCTATCAATCGACTCCACGCTGTTCACCGTGAGTTCCGAGGGTTTGACATTCGAATTAGTGGATGGAGTGAAAAAGTTTTATCTGATTTTGAAAGTTACTTCGAAGAAAGATTTAAGCAGTACGCTGCTTCTAGTTCCGATACTGGATTGTCTAATCTAATCGTTGTCCATAAAGGGACAGCTCGACATATACACGTTCAAATTGCCGCACGATACGCCTTGAATGGCATAAACCTTAAGGAGGTTATTTATGAAGAAGCACTTTAGTTTTGTTCATCTGTTTATTTCATGCACTCTCATGTTGCTTGCTATCTCTGCATTCGGACAAGATGGTGATGTTGAGCCTGTTGTTGGCCTTGTTGCTTCAAGCAAGCTGGCATGGATGTCATCGGCCCTGGCTATTATTCTTCAGCTTTCAAAGTCTGAAATGCTTGGAGGATTGTTTGCAAAAATCGATAAGGCCTATCAGCCAGCGGTTGTATTATTGATTGGTCAGTTGGCAGGCTTGGTTGACACTTTAATCAGTGGAGAACCATTCTCAAAAGCTGCTATTGAATGGTTACTAGCTTCAGGTAACGCGATGGCACTTTATGCCGTTATCGTTAAACCGTTCACAAAGAAAAATGCTTAAGTGAGTAGCTTCATTGCTTTCATCAAAACAATCCCTGCACTGGTTAAACTGGTGCAGGATTTTGTGAATGCCTGGCAAAAAGCTCAGGTCACTTCAATAAATGTGAATTATCAGGAAAGAGAGGAAGAACGTGAAACAATTATTTGGGCAATGGAAGAGGCCCGAAAGGCCAGGGATGTTGTCAAAATTCGCGCTCTCAACCGTAGCCTTGCTGCTCTTGATGGGAATGGCGTCTTGCGAGAAGGACCCGTTCAACCGGCCCAAGGTTAGAAATTGTGTCGTACTTGATGACAGTTTATGCGAATGCGCATATTCGAATGGTGAAACTGAAATTGTAGATTGTTTAGGATTTCAGTCTGCAGCACCGTTTGACTACAAGACGCTTCGCAATTATTGTGAGGACAAAGAGAGAAGACTTCACATTTGTTTAAAATATCCAAAACAGTGTCAATGATTAGTAGTTTGGATGGCCCTGAGCAAGCTGTCTGAATGAAGCCCAGGTTTAAATCCTTTATCCTGGCAAAGAAAGGGAGGCATAAAAACCTCCCTTTTTTATTTTAAACGCTTTCCTTGTAGTAGCACTTTTTCCTCCAGAGAGTTCTCCATGATCGGTAACAGACCAGGGTTTTTACTGGATAAGGTACAGGCTCTTTTGCATAAGGAGCAGACATTGAACCATCAATTTGATCAAGCCTTTCACCTGCCATTAATTTTTTAACAAGATCCTCAACAATGTAGCCGGTAGCATAAGGGACCGAGTCATGATCCTTGGCAGATGAATGATCCCATCCAGCCTTGTGCGTCCATTCATGCCAAAGATTTCCTGCAATACCGGAGTAATCATAAGAGTTGAAAAACTTGGTATTGACATAAGTTTTGTGGGTATATGAATAAGTGTAACCAACAACGCTATTGTTCTTGTGGTACGCAACAACGTGAACGTCTGCCTCCTTATCATCGGACATATCCAAGGTTTCTTTACCAGTCATCAATGATTCATAAATTGATGCACTGGTCATCCCTTTTGAATTAGTGAACAACTTATTTAAAACCATTTCTTTGAAATCAACCGAGTTTACGGCATCCTCGCACAGCCTTGCCGCCGTATCGTGCTTTTCAATCATTTCTGGGGTGAAGCCATCTCTTCCGTTAACGACTATTTTTAGGCGCATTTGTGATCCTTTTAGGGGGTGGTTTATATTGAACGAGGACCACGGCATCCGTTCCACGGTCCTCGATGCATCCTGCTTTTAAATTGTCTCCGTGCATAATGATAAGCGTCAAGACTGATTGCAGCTCAACGTATGGTATATCGATATTCCCTACGTTGACTCAACCCAGTGAATCCATTTTCCGATGTACTCGACGAATTCCCATTCGTTCCCGACAAGCCATAGCCTCACCGGTGGGTACTTTGTGATGAATTTGTTTAAGCCTATTTTATGAACTTCAGTGTGATGAATAAAGCAAAGAGGCATTAGGTTGTGGGGCTCATCTTTACCGCCTGAGCCTCTTGTTGAAACGTGATGATAGCAAACCATGCCTTCGCGGGATTCACCGCAAGATAAACATGGCTCGCGAGATTCATAGTTTTCAAGTTCCATTAAGTAATTATAAGCAAAATTTACTGTAAGTAAAATTTACACGGTCTGAAGTTTCATTGAGGAAACGTAGTATATTTCGCCCATGAGCCTATTGGATGACATATTAAAAGCCCATCAAAAGCAAGATGTCTACAATAGCAATGTTCATGGCTATTTGATTATGGCCATTGTTTTGATCAGCGTGGCCTCTGTCATTGGATGGGTTGTAATCGCATGTAAAATAATTCATTCACGTTAAAATGCGCGCTCATTATTGACCTGGTGAAGTATTGTTGGTTAAATTTATTCAATCAACAAAGGATACTTTATGTGGGACCACAAAAAGCTCGGAAAGAATTTCATCGGAAGTTATGACAAGGCAGCAAAGTCAGGAGAGCGGATCTTTAACCTGAGCAACGGCAAGCGGATCATTTCCTTTGAGTCATGGCAGGCGGCTAAGTACGCTGGGTGGGTTAAACGGTAGCTTTCATTATCGTAAGTATTCATAAGTTATATTATTAGGAAGTCCAAAATTCTCCAAGCAGCTACATGCCTTGGAATAGCTGTCAAACCTGGACACCTCATACCATATTAAAAATGTTTTCACCTCCACAATATAAATTCTCTTCCAGTCCATACATGCAAGGCTGCCAGCGGAACTGGGTCTCAATCTAACTTTCATAATTACCTTATGACTTAAAAATTTTAGGTGATCCGCCGTGAGAAGACGAAAGTTTGGTCACGCAAGGATTCTCGCAAAAATCAGTGCATGCTTCACATGAGTCAGTAAGCTTTACCCCGTGAATGCAATACTCAGGATGTGTGCTTCCGTTTGGTAAAATTTGAACTATCCGATCATTGTCCGTCACTGCCATAAGACCTATTTCTAAAGTTTGCATAAAACCTCCTTGTTGTTAAATTTTATCATAGCCGTAATAAGTATCCATCATCTTTCAATTCTTTTGCATAATGGAAAACCATGTCAGCAATGTCTTTAAAAACATCCGGGTGAATTTTCAATCGCTTGATGTGCTTCCAGTTTCCGCTACTCAGCCAAAAATCCTGTATAGCCTCTGGGCCCATGTTCTTCATCATGACGAGTGCACCCGCACAATGCTTGACGCCGCCTTTATAATTGGGATCGTATCCATCAGAGCGTTTGTCGGTCTTGTGGCAAGTATGGGCAAAGCGACCCATCTCAATTTTACCGTGGATATTGATTAAATCTTTCGCAACTCCCGAATGAATTGGAGACGTTCTTTTAAAAGGGCAGTCGCTGCATGGTGCCTTCATTGAAAAATCGACTTCCTCTAATTTTAAATGTGTTTCAGTGTCCTCCATCATGACATCCCCTTTCGCTGCCATTGCTTTAATCCATCGGTCCATCCACCTTTATTGACCCATTTTTCTTGAAATATCTGGGTGGCGCGAACACGTTCTGCTCCTTCGGGGTAGTGGGCAACATAAATGTTAGATGAAACGTATTCAACCATTACCTCTGCATTGATCGATGGGACAAAATACCTTTGAGGATTTGGCTTCCGACCATTTTGCTTTTTAATCATGTTGAACCTTCTTTATCCGTACAATCGAAAATAATGTTTATAATGTCCACTGGGCCTAGTACATGAGCTGGTTCATGATAGTATTTAATCTCTTTAATTTTTCGTCCTTCAATTCCTTGATTGTTTGAAACGGCTGCAATTTCTCTAATGACATCAAAATAAAGAATTTCATTATTTAACTTTTCATTCTTAGAAATATATCTTTTATATTCGTATCTATTGTTAATCATTCCAATTCTCCTTGCCGATTTCGATTACTTTCCTGCATGTCTCTTCATCAAACCATCCAATGTGACAGTCTTTTTTCTTGATGCCGAGTCGGTCAGCAAGAATCCCGTATGCATCGGATCGTCTCAACCTTCCACTTTTCCACTTGGGATCGAATGCTGCATGAGCTTGTTGTTTTAGCTGTCTTAATTCAGCATTGGCCAATCGGCCTAAAGGAATATTTGCTTCTGAATTTTTATGAGTACCGACGTATGCCTTGCATGGTGGACAGCTCCAAAACTTTAAAGAGTGCAGATCTTGTCGATAAGGATATATAACAGCACCAGTAACCAGAAACGCCTGACTTCTACAATAAGGGCAAAGCGGTGATCCAGTTGTGCTGCCACTGTCATAGGCATCTGGTTTTTTTCTTTGTCTCATTACTTAACTCCTCTGTATTTTCTAAACTGAACGATAAGTCCGGCCATTCGGAACACGTTAATGGTTGACTCATCTGGATCATCAATGCACCAAGACCTATGGTCTTCCACCCAGTAGCCGCCATGATTTTTTATTTCTTGTCTGAGAGAATAAGCTTTTTCTGATCCGTCTAAAATCCAAAAGCACTTAACCACGGTGCTCACTTTTGCATTCCCGAAGATTTGAATTCCTCAATAAGAGAATTTTTAAAGTCTGCCACCATTGCATCGATCATTAACATTGGATCAACTTCGAGAACTTTACATACTGCATACCCACGTTTGGGTGGAAGGTTGGCTAGTCCTCTTTCGATGTTTGAAATATGCTGACCTTGCCTGTCTCTCATTCCTGCAAGAACGGATAAGTCAGATTGACTCCATCCCTTTTTGATTCGGTATTCTTTAACCAAAGATCCTATTGAATTAAATGAAACTATTTTCATTTATGATCCTCCTTTTATTTTTGAATAAGGTGAGAAACATTTTTGGGTGGGTTGATAAACAACTGCAGGCCCGTTGAAATTAAAGGACCGTGATTTTTTTCATCGTACGGGATCAATGAAGATAATCTTATTACGGTGTAACTATCAATGAATGGTCGGTCAACATAAACGATGACCTTTCCAGATTCATCGTCATCGTCATAAAGTCCAACTTTGCCTTTGTGTTTTCCGGCATTGATATAAACCAGACCGTAGTCACCTTCGTTTACAGTGTCATTTGTACTCATAAGCAATCCTTTTTGATGACTACAAGTCACCTGTTAATTTGTCGTCTTTATATTTGTCATATTCATAATCAGAGCGAGCGTCGAATATTTCATCTGAAGTGTATAGATGAGATGTAACAAATCCAGAGCCTTCGCACTTGCTGCACTCTTCTACGGGATAAATGTCCACAATACCAATTCCTCCGCACTCATCGCATTCAACTGAATCACTCAAGGACTACCGCCTTTACTCCGGCCAATGAATTAACTTTATCCATTGTTGGTTGAGATGCATTGATGAACTTCCATTTCTTTGCCTCGGCATCCCATCGACCACCGAATGATTTAAGTTTATCTTTGTTGGCCATAGTGTCACCTTCTGCAAAGAAGTTAAGTGCCCCTTTTAGCTCGGGCTTTAATCCGTTTTGGATAGCATCCCCGTCATCGTCAATGTCGCTTGTGAAAAAGTCCGAGGCGCCGGTAGCTTTTTTTACACCGCCAACATACGCTCGTTTTTGACAAATCTTCGCCATTGAATTCAGGACATCTGAAATCTTTTGAGGGACTTTTTTAGATGTCTTTGGACCATTGGGTTGTTGCTCCCACTCTGTTTTTTCTGCGAACTTCTTCTCTTGTGAACTTATAAAAGCATCGCACTCGGCAACCTTTTTTTCTGAATCAATGTGAACGATAGAACATTTATATGACAGCATTACAAGATTGTTCACAAGGTCTATCTCTCTAAAAACTAATTGGTACTCATCTCTAAGCTTGAAAATGTTCGCAAGCTTTTCAGCGCCAGGAAGAAACAATGTTGGCTTGTCTCCGCATCCAGGTATAAGACCGTAATCAACCCCGTAAACCATTTGTTCACGAACGAACTTCTTAAGCAACTTTCTTTTTTCAGTAAGCAACTCTAAACTTTCCTTTGTTGCAGCCAATGAATTGTTGTTGGCTAAAACAACTGCAGTCGTTTCAATAATGTCGTCCACTAAATACCTCCAAGGAATGTGATTTTCACATCAGAATCAAAAAGCATTTTAATAAATTCAGTTTGAATGCAGACGAACCTTATTGCGTCATTAAACCAAATCCATGAACAATTTGGTTCATTCACAATGAGAAGAGAGTCGTCAACTTCAATATAATAGTAACCGTTTTTCATGCTAATCCTTTTTTGAAAACCATGCTTGCACGTACTCGTTACCGGCAACGCGAAATTTTTCAATGTAGTCTTTTGACAGGGCCGCAACTTCTGGGATGTTCATCCATTTGATTGTTGCTCGACTCATGATTTTTATTTTAACCTTGGCCCTAATATTGGCGACATTTCGCTGACCATCGAATGACGAGTGAAATTCTTTTAACTTCAACTTATATTCCTGATCGAGAGCCTCGTATAGGCATTTGGCATTCGATTTCTTCTCATTTAGTTCGCGAAGTTCATCAAATAGAGGAGAGTCAGGAGCAAAAAAGAAGTCATCCTTTGTCATAGCGGGTTCCTCGTTACGTTTTAGTTTTCTAGCAAATTGAATCGATGTTTTAAGCAGCTCTCTTTGAAATTCTTGATGAGGAAAAATTTCAATGACAACCCCTTCATCCTCAAGAGAATAAGCAAAATAAATACACATCCGAGCACCAGTGATTAAGAGTTGCTGCTGGACCTGAATCTCATGATGTTCCGGTGGACGATTGAATTCTTTTATCTCTTCCAGGATGTCCATGCCAACAAGTTTCGCTTCAAAAATAGTGTCCTCAAATTCCCCATCAAGAGAAGCTATTAAGTGAGGATACTTTTTGTTCACGCGAACAGTTGGTTTGAATTCTTGTCCAGTCAAAGCGAACCATTCGGCCCGCATCTTCTCTTCGAACTTGTGGCCCTTGTCAAAGATGTACTCATCTTGAGTAAACCATTCGGGAACTAAGCCTTTTTTGAATAAATATAATTCTCGCTCAGTCATATAAGGAGACTTCTGAAATGCGGCAGATATTTCGGAGGCGCCAATTCGCTTAGCGCGTTCAGAATGCCATTCAGGAGATCCTTGCTGAAGGTCGAGAAGCTGACCTTGCAGGCCCATATTATTGGAGCTCAGCTACAAATGAATGATGAAAATCAGAATACTTTTTCAATATTTCTGCATCGGTATTATTTTTGACGTTATATCTATAGACGAAATCATCCACAAACGTAACGTCCGAGAAATGTGGCTGGACAATATTTAAAACTCTCACAAATAAGTTGGTCATTTCTTTCTTGTCAGCGGTATAAGAATCATCTTCTCCTGATTGAAGTGAGTGATCAGTCACGCTAACAGATAGGCCAAACCCCTCTGATCGAACGTTTAAACAGACATCAAGATCCTTCTTGAAGAATAGAACCTCAACAACCCTTCCATCCTCGTCAAGAACGAAATCAATAAGATTCTCGAACATGTTTTCAATTTTGGCAGCATTGGCCTTGGTAACTTTTTGGAGAGAAATCATTTGAGCAATTCCTTTGTTAATTTTGAAAAGTAAACCTAACAATAAATGGATAAATTGCAAAAGTTTATTTAGGTCAAGGGTTAAACATTAGGTTATGTGGGATCGTGTCAGTCAAATTAATGGCGCTACAGCCAGCATCAATTGATTAATGTAATGGATTTTATTGGTGGTTTTGCGCCAGAAATTTGACGATGTATGAAGATGTTTGAAATCAGTTTAAATTTGATATTTAAATTAGGAAACTTCTAAGTCTTAATCATCGAACTAAAAACAAAAAGGCCCTTTAAGTTTACTTCTGCTTTGGCGGCGTTGGAACTTAAAGGGCCCGAGATTGAATATTCGCTCCAAAAAAATCTATCAATTTTGGAGTGTGATAGCAAGGCAGATAAACCTAGTTTATCACTAATTCTTTCCGAGGGTTTCATTCGGTATCCTCTCAAACAAAACCGAAAACTAAGTCCAATGCCGCCAATGTTTAATTGCTTGAGTAGCAGCCCTCGGGAGGTTGTTTGGCGCAGGAGCGCCTTTAAACTCATAGGCAACGTAACCATGAGCCCTATCTTTCCATGTTTGGCGTGATTCTGCTCTAGTGCCATGGAGCGAGCAGATACAAAGGAAACATGGTCTTTATACCTCGGGTCGGGAAGCATTTGCTTTTTTGATGATGAAGGGAAGAGGAGCAAGGAAGAGTTGCGACCGAATGATTCTGACAAGAAGTTGGGATTTTTTGACGGTCGGGTTCTCTCCCTATTGGCTTTTCTTTTCCCTAAATCAAAAAGCATTAATTATAAAACATTATTGATTTCAAGGAGAGATTCATGAAGAGACATTTAAGACAACATAAAGAAGTTTTTAAAACTCAATCAGTAATCATTGATGAAGATGGCTACAAGGTTAGCCCGAGGGGAGCGATACATCGGATTGCATACTTTCATTATCATCCATCAACGCCCAGAAAATGGCATGTTCATCATATAGATTGCAACAAATTGAATAATTCCCTGGACAATTTAATCGCGCTCCCGCCTGAAGTTCATTTTTTTATTCATAATGAAATAGCAAGGACGAAAAGGATTATAACTCGGCCAGAGTTTCAGGCCTACATTGATCAGTTTTATAAATCCAAGGAAATCATGGATGCGCTCAATGCTCAAATTGATGAGCTCGAGAAGAGGAGAAACAAAATAGCCTCCAAATACTACAGGGCAAAAAAAGCGTCAAAATAATGTCACTCTTTACATACGGAAAGATGGCCGTCTACACTAAAGAAAATAAAACAAGGAGCACGCTCAGTGGCTAAGAAGAAAGTTCAGAAAAATACCGCAGTCAAAATAAAAATGAAAGGCGTCGTGATGGTACCGGTGGGCAAAGTCATCCCTCACCCAAAGAATCCGAACATTCACTCCGAAGATCAAATCACAATGCTTGCGCAGTTAATCAAGCATCACGGCTTTGATACTGCGCTAGTGGTCTCGAATCAATCAGGGTTTTTGATCAAGGGCGAAGGAAGATGGAAGGCTGCACAATTACTTGGCATGGCGACAGTTCCGGTTTCCTATCAGGATTTTGAGAACGATGCGAAAGAATATTCTGCCATGGTGTCAGACAACGAGATTGCTCGGGCCTCCAGGATTGATGTTGACGCAGTAAGAATTCAAATGAAGGCATTCAAGATCGATCCAATCAACTTCGGGTTCGACGATCCGACCAAGCTGATCGATGTTAAAGGCCACCAAAGAGACCCAGGAAAGAAGAACAAAGAAATTGATACTGATGAGTTTGGTGAAGACCTTGAGCATACGTGTCCAAAATGCAATTTTTCATTTTCGGATAAAAAGTGAAATTCACCTATAAGTGGTCATTGAAAGATTTAGCCAAGGTCAAAAAGAATGGCCTGAAAGTATTTTCGTGCTTTGCTTGCGGCGGGGGCTCAACTATGGGCTATAAGATGTCAGGCTTCGAAGTTATCGGGTGCAACGAAATTGACCCTGAGATGATTGAAGTTTACCGCAAGAATCATAGTCCAAAGTATTCCTACCTTGAAGGGATTCAGGATTTCAAAAAGAGAAACGATCTTCCGAAAGAGTTTTTTGAATTAGATGTCTTGGACGGATCACCCCCATGCTCATCATTTTCGATGTCAGGATCAAGGGAAAAGGAATGGGGAAACGAAAAGAAATTTCGTGAGGGCCAGTCAGAACAAGTACTGGATGATTTGTTCTTTCACTTCATTGATCTTGCAAAGAAGTTAAGGCCCAAAGTGGTGGTGGCTGAAAACGTTAAAGGGATGCTGGTCGGAAACGCTAAAGGATACGTCAAGCAGGTCATTAGCGGGTTTTCCGAGATAGGGTATGATGTTCAGTTGTTCCTCCTTAATGGCGCATCCATGGGCCTGCCACAGTCCAGAGAGCGGGTATTCTTTATTTGTCGTCGCCGTGATTTGAAATTGCCGGCCCTGAAACTGGAATTCAATGAAAGGCCAATACCTGTCAAAGAGGCCATCGGTGACATTATTGACGACATTGGAGCAGACAAATCCAAGTCGACAACCAAGAAGTATTGGGACAAATGCGTTCCAGGGAAGTCTTTCGCCTCGGTTCACCCCAAAGGATCATTGTTTAATTGGTATAAGATCGATCCTGAAAGGCCTTTTCCCACAATAGCATCCTCTAGCATAGACATGTTCATGAGATGGGATGTGATGGCCACGTTCACTACGCCGCAAGTTTTAAGGTTCGGTTCATTCCCGTCGGACTATCAGGGTAAAAGCGAGGCCTCGTTACGTTACCAAGTAGGAATGTCAGTTCCTCCAATCATGATGCATAAAATCTCGGATCAAATATTCAAACAATGGTTCAATTGTTCCACGTGGAACATTATTAAAATCAAACCGTCAAGTAATAAAAAGGAGAAAAGGCTATGTTCAAAAAAATTGAGGTCGAAAAAAGATTCGGTGCCTACAGAAGACCAACCGAAAAAACAATCCCGAAGTTCCAAGTCATCCAGGAAAAGTCTCTTGAGCTCGCGAAGCTCATTGAAGAGTTGTGCCCGGAAGGAAACCCCGAAAAGGCCTCGGCGCTAACATTGCTTCAGCAAGCAAAGATGTCGGCTAATGCCTCAATTGCAATTTACTCGGAAGAATAGAAAACAAAAGGATTGCTCAAATGATCTTTATTTTAATGGGTGTTACCGTTATTTTGTTTATAGTGCTCGAATGCCGGAGACGGCGACTTATTCAAAAATGCCCCAGATGTGGATCACGGGATAGCGAAAGATATAAATTTCACAAGACATTAATGTTTTGTAATGACTGTCGCCTTCACTTTAATGTGGATTCGGAGGCAGTATGAAAACAACAAACTTTGTAGAGTTAGCCCAGGAAGATGTCAAAGAGCTGACACGTAAAATTGATTTGATAGTGGATGAGTATCTCCAGAAATCAAAGGCGCCAAAGAATCAGCGAATAGTGAACGTAGGACGCGCCTTGAATGCTTATCACGTTTGCTGGATAGCAAACCTTGGGTCCATGCTTGAAGGTCACCACGAGGCCATAAAAGCTAATGGGCTTAAGTCTGTGAAGTCTTTCCATGCCCCCAAAAAGGAAATCAAGTTATGAAAATAGTGGTTTGGTTTTCAGTGGCCTCGTTTACAGGGGTGTTGCTTGGATCTTTTGTGACATCAAGCCAGGACCGATACGTAAACCTAAGCGAGTGTGTGGTGGACAAAATTGAATTTAGTGAGAAAAACCGCAAGGGGTATTTTCCTGGCCAGCGTGAAAGGGTCCTTCATTGGCTAGTGATGAATTGTGTCAAAGAGAATGTTTGGACGAGCGACTTCATAAAAGCGAAGGAACGATCAAATAAGTATGCAACGAGGGGAATTCTTTAATGGGCAGCAAGGAAGAAAGAAAAGCGCTGGGTGAAATCATTGCAGATATGAAGATGAAGATGGACAAGGTCATGGTTAAGTACCGGGACAATAAGCACCCGCCTGTCATACTTGAGGACCAAAATGAAATCATTGCAATTCTTGCCGGGATGGGAAGAGTTGCATTTGAAAACAGGGATGGGCTTTGCCACATTGTTTCAAAGAGCCCTTGTTCAATCGCATGGGACGGCGACAAGTTCATTGTTTACGAGCAGGCATAAACAAAACAAGGAGAGATTGTATGACAAAATTGCAATACAAAATGCATTTCAAATCAGAATGCAAATGCCTTTACTGCGATGAATGCCTAGGGATCAAGAAATGAAAAGGGAAGTGGCTGCTGGAACGACAAGGGGAATATTTTGGAAGCCAGGTTTGAACCAGATTTATTTCAAGTGGCAGTTAAGCCCATTTGAGATTGATGGAAACACTTGCATCATAATCTTGAGTGTCCGAATGCTGTAGCTGCAATATCACCGCGTTAAATTTGTAGAATCAAATCCAATGGAGGGACGAGATGAGAGAGACAAGCCTGCAGGCATTCAGTGGAATAGAGGCCACATTGCCAGCAAAAAGGAAAAGAGTGTTGGATGCAATAAGAGAGACTGGAACAATAGGGGCCACACTTTTCGAACTTGTGAAAACGATAGGGAGGCCTGTTAATGAAATATCCGGGCGGGTTACGGAGTTATCTAAAAGCGGATTGATCATTGGATACGGTCGCCGGGTTAACCCTGACACCAAGAAGGAGTCGATGGTTTGGCATGCAGTCGAGCGCAGCAAAACATGAATGCAGACAAAATGCCGCAACATGGTAGACTAAACAAATAAAATGAAATAAGAAATGAAAATGGCCCAGGAGCCGTGAGATGACTAAAAAGAAAATGACCGAAAAGCAATTGGCGAATCTGAAGTCCATAAAGAAGGGAGAGGTTCGCAATCCGATTGGTGCCAATGCGCACAAGGGTCCAGCCTCAATGTTCAAGAAGCTCACGAAGGAAATGTTCGTCGAGATGATTAATGCCGCAACGACAGGAACGGTTGCCGACCTTAAGAAGATTGCCGAGGGGTCCAACTCAACCGCCTTGCAGGTGGCCTTATCAACGTGTCTGATTAAGATTATCAACAAAGGTGATTATGATCAGCTCGAGCGAATGCTTCAAAGGGTTATCGGGAAAGTTCCAGACGAGCTCGATGTGACAAGCGGAGGGAAGCCAATCGCGCCAGCTGCTCAATTAAATGTTTACCTTCCGGCCAATGGTCGGACTAGAGAAGAAAATAATAAGTAAAAAAGGAATGCTCATGTCTAAGGTTGAAATCTGGGTTTGTCCACACGATGCTAAATGGTGGATGACCGACAAAAATGGAACACATGTTTATCAAATGAACTTCGCCTACAGGGAAACGCCTACATATTGCAAGAAGGTCATACTAAACTTTGACCCGAAAAAAGGCGAAGGAGCATCTCCAAGGGATGTCGTTGATAGTTATCCATTGAGGTATGAGTATGAATCGAGAAACTGAGGGCCTGATTAATTTGATCATGGAAGGATCAATCGGAAAGTTACTTTTGAAAGTATTCAATGAAGAGGATAGAGCAAGGATGTGGCTACGAAATGGAAACATAAACTTTGGAGGCGCCGTGCCTCTTGATCTAATTAATGCAGGCCGTGCTGAAAAAGTGATAGAGTTTATTCAGGCAGCAATTAACGGTTACTAAAAAACAGGAGTGGGTTTATGGCCGGCACATATAATTTCAACATTGATCAGGGAACAGATTTCGAAGATACGCTAACCGTAAGGGACGAGAATGAAGATACTATCGACATCACTGGTTGGGTATTTAGGTCTCAAGCAAGAGAAGATCTTAACTCAGCAGTGGCATTCGAGTTTACATTTGAAGTTAAGAATCAAGTAACGCATGAAGGCCAGGTGTTTAGAAGGTTATCAAATGCGGCCAGCGCTGCGATAAGTGGATGCGCCAAGAAGTTCATATATGACGTTGAGGCCGTAGATACAGATGACCTGGTACAAAGAGTGATTCAAGGAAGGATTACTCTTAACCGTGAGGTTACAAAATGATTAAAATCGAATCCGTTATCGTTACACCAACGGAAGGGCCGGCATATACCATTGAGGTTTCACCAAGCGACACGGCGATTATTGGTCCCACGCATATACCGATCGATTCTTATTGTGCTCTTATAAGGCATCCTGAGAACATGACGTACATACTTGACCTGGCAACTGCCGCAAAAAAACAGTTCACCAACCTCAAGATAAAATCAGAAATAGGGACTTGTACATTGTCGATCCAAATTGATGGTGTAGCAATTACGGGAATGGATGCGCTCGCGATAACCTCAACCGAGCAATCGTTTGATGCCACTGCTCTTAATGTGGCCCTGGCTGACTCCACGATTAGCTTTGTTGTTTCTTCCGTATCAACCATTGCCAATCTTTCATTCACGCTTAAAGCATCAAGGCTGTCACTATGAACTTCTTTATTTTAGTTGATGACATGGGAACGCGTTTTGAACTTCAAAAGTTAGATGCTGTTTTGTATGGTGGTTTCTTTTGCGTGGTACCGGCAAGCGACCGAGTTTTTACTGAGACGTTTGATTATGTGAATTTAGGTGGGCCACTGGTGTCCTACTCAAGGGGTTAAGATGGCAACTTATTTTATAGATCCAATCAATGGCAACAATTCGAACAATGGTTTAACTTTTGCCAATAGGAAACTAAACATCGTCGGGCTGACACTCGCACCGAATGACTTGGTCAAGTTCATTAAAAGTCCTGATCCCGTGAATACAAATATAACCGCTGCATTCACCGATCTTTCTAGCTCAGTAACATTATCTGAAGCGGTCACTCAGGTGATAGATAACTGCGACTCGGTATGGACAGGGGCAGCCAACGTCACGGCCACAGTGAATACGACGCCTGGTCTTTTCATGGAGGGAACTGGATGTGCTCAGTTTGCTATTGCGGCAGCCTTTACGACTGGGAAAATTGCACACAGGGATCTTGGATCAGTGATGGACCTAAGTGCCTATCAGCAGATTAGTTTTTATTTGATAGGACCAACGGCAGCATTTTCAACGACAAATTTACAAATAAAGCTTTGTTCAGATACGGCAGGGAATACACCGGTCAACACTTTTACTCTCCCTGTAGGAATTCAGCAATCATGTATGCACGCAGTAACTTTGAACAATGGTGCTCCGTTAGGGAACAACATTAGATCGATTGCCATATATACATTGGCCGATCCTGCCGCTACGACAATCAGGTTGGATCACGTAATAGCATGTAAGGCAGCTTCTGATCCCAAAGCGATAACTCTTAGTTCAATGATTGGAAAGAATGTGGCTGGTGATACGTTCTATCATATCCAATCCATTACAGGCACTGCCGTCATCCTTGGAGCCGCACTGTCAACATCGGCTGGTTCTCCTGGTTTGTTGGGTTATGCTGGAACGACTGCAGCGGCAGCGCCTCTTTATAGGAGAGAAGTTTTCACGCTGGCAACAAACGGAAGCAGCACCGTTTCAACCGTTGGCCAGATAACAAATTCAGGAACGGAAGGTAACCCAATCCGAATTTCTGGTGGATGGAACAGCACCGACATGTCTACCCAGGATGGTGAAACGTGGATGTCCGGTAACAGTGTTAACAACATTGGATTCAGGGGCAGCAACGTGTCGTGGCTTACGTTCGAAAAGTTTGGGTTATTCCGTTTCATTGCCGGGTATTACTTTACCGGTGGAAACAACATCGTATTTGAAAATCCTATTTGTGGCGGAAACTTTGGTTACGGTATTTTCCTAGATGGTGGCAGTGCTAAAAATACGATTAACAATCCAAGGATTGATCTTCAGGCAAACTATGGGTTGGTCTTAACTGGAAACAACGTAGTCAATAATGCCATCATAAATGGAACGAGGGTTGCTGCAGTTTCATTCGGGGATGGTAGTGGAACTATTATTAATGGCCTAACGGCTGTCAAAAGTGAGGATGCCGTTATTGACTTTGGCTATGGTAGCAATCATTTCATCTATGACTTGATTTCAAGGGATGCAGTGATTGGAGGAGTCAGAGGTCACGGCACTCAAAACTTTTTAATTAACCCACAAATGCCAGAGGCGGCTGGTGCCACATTCCCATTTAGCTACGGTGGCGGGGCTGTCTATACTCACAACCTTAACACTGTAGGCAATCACGTTATATTCATGGATGGGGCAAAGATATACAATGTGACCGATGCGGACAGAGATGTGGCCGATGGTTATGCATGGAGGGTTGACATCACTTCAGCAATCAGAAAATCAAATTACCCCGTGATATTTGGTTCCAGGGGATCAGCTAACGGCATAAGGGTTTCTTGCTTCGCTGGGTTTCTGGTAACAATTTCCGCACGAATTAAACGTAGTCACGCCAATATGATTGGTCGATTAGTCGCACGAGGTGGACAACTGGCCGGCGTTCCTTCGGACGTTATTGCTTCCACGTCGGGTGCCGCAGGTTCATACGAGACAGTGACTTTAAGCTTTACCCCAACCGCTAACGGTGTAATGGAAATAGAATTTCAGGCGTACACGACAGACGGAGCGACCACGTACTCAGCCTGGATTGATACTTCCAGCATTCGACAAGCATAAAGGAATTTCTTGGGAGAGCCTGGACTTAGACCTCAACAAGGACCTCAAGAAGCATTTCTTTGCACGAAGGCAGACATTGCAATTTATGGTGGAAGCGCCGGAGGCGGCAAGTCATTTGGGTTATTGCTAGAACCTGTTCGTCACATGCACAACGAAGAATTCAAGGGCGTTATCTTTAGGAGAGAAACGCCCATGATTACAAATCCCGGTGGCCTCTGGGATGAGTCGATGAAAATCTATCGGGCGCTGGGTGCATCACCTCATGAAACTAGGAGAGAGTGGACTTTCCCTTCTGGAATGACGTTAAAGTTTTCGCATCTCCAACACGAGGGAGATAAGTTTAACTGGCAGGGATCACAAATTCCGTTCATTGGATTCGACGAGATAACACACTTCACCGAAACACAATTCTTTTACATGATTTCTCGAGCACGTTCAACCTCGGGAGTTCCTGCGTACATAAGGGGAACGTGTAACCCGGATCCTGATTCGTGGGTGGCCAAATTTCTCGAATGGTGGATCGATCAAGACGAGAAGTCACCGACGTTTGGCCTTGCAATACCTGAGCGAGCTGGTGAGATTCGTTGGTTTATTCGAATCAATGACGAAATGATTTGGGCCGACGATGTTGAGGAGCTCGAGTTCATCTACGGAGAGGAATTCATCAAAGAAAATCCTCCTATGAGCGTGACCTTCATACCGGCAAAAGTTACCGATAACAAAATCCTTCTTGAAAAAGATCCTTCATATATAGCTAAACTAAATTCAATGAGTCGCGTGGACAGAGGGCGATTAAAGGATGGTAACTGGAAAATCAAGGCAGCGGCCGGGAACGTGTTTAGGCGCGACTGGTTTAAGATTGTGGAAACTGCTCCGGTGAACGTCAAGGCACGCGTGAGGTACTGGGACCGAGCCGCAACGGAAGTGAATGAAAAGAACAAAGATCCGGATTGGACAAGAGGCGTAAGGATGTCCATTGATCACTCGGGAAACATTTATATCGAGCACGTTGAGGGCATTAGAGGAACACCGAATGCGGTTGAACGAACAATCGTTAACACTGCTTCGCGTGATAGCAAGAGTGTTCCGGTCCGTGTTGAACAAGATCCTGGATCGGCAGGAAAAATGGAAGTGAATTATTATATCAGGCTTTTAGCTGGTTACGATGTGGCAGCAAGGCTGGCTACAAAAGACAAGCAAACTAGGGCAAAGCCTTTTTCATCTCAAGCAGAAGCCGGGAACGTGTTTTTAGTCAGGGGATCATGGAATGATGAATACTTAACCGAGTTAGAAAACTTTCCAGATGCACCTCATGACGACCAAGTTGATGCCAGCTCAGGCGCATACAATGATTTGTGCGAAGGTGGGACTGGTACGTTTACGGAAGGCATGTCACAATCAGGGGATAATATCGAAAACAGATGGAAATAATTAACCTCTTTCAAGGAATGATTTTATGAAATCAGTGTCAGCAGCAAACAACTTCAAAGCAGTAACCCCTCACGATACGAACGCATTGGTCAACGGAGCCGGTCAGTTAATCACAACAAGATGGATCGTTGTTACCGTGGCAGGATTAGTCTCATGCAGAAATGCCGAGGGGACCACAGTGGCAGTTCCTTGTGCAGCAGGAGTTCCCATGCCAATAGAAACAGACTTAATCGTAACCGCAAGTACAGCAACCGGAATAGTCGTTCTTTGGTAATGACCCTCCCAGGGGTCAAGGCGAATCGGTGGAATGTATTAATTTGGCGCCACCGGTTCGTTCTCTCACATAATTAAAAGGAAGTTTCATGGGCAGCATCATATTTAATCCATTCGATTTAATCGGAAGATTCACATCAAAAAAAGAAGTAAACAGAATTCAGGGTGTTCCTGTTTCCGCGTTCGCATCTGGATCAGCAGGGACAGAAATCTATGGAGGCTATCTTTCAGAAGAGCCTCTGAAAGAGTTAAACGGTAAACAGGGAGCAATTGTTTACGACAAGATGAGAAGGTCAGATGGGAACATTACAATGATCCTAAGGGCAATCAAGCTACCAATCCGATCGGCAACATGGTCGATTCACCCGGATGATGATTCAGAAGAAGCGAAGGCCCAGGTTGAGTTGTTTAAACATATTCTCTTTAATGATCTTGGAAAGCCGTGGACGCGTTTTACTGGCGAGGCCTTGACGTTTGTTGACTTCGGCTACTCATTATTTGAAAAGACTTTCAAGCCAGTCCTGGCCCACGATAAGTTTGGCCCATACATCGGGATCAAATCACTAGGGTTCAGAAGTCAGAAGTCAATTGAGCGATGGCTTGTTGATCCAATGGGATGCCTTTTGGGCGTTGAGCAATTGTGTGACGGAGACACTGCACGATTGGTTACAATGGAAAATGAATACTTAATCAGGTTTTGCCCGGAGCAAGAGGGTGACAACTTTGAAGGCATGTCATTCTTAAGAGCTTGCTACGGCTCATGGTTCAGAAAGAATCTTTATTTGAAACTCCTTGCCGCTGGTATTGAGAAATATGCCATCCCGGTTCCTGTCTTAACCGTTCCAAGCGGAAAAGAAAATTCGGTTGAGTATACAAATGCTTTAAGGGTTTTAAGACAGTACACATCAAATCAGACAAACTACATCACGAAGCCAGCTGGATGGGATCTTGAAGTAAAGGTAACGACACTTGATCCGGCGAAGATTAGAGAGTCAGTGAAGGATGAAAACCAAGAGATGGTCAATTCAGTTTTGGCATCATTCCTATTGTTGGGACAAACAGGATCGGGATCATATTCACTCGGTTCAACCCTGGGAGATTTTTTCGGAACAGCAGTTCAATTCATCGGGGATCATATATGCGAAGTCGTTAACCGAGAATTGCTACCAGACCTTGCGAGATTGAATTTCGGTACCGAGCTGAAGTGCAAATTAAAAGTTGAAGGGATTAAAGATTCTGCTTCTGGAGCATTCGCTGACATCCTGGATAAACTAATTAAGTCGAGTGTCGTTAAGTCTGATCCTGATTTAGAGAAGTTTATTCGCGAGAAGTTTAAATTACCTGTAGCGGCACCAGTTTCGGCTGAGCTTGCTCCGGTCCCTCAACCTGGCCCGGTTCAATTGGCCGAACCTAAGAAGCCAAGGCAGGACCAGCTTATCAGAAACAGCGCCCAGGAACTTCGGGCATACATTGAGAACGGCTTAACCTTTATGGGGGTTAGCTACATTGAGAGAATGAA
>Ga0172380_10001693_pt1 | contig 37561 bp, 58 predicted proteins | sample Leawe162metaG_FD_119747 | JGI IMG/M metagenome (GOLD analysis project Ga0172380, IMG submission 119747) | Leachate microbial communities from a municipal landfill in Southern Ontario, Canada - Leachate well 162 metaG | ecosystem: Engineered > Solid waste > Landfill > Unclassified | place...
ACAAGAACCCGGATCTCACCTTCACCGGATCGGAGAATCGATTCTCGACCACGGAGAAGCGCGCCTGGGGAGGCATCGAGGCCATCGAGAACAGCTTCGTGATGACTGGCGGCAAGCTGGTTGCCTTCTTCGATCCGGCAGCGACCGGCGAAATGCGGCGCCGAGAAATGGATTCTGGCGCCACGAAATCGGTCCTTCCGCGCAACGCACGCTTCAGCTACGTGATCGAACACGGCGGCGAGCTTCTGAACTTTGTAACGATCGACGGACGCATCAACCGAATGCGATCAACCGACCACGGCCACACCTGGATCGATCAAACCGAAATCCAATCCTCCCCGATGATTCAATGGAACCCCGGAGTGGTGGTGGACTCCAGCGGCACTTGGCACATGCTGGTTGAAGCCAGCGCCACGGGCGTCGGCCCATTCCAGGGCGACACGGGATGCTACTACTACACGAGCGCCGACGGCGACAATTGGACGAGCCACGGGCTTGCAATCCCCCGCTGCGGTAACGCCTTCCTGGTCGCAACAACGCGCGGCCTCTTGGTGATCCACGGCGATCTTCAGCCGGGATACTGGCAGACGACGGCTTCGACTTTCGACGGAGCCACATGGGAGACCCACCGGGACAAGTTCCTGGTCGCCTCCGAAGGAGTCCACGTCTGCGATCCCCACGCGATCGAGACGAATGGGAAGATCATCCTAAGCGTAAGTGTCGACCAAAACTCAATCACGCTCACCGAAGCCAACGACAGCTTCGAGAGCCTTCACGCAAGACTGCGATAAGGAGAAGAGATGAACACGCCAGAATCCAAATACAAGACGGTTCGAATGAAGGAGCTGTCCGACCTAATCCAAAGGTTCAACGAACAGGAGAAGTTGCGACTGAAAGCCGAAAACGAAATCAAAGCTCTGATCGAACTCTCTGAAAAGAAGTTCGGAATCTACTGCGGTGACGACGTCGAAGACGCTGAAACGGTTATTGCAGCACTCTACCGAGAAATTGGTTTTGAATTCTTACACGGAGATCGCGATGTTTGATAACGCGGTAAGGCCAAACAAAGAGGGTATCTTCCCAGACGTGTTCTGGGGCACGCAGGTCTTCCGAGGCGACGTGGCATTAGGGAACTCAACTCAGTATCGAATCTGCGTGGCAAAGATCGGCAGATGGTTTTTCGTGGGCGTGATGGAACGTGGAGCCTACGAATTCGATGGCTACGTTCACTGGTCGTACGCGAAGGACAAACTTGGACTTAAGCACGACGGCGACGCCAGAAACGTGGCGGATTTCATCAACGATCAAATCTTTTTCGGTGGCGCTGGCGGCGACCTACCGTTTGAGAGGCAAGGCAAGTATGATCCATCGCTCTGCCGCGATTGACCGTGGCAAATCTTATGACATAAGAACTTTGAACTGGAGGTTCCAATGAGCGCAGCGAAAAAGCAGATTTTGAGTTACATCCCGCGTAAGGCAGAGAAGATCCCAATCCCTGCCCGCGTGTATCCTGAGACCGTAAAGCAGGCTCAGTCGGCGGCGAAGAAGCTCGGCGTTCCGCTTACCGACTTCATCGAGGGCGCGATCCGAATGGCTTGCGACCAGGCTGGTGAGAAGTGAGACAGGAGCCGCTTCTGCAATTCTTCGATTTCAAACATCTCCCGGATCACCTGCAGAAGATCTCGGCGCCGTTCCACGCGCTAGCGAATGCTCTGGCGACGACGCTGCCGCAGAATCCTGAAAAGTCCACGGCCATCCGAAAGCTTTTGGAGGCGAAGGACTGCGCTGTTCGCGCGGCCCTGTTTAAGAATCAACCGGACGAGACCATACGCTGATCTCGATTCTCTCTTCGCCTGCGGGCACGATCTCTTGCGAAACCTCCCACGGGCCAGTGATGGCCCAGGAGTCATCCGCCAAGACGCCAGTCCAAATGATGCCAAGCCGCTCTTTGTAAATGTCCTTTTGCAGCTTCGTTAATCCCTTCGGGACCTTCTCTTTGATCGTGCACAGGCCATCGATCACCGGCTTGAAGCTTCCGACGAGGCCATCGAAATCTAGAAACTTCGTTCCAAATCGCTTGCATGAAATCCCCGCCCGCGTGAGAGGCTTCTGCGGCTCGAACCCTTTCACGGTGTAGAACACGGACTTTCGCCACACCTGAGAATTGCGATAGGCGATCATTCGATTCTTGCCCCACACTTCGTTCACCGGCTTCGGAAGCCCAACTAGCACGACGCGAAGAACGTACATGCCGTCGCGGTACTCGGAGTACGCCCAGTTCTTAAACTTCGGTTTCGGTGCCGGACTGAACAGCGATGTTTGATTTCGTCTCACCGAAGGTTCCTAAGCTTTGCCGTTCGATCGATGGCATCGAACCAGAGCTGAATGAACCACTCCGAATTTGGTTGTGCTTGATAATACTCAAGCACTTTTCGCTGTACCGTTTCCGGCTCGAAGTCGACGAGGATTCTGTACTCGTAGAAAAGATAGATGATCGAGCAAAACCAGTTCAGGTAATCCGCAGCCGATCCGGTGGTGCGCTCGAACTTTAGAAGCTTCCCTTTCATCTGCTCCGAGTCACTCCAGCGCCATCCCAGCTTGAAGATCCATCGCTGCGCGATCGTGAGCGCACGCAACACTCTCGGAAGTTTGTAAACGAGCGCGATCAGCGCCGGGCTTGCGATGTGACCAGGTGCAACCATCCACGTCGATTTGATTCGACCGCGAATCTCTGAAGCTAAACTGAGAGCGCGCGGCTCCCAGTGCATGTCGAGCGCCATCAGAAGAGGGAAGACGAGATCGCTTGTCGCATCGGACTCGCGCCATGAATCGCCGACGGCATCGGCGTATGGTGCGTCTGGGTGGCGAAGGAACCCGGCGTTTGAAACGAAGTTCTGAAAAACTGCTGCCTCGATGTCGCGGCCTAGAATGTGACAACGGGAAGTCTCGTGTGCCGAGTCACCAAGGTCCGCTGGGAATCCATCTCTCTCCATCACCAGCGCGCCGTAAGAATCAAATTTCATTTCGTTACCTTGTTCTGCTTTCCAACGGGAAGTTCAACGACGCCGGTTCCTTGAGTGAACGGAGTCTTGGTCGTTCGTTTTCGCGCCGGTCTCTCTGGCACGAGATGAACCTCCCACGCTTTGTCTTGCTTCAAAACCATTTCCTGTTTCTGTGGAAATGTGACTTGAGATTTTAGCGACTCGATTTCAAGTCGAAGCATCGATACGTTTTGAAGTGCGGTGTCGATTCGTGTTTCGATCTTCGCAACCGAATCCAACGACACCGGAGGATTCGCGTCGTACTTGTCGAGACGCTCTCCCAGAGCCTTTGCCACGACTGCCAGCTCGGACGGAGAGTTCTCCTGGCTTCGCGCCCACAAGAAGACAATTCCGATTACGCAGACCGCACAAATGATAAGAAGAACCCCGATGTATTCCATGTTCCCTCGCTCTGTTTTCATTTCATCCCCTCGCTTGCTTAGCGATTGAACAAAGCTTGGGCAGATGCGTATGTCAATTCTGTATTACAGAGCGCCGCTTCACAGCGCACGAATGACGTGGAAGGCGAAGTAGAGCAGCACTAGGCTGCAGATGATGACGGTGAATCTGAAGTCCGGATCTTCCGGCTCCTTTAAAAACGGAGACTTGCCCATGTGAATGTCCTTTTGAGGTCGCCAAGGGAAATCGTAACCCCTTCTGCTGTCTCTTGCAGCTCGCAACCTGGCCATTCGAACTGTGCTTGAATGATTGATTCCTGCTTCAATACTGGGATCCATTTCCACATCTTCCTGTCGCGAGCAATGCACCAGACCTTAAGCGTCTCTATCGTGCCAGCTAGGTTTCGGGATCGCCGTGCGATGTCGCGTTTGTGATCCGCTAGAATCTGATCGACCGAATTCCTTGCTTTCATACAACCCCTTCTCAGAGACTCGGCTGGTCTCTGGCCGGTAGACAACCTCCACGCGGGCGCCGCGCGGGCCGAAGCGGTTCTTCACTGCCTCGACGATGAACGGCTCCCCGTCCTCGTCGGATCGGTAGAAGTTCAAAACGGTGCTGGCGGGGAAGGTCGAACGGTTCGATCCGCTCACGCGCCCGCGATGCTTGCCGTCGGAGTCGTTCGATTCCTGCGCCAGGAGCAGGCAGTAAATCCGGTGCTTCTTCGCGATCGACTCCAGCATCTCGACTGCGATCTGCAGCGCCTTCCATTCGGGCATCTCCCGGGAGGTCTTCACCGCGATCTTCTGGTCGTAGTCCACAATCAAAAGCCGTAAGTCGTTGTTTTCGCGGAAGCTCCGGACCAGCTGCTCTAAGTCAGGAACTGTCATGATCTGTCCGTCAGTGAAAAATAGGCGGCGGGTGATGTTGTCCTCCTGCACCTTCAGAATCTTTTCGGCGACGAGGTCCAGGCTGTGCCGCATCTCCCGGTACGTGATCCCGCCCGATGCCATGATTAACTTTTCAGCAAAGTCGTCGGTCAGCATTTCCATGTTGACGAAGAGCGTCGAGAGTCTCGCGGAAGCGTCGATGGCGAGGCTTGCTGCGAAGTTGGTCTTGCCGAACCCTGTCTTGGCCACCAGCAGCCCCACACGGCCTGGGTTGAATCCGCCGATGGCTTGGCTGAGCTTCGGCCAGCCTGGGATCTCCACGGTCGATTCTCCGGCCTCCTGGGCGGCAACCATGCGCCGAACGAACTGGTCGATGGAGGTGCCGAAGTGAATTGGCTCACCAGCCGTGGAAAGGAACTTCGCGGTGTCGACCAGGTCCTTTCCGCGCTCCGGGTACCGGATCAGCATCTTGCCCAATTCCAAGGCAACGGCCTGATTCACGCTTTCAAAGTACAGGCGCCGAAGGGTGTGCTCGTCCGGCACGCGGGTCTTGTCGCTCACGAGCTTCCCGAACTCCTCCTCGGTTTTGATCGCGGCGTAGGTGTGGCCCTTCTCCTCGCGGAGGCTCTCGTAACGTTCAGCAGCGCGGCGAGCGGGACCGTCTGGCCAGTCGGTGAAGTACATCCGCCATGACTTGATCTTGGAAAGCGTCTCCTCGTCGTCCCAGAGCCAGCGGACGATGGCGTCGAGCAATTCGAAAAATTTCATCGTCCCTCCCCTGATGGCACGACGGTTAGTCTTTGATCTCCAAGCCTGGCAACAACTTCCTTGTTCCAAATCGCTGCGGCATAGGCGCCAACCGGATTTGGATTTGCGCTCTTGATCGATCTGTGAATTTCCATAAGGAATTCGTAAAAATCGTCGCGATCAGGGAAAACAGCCTTTCCCTCTAAAAGCTTTTTACGAAACATCCAGGTTGAACGAAGCTTCGGCTGAAGCTCGCAAAACGTCCGCATGGCTTCTTCGTGAAAAGATAGGTCCTCGAACTGCGCTTCAAAAGTGCTGTACCAGGCTGGCTTTGTTAGAACGGTTTTATGCTGCTCCTGTTTTACGATTTCAACAGGCGCAACAACAGCTGCCACCTCTTCTTCTTTATTTAATTCTAATTCTAAATCTAGGCGGGATGCTGCCTGGATTCTGCCTGGGCGCTGCCTTGCTCTTTTGAGGTCCGGATGCAGTAATTCCGCTAGCTTAGGCATCTTTATTTTAACGAAAGTTCCATCAGTCTCGTACGAAAGCATGGCGAAGGTCGCACATAGGTCCAACATTCGTCGCACATTGGTGCGACTAAGGCGTAGGTTATCTCGGAGAATTCTCTCGTGAAACTCAAAAACGCAGTCCTCTTTGGAGAGAGATTTTTCGAGTTTTTCGGCGCACATTTCCATCAAAATGTACCAACAAGCGATGCCTGTGTGGCCCATCTCATCAAAGAGAAACTGCATCGATCGACCGCGATGATTGTCCGTGTAGTGTTTAAACCAAATCATAGATCTCCCATGGCGCTAGCTTTCGCCTAGGAATCTGGTATCTTTCGATTGCCTGATTCCCATGGCACGGAACCCCTCAGTTCCGTTCTTTTGAGAACCGCTCGTAACGGCTCTCAGGTCGAGCGGCGGACCCGAAAGGGCCGCCTTGCTCGGGCACTAAACAAGCTCTGACCACGCATTCCTGTCCAGCAGAAGTTTCACGGTGCCGATTCTTAGCGCATGGCGCAGAATAGAATCGGGCGCGGATCACGGACGAGAAGTGCCCGTTTTCACAGCGGGTGTATGTTACAAAATATATTTTTAAAGTTATACCCAGCCGCGCACTTTGATGTGGATAAGTGTCTCTCCCCAGAGAGATTCAGATGCGAACGGCGCCGTGCAGATCGGGCACTTCAATCCGCAGCCGAAGAAGAGCCACTGGCCTGTCACGCCCTCGAGCGGCAGCTGCTCGACCATTTCAGCTCGGAGCTTTTCTGAGCGCAGCACGGGCTGCTTTACGCGCAACAGGTCGGCCTCGCACTCAGGGCACTGGATGATTTCGCCTTCTTGAATCAAGACCCCTCCGATTCTGGATATGAGCGGCGCCCAGCGACGGGCATCCCATTGCGTCTGTTTCTTTTGTCCCGCCCTAAGGCTTCTTCCTGCGTAGGCCCGCAGGGAGGACGTTCTTCAGACTACAGCAAGGCTCCAGTGGTCTCGCCATGAACGACTCTAGTTCGCCCAGTTATCACCACAGCTTACCTGTTACCGCTACCCAAGGAGCCTCTGCCGGAGACCACTTTCGTGGAAACAGAGACACCCCAATTGTTCAACGCATCGTTCGGATCAAATCACTTTGCGCCTTTATCAGTACAGCTATTTCTCTTGCGCACGCCACGGCCTGTTCTGTTCGGTCGATCGTTGGCCGGACGTCGTCGGTTGTGTCCAAAATCCGATGCATGTGCGAGTGCAATGCGCTCGCCGAGTCGTTGATGAGCTTCACGGAGCGAGATACTTCCGGCAGAAAGGTCTCGAATGAGCTTGGCAAGACCTCGACTCGGGTTTGCTCTGTCTCTTCTGCTGGCAACGCGGGCAAGTTCTCGCTTTCTGTTGGAGGCGTACCAACGTCTTTGACGAGCGTTGATAGCTTCCGCATCTCGGTCTCTGGCAAGCTGTTTCGCCATTCGCCAGAGAGCCTGGTACCTTTCTCGATGTCGCTTAGTTTTTGCCCGATAGGCACTTCGATAGTTCTCGGCATTCCGTTCATATCTCCCCCTCTGCTCCGCACGCGAAGCCTCCACGTTCTCCCAATATTTCTTACGCTTCCGCTCACGATCGCGGCGCAGCCTCTCCTCGCGATCTTTGTCAGAACGCCGAATCACTCGTGTGCCCCACGATGTAGTCCGGCCTCCGCTGATTCGGTTGCGGACAAATCGCAAGGATCTTCCAGCCCTTCATCAGCTCTTCGTTTAACGCATTTGTGCAGCAGTCTTCCAAAACCTTCGCCGTCTTGATCTCCATCATGGCGTGACCAGGAACGTGAACCGAAACCTTGTCATTGATGGTCTGCTTCTGATCCTGGATCGCGCAGAGCTTGTTTCGCATCTCCTCGACGTCGTTGAGAAGCCGAACCATCCAATCCGCGCTTGTAGAGAGTTCGCTTTTTACGGTGAACTCAACGCCGCTGCTTAGGAGCTTTCGAACGTCTGCGACTTGATTGGTGTGATAAAAATCCGTCACCGGCTGTTCGATCGGCAGAGCCGGGATTGCTTCACGAAGATTTGCGTACTTCTCTGGCGGCATCGCCTGCTTGAAAACGTAGTAGTCGAGCTGAACGTTCGCGATCATCTCTTCCTCTGCGAAACGATCCGCCCGTTCAGCGCGTCGAGAGCCATGTCGTGAATAATGATGGCGCAGCCGGATAGAAACCACGGCTTCGTTGAGGTTGCCCACTTCGTGGCGCCGCCATCTTTTCGCATCACCACGATCACGACGTCGTCGTATTCGTGCGCGTCCCTTGCAGCGTCAAGGAGCATCGTTTTCGGATCGAGCGACTCGGCATTTCCGAGCTGTTTGATTTTGTCACTCATCGTCGTCGCCATCCAAAAGTGCTAGCAATTCCCAGCCGTCGTCTTCATCGATACCAAGCTGTTCGCAGGCGACGCTGAAGGCGGCCATCTCGCCCATGTGCTCTTCGTTTTCATCCCAGAGACGCGACAGCTCGCGAGCCTTCTCCAGCTCCTTGTTCGAATACCTATTCATAAAAACCCCGATCAAACAGCATCGCCCACAAGACCATCGGCCACGCGACGATAGTTATTAAAATAGTCAAAGTGTACACGGTGAAGGTTTGCATTCCGGTTCGCCTCTTTGGAGCTGTCCGAAGCACGGTGTTGAAAATCTTAAATGAAAGCGCGAACGCGATCAGGACACCGCAAGTTATGTAGTTGAAAATGAAGCTAGCCACGTCTCCCCCGTTTTGAGTTTTGAATCTCAATTTCCTCACGCATCGCTTTTGCCAGCTGAGCTTCGGTCGTTGCGATGATGCGTTCATGGCATTCGTAAAGTGACTTGCATGGGGCCTGCGCCGCGTACTCTCCTGATGGATAGTCGATCACTTTCGCGGAGTGTGCCCTGCCAAGAGCACGCTCAAGCTTTTCGAACGCCTTCATCACGTTTCCAAAGTGTTCGCGAACCTGTTTTGGTGTTGGCATCAGCGCCTCTTTACATCTCTGAGGCGCAACATCGCCTTCAGCGTTTTGTATCTCTCGAGAGCCTGCCTCAGATCATCGATCAACGAATCGAGAGTGTTCTCACCCCATTCGTCTTCCGCGCGCTGGCAGTAGAATTTGAAATCGAGAAACTCTTCGATGTCCGAAGAGAAAAGCTCGGTGTGGAGTTCACCTTCCTTGCTGATAAAACAAAGGTCGCGAAACCAGAGGCCAGACTTCTCGTGGTAAAAACCACGAATATCCTTGCCGTCGGCGTACAGCTTTTGAAGCCACTCCCACGGCATCACAGATCCGTTTTGGATTTCAGCTTCTGGTCTCATATTTTCCACCCAAGAGCTTCGGCAATATCTCGCTTCTTTACCAGGGCGCCGTGTATAGATCGAAGCTCTTTTGCCTTCATGAAATAAGCCTCGGCCATCGCTTCTGGATCCGAGGCGTAGATGATGAATTCGTAGACGCGGATGTCATACAAAAGGTGTTCGGTCGGTTTCCTGCCGTCATCGCGAAACGCCTTCAGCAACTTGAGCTGATCGCGAATGACGCCGACGCCAGTTGAATCGACCTCGCGTTCGCCGAGCCATGGATCATCGATTGTAACTTTCATTTTGAACCTGCGCATTCATCGACATCACAGATCTCGGACCGAAAACCAGCGAGGCGATCTGGGTGTGTTTCTACGAACAGGCATCTGTCCTCTTCATCCCATACGCAAACCCCATGTTTCATACTGCGCGCCGTTTCTCCCGCAAGCTCGATTCGATTTGGCGGGAGCCCGGCCATCACTTTTTCGAGGTGGTCCCTAGTCCAATCAAGCCCGATCAAAACCGCACCGCCCGATCGGAATGTGTGCACCAAGGATCCGTCGACGATCAACTTCATTGCCTGCTCGGCAGTGATGAATGTTCTCACGCGACACCTCCTAGCGCCGCAAAGGCATCGTTGACCATCTTGTCAACTCGGATCGGAACATCAGGTCCGTTCGTGCAGACCTCGTTCGCGAGAACAACTTCCGTCGTGCGGTTTAAAACTTCCATACTGATGAGACCGTTTGTCAGCTCTTCGATTTCAAAAGAAAATCCTCGACTGCGAACGATCTCAGCCTTCTCAGCGATCTCCGTCGGCCTCGCGATTCCAACCTGTCGCCTTTCGCCATGCGGGCGTAGAAACTGAGTGAAAGGAATTGTTGCCAAACTCATGAACCCGCCCTCCCGGTTACAGATAAAAGGTCACGCTTGAAACAGCCGCCGTCTTTGTATGACGAATCTGGATGCCCCTCGCTTCCGCACGTGCAATCCATTTTCATTACGATTGCTCGTATCCTCTCCATCGCTCGTTCGTGGTCCGCGAGCGAAATGTATCCTTTGCCAGGCCGAGTTTCCGGCGCCATCACCGGCTGCTTTATCGTGTGATCAAACCACGGCTTCCATCTTTTGACTTCGCTCATGGCTTCACGTCCCGCGTGGCCTTCGCGATGTCGATGGCTTCCTTCGGCGGCATGCCTTCGATGGCGGCCAGCAGATCCGAGAGCTGCTCGTTGGACATCCCGGCTGTCGAGTCGACGCCGTAGGCCGTCTTAATGAACTCGGTCACATGCTCGTTCATCCATCCGTGCTTGCGCGCAGCTTGGACGATCAGGCTGCGATCGAACTTCGGACCTTCTGGCTCTTGGCTTGGCGGGGCAGCCGTCGCTGCTTCCTTCTGTTGAGCCGGAGCAGCACTCGACATCCATTCGCGGAGCATGGCCCCGTGAGCTTCGGAGAGCATCACGATCTTGCCGTCGAACAATCCGGTTCGGTCCTTGGAAGCCACGGCCTCGTGGTTCATTGCGACGTCGAGGACGGCAGTGAATTCGTACTCGAGACCGTCGCGCTGGACAGGAGCTAGGCCAACCTTCACCGGCGCCTGCTTGCCCTTGTTGTTCTCCTGGAGGACGTAGTCCTGTTTCGACCGGATGGTCGCGATCAAATGGATTTTCGAATGCAACAGAGCCGCGACGAACTTCTCCTGAAGCGGAGTCATCCTGGCCCAGTTCGTATAGGAATTTCCACCCCGCGCGTCGAGCTGCTCCTTCTGCTGTAGCAACCCGCCTTCGCCTGCCCACGCGTGCGTGAGAGAGTCCACGATCAAAACATCGTATCCATTCGCTTCAGCGAACTTGATGGCGGCGATGTACTTTTCAATCGTGTACGGCGGATCAATCGGCGCGGAGTCGAAATCGAACCCGTCCGAGTAGAGCGACGCCGAATTGTTTTCGGTATCGATGAGAGCGATCTTTCCTTTCGGAGAGATCCCACGCGCCAACCGTAGCGCGGAGTATGTCTTCCCTGAACCAGAGGGGCCGGTGATTGCGAGCTTGAGTTTCGCTTGTGAGCGAACGGCTTTGGCGAACATCACTTACCTGCCGTGACGTTATAGAAACGAACGCTTTGACCGCCCTCGATCTTCGCTCCTGGAACCTCTTCGAAAAGTTCGAGCTTCTCGCGGATGCGCTCCTTGTCGGGAACCATCGTCGTCACCTGAATTTTGAATTCTTCTGGCAAAAGCTTTTCGTCGATGACGAGGCGGCCCTTCGTTGGCGAGAGCTTCGCGCGCTTCATGTTGCCGACGATTTCCTGCACGCCCATCGTGCTCATCGCAAACATGATCCCCTTCTTCAATCGCTCGGCCAGATTGAAATGCCCGTTTGCGATCTTCTGCAGCTCAACCGCGCGCGCCTCCATCAACTCGCCGACGCTTTTGCATCGTTCCATGAAGGCGTAGTACCCATCGAGCTTGTGCGCTGTTTGCAAATCCAATTCGTTCAGCTGCTCTTCGATTTCCGGCGTTAACTCCCCGCCCGACTCCTCTAAGATGCGCTCGATGTTGGACTTCTCTTCCGCTAGCAACGCTAGCGACTTCTTCTTCTCTGCTGTTTGAACTTCCACGGGTCTCCTCCCACGTTTAATGTTTTGGGCAATGTGGCGTGCCACGCATATTTGTCAACCTCTTTTGCCATACAGCGGCGGCGTTTGACGGAGGCGATAAGTTTTGCCAGGTTCGCCGAACCTATGAAATTGAGCGGCGCATATTATCCAGACCTGATGCGAATGGCTTGCTACCAAGTGCAGTTAGATCTTGGCTGTGATCCCGATGTTTTGAGATTTTTCACCGACAGATTCATCCTGCCGGTTCACCGACCGAGCGATACGCTGCAGGTCTTCGTCGCCGAAGAGCACGTGTGGAAAGAGACCGAACGCGTGTGGCGTGAGGCCGAAAAACGAACGCGAAACTCGCATCCGCACCTTCATTGAAGCCACCGCCTAGTGCCGCCGCAGCCTGAATTTTGCAAGAAATTCCTGGGGATATTGCATTTTCTGCAATAAAAAGCGTTGTCAACGGCTTGACTTATGACTCAATCTGTCAAGCAGAGGAGGTGCGTCATGGAATTTGAAGTCGAAACCCCAGCTTACGCTCAGGCGAAGACCAATCCGAACGAACCCCGCATTCTCGTTTTCGAAAACGAGGGAACGGAGGTCGCGAAGAGGGAGTTTGCCCGCTACGGTTTGGAGCTGATCCAAGCCTGGTCGGACGATTCTTTTGGCAGGGTTGCCGTGAAGCAAGGCGACCTGGTGTTCCGGGTACGTCCAGGCTTCAACGTCTTCGCAGTCGTTAGGGCCGCTTAATCCCAAACTCGCTGGCGCGGACAGACCGAGTGCTCTGTTCGCGCTCCAGCTTCATCACCACGTATTTGATGAGCGCCAGGAATGATCGCTGGCAATCCCCCATGAAGAAGCTGTGGAGCTTTCTCCCGGTCAGCCCGTTGGCCTTGAGCCACATGAGGATGTCGATCTGGCGGTCGTGCTGGTTGATTTGGAAGAGCAGCGGGGCCAGGTCGGCCATGCCGTCCATGACCTCCAGGTAGAGCTGCCGCTGCCTTGGGTGCATTCGTTCAACCTTCATGGCCTGATATCAAATGGAGGGCGGCGGATCGTCAACTGGTTCGTCTGGCCAGCCCTCCCGCGCGCGCGTGAGCGCGTCGGTGAGGATCATCATTATCGGGCTATCGGCCCTGAACTTCTGTTTTTTAAGGACCAGCTCCACGGCATCTAAAAGAATCTGGCGTTGAACTATAAGCCGGATCACCGGCTCGGGCCCTACTTCGCCTGCGAAGTCGTAGTGCTCATTAAACCCGGCGTCCTGCGCGGCTGCGGCGAGGGCGAGATCGGCCAGGCGAGAGAGCTTCACGGCTTGCCTCGCTGCTCCAAGACCGCAACTTTCAGCTTCAGTTCGGACACCTCGCGGGTTAACGCGTCGATCGTCGACCATTGCTTCTGCTCAGAGCTTGCGTGCTGCCCGATCTTCTCGTGGATCAGCGCGATGTGGGTGACGTGCGTGACCTGCGAGTCCTCGACCTTGTCGGCCTTGGTGAAAAACCTGGTGATAAAAAAGGAGACGATCCCCAACAAGACGCCCGATGTCGGAATGAGGACCGTCTCCAGGTCGAGAGAAGCCATTGTTTCAAGCTGCATATGCCCTCACTTCATGTACCCGTATCTGGGCATCAGCACGGCGAGGAGGTCTTTCCGGTGGTCGATTCTTCGGATTCGAACGAAGGCGTTCTGCTTCGCCGCCGCTTCGAGAGTCGTGGTGGTCGATCCGCCGCCGCCCGCTTCAACGATGTGGACCGAGTCCAGCATCATCGCGACGTGGGAGATCTCCGTCAGACTCTTGCCGTAGAAAACGAGCGCACCGCAACCGCGAATGTCGCCGAGGTTTGAATTCTTAAAGTACTGATAGAGCGCCAACGCACTTTGGTCGCCAGGAGGATCAGCGCCGACGCTAGCAAGAAGCTCCTGGGCAATGCCGGAGCAGTCGAATCCTAGAATCGGATCGTCCCCACCCCAGCGGTAAGGCGTTCCAACGAGGCGAAGCATGTATGCCTGAAGCACTTCCTGGATCGGAGTTGCCGTTTCATTCATTTCCACACCTCGCATCGGTTGAACTTGTCTTCCATCTTCCGAATGTTCGAACTCGGAACGAGCGCCATCTCATGAATGGTCGGCTCGTCGGTGTCGATCCTCTTCCCCTCGCTGTTTATGAAAACGCATCGGCCAGTTTTCATCGCCTCTTCGTGATCGTAGAGGTGGATGTCGAAATCAAGCTCTGGCTCCGGTGCCGACGGACGGGTTACGCAGCTACACGTTCCCAGGATCAGAGCTAGAACCGCCATCATCGCCTGCAATTGCGGCCCGCATTTTCCTCGCTGCCTCACGCTTTCCCTCCGATGTTCGCGTTGCCTTCGCTTCGGCAATCCCCAAATCGAGGAGAGCCCGGTCTTTTGCATTCGCGTGGTCGGCTGCAATTTGGATTATCGTACCAATAAGCTGATGCAGTGCGATCAACGCGCGGAGAATCTCGACGATGGTCACTGCTTTGCCGGTTCGGCTGGGACATCGCCTGCCGGAAGGACTGGGACGACTTCCTTTTTCACGGGAAGCTTAACCGAAGCGGTCCAATCCAGAGCGAAGCTGATTGCCTTGTAGATTTTCGACTGCTCGACAACGACGAGGGCCTCGTCATCTTTCAGAGTCGGAGTCGCTTTGACGAGCGTATTCAGAAACGCGAAGAGCGGCTTGTTGATCGACCGCAAAATACCGATAACGAGAAACACGGTCATCAGGATCGGGTACTTTTCAATTCCAACTGCGAGCAAATTAAAGAGAAGTTCTTCCATCGGGCACCCCTTTCAAGGATGCCCTTTTATCGGTTTGAATTTACCAAGACTGAAGTCTCAGTGTGATACTACTGAACTGCATTCAGGCGCTTAACCGTAACCCAGTTGTAGGACGCGCTGGCGAACATGGCGATGCTCCCGCCGCTGGTTTGCGAAACCCGAAGGTCGGCGTATTCCGTAGCGTTCAGCTGGACGATCCCACATCCATTTCCGGCAGCGAGAACGCTCGATCCAGATCCAAAACTGTCTCGGTAGGAAATCCGATGACCAGAGCTGCCGTTTTTGTAGATGATCAGCTCGATCCCCTCGGTGTCCGCCCACCCTGTCGAACCGGCCAGAACGACTGATGTACAAATCTCGTAATACCCAGGAGCCGGTGCCGTGAACTTCCACGAAGCGCCGGTGGTAACGGAGTTCGTCGTGTCGAAGTCCTTCGTTCCGAAGTCAATGAGGTTCGCAGTACCGGCGCCGCTGATCGACTGCCCAGCTGCCGTCGTGTAGCGAGCCAAAATTAAATCTGACGCCGTTATCTGTTGCGGCCCCTGGATCATTTCGACGGAGAAATAGTTCTCGCTCGGACCAGAGCCGCTTACCGAAACCGCGCTGCCGGTCAGATTCTGGAATACTTGAACGTCGATCGTGTCGCCAGCGACGGCATCGAAAGTCGCAGTCATTTCCTTCTGGAATTCGCGGGCCGTCGTGTTGAATGACCAGTCGTAATCTGAATACGCCTGAATGACTCCGCTCTTTCTGACAGCAAGATAGATGAACCTGTTTGCTGCAGCCGGAGTCGAGCTTGTCAGCTGAGTCCGTGCCGCGACCTTGTACTTGCCTGGAACCCTGACGGTGTATGCGTTCGATCCGTTCCATCCGCCATGCGTGTCGTAAATTGCTGCCGTCGCAAAAGTCATTACGGTCGAAGCGTTGTACGCGAGCGATGTCGAAGACGTCCCAGCTTTGAATGCAACAACTCGCTGCGAAGCCGAGTCGCTGGCTACGGTGTTGCCGCTCCATCCGGTGCACGGGATCTTCGCCTGCATGGCGACGTAGTAGCTCGCAGCCAGGTTCGAAACAGCGAGGTAGGACGTCAGTCCGCTCGGCATCAAAAGGATATTAGATCCTGATATGAAAGCTTCTGCCGGAATGAATGTGGTTGTTCCGACGTTACCTTTACCGTCGACGCGGACGCCACCGACTGACGTGGCGAGTTTCGCCGTGTTCGGTGTACAGATTGACGGAATTCCTATTTGAACGCTGCCAGCTGATCCGGAAGCTGCTCCGCCAGAACCGTTTTTGAAAGTGACCTGGAGATAGAGGTACTCCCCGTCGCGATAATAGAGACCGTTTGGATCGACCTTGGCTGTCGCGTTCAGAGTGATTGCACCGCCGCCCGACGTCGTGAGCGTTGGGGTGTATGCCGTCGTGTCGGCATAAGGAACGCCGACCGATTTGACCAGAGGGCCAACTCCAAAGTTGTCAAACTTCAAGGTGTACGCGCTGGCCGATGTCGATGCGGTGTGAATGATGAGTCGGTAGCTCGATGAATTCGTTGCGGCCTGGAAGACGACGTTAACGAATTCGTATTGCGTGCCGACGCTGATGATCTGATACCCGCTTGGCTGGATCAGCGTTGCATTGGTGACGTCGTAGACGTAAAGAGCCATGTCCGCCGTTGCGTACGTTCCAGAAGCAACTTCATAAACGCCTGTGATCGCCAGCTGCCGACCAAGATCGGCTCGGTCAATCGTGAATGCGAAAGACGCACCCTCGCCCTGTCGGTTATTGGCGCTTTTCGTCCAGAGGAATGAGGCCGTCCCGCGCATGGGTGACGAGGTCGATCGCGTCCATGTGCTGCTTGGGCTGCCGCCAGTTCCGTCGACAGGAGTCGTTGCTGCCGCATCCGCGTATGTCGCCCAACCGCTAGTGTCGGTTTCGGCCTTGCCGTTGGTGATGTAGTTGATGCCGCCTTCGCCAGAACCAGCGCCAACCTCAGTTTCCGTTCCAGAGCTGTTCAGGGTGTAGAGCTTGCCGTCGTTTTTCGCGTAGAGCTTTTTGAAAGTGCTCGCCGGTGTCGACGGAGTCGATCCTTGCTCTGAAAGCCGAACCGCATCACTCACGATTGGATCGGTGTGCGTCTTATTCGTGAACGTCTCGGTGCCAGCAAGCGAAGCCAGCTCCTCCCAGGCGCTCCCGGTGTAAGACATCATCGAGTTCAAATCGGTATCGAAAACCTGAAGACCCTCGGTTGGCGAAGCAATGGCGCCTCGCTGCGCCGTCGTCATCCGAGGAGGCAGAAGCCCCTTCGTCGTCGATCGCATATCCACGATCGCCTTCGTATCAGCCGTCGCCTTAGCTCCGAATGTCGAACCAGTCTTTACTTGAATGCCTTCTGGGAACCATGTGTCGGCGCCGAAAGCGACGCTCGTCACGAAAACTGTTATCAAAAATAGATAAGACTTTAGGTTCTTCATGCGATCGACCTCACTGTGTACTTAAGAATTGATTCATCTGCGGTTCCGGTCTGGTTGTCGGAAGCGTACTGCACCTGACCACCCGCCGTGATCGTGAACGTGACACCGGCATCGTCGCCAGCCTGCGGCCCCGGCGTGAGACTCCACGTACCTGCGGTTGGCGAATACATGGCGACCATCGATCCGCCCTGAACTCGCTCCGTGGCGCCGCCGCCAGTTGTGTTTCGGCGAATTCGGTAATCGATGATGGCCATTTTCACGGTCGTCCCGTTGAAAAGAAGGCCAGTCACGTCAGTCACCGACTGGTTGTTTGCGATCGTGAAGGTCGTGAGACCCGTCACCGATCCGAGAAAGGATTCAAAAGCGATCCCCGCTGTGCGAAGAGCGTTGAACCACTCAGCCATGATTGACGGGCCATTTGCCCTTTCAGGAATTGTAGAAAAGCTCATAAGTTCACCGCCTCATAGTAAATGATCGCGTAGCCGTCGCCGCCAGCTGCGCCGTTGTTACCGCCAGCGCCGGTCGAACCACCCGATCCGCCTCCGCCTCCGCCGAGGTTTCCTGCCTGCGCCGCCGACAAGTCACCAGCACCGCCGAATCCACCAGGCCCCATGCCCGCACCGCCGCCGCCGCCGCCAGTTCCGCCAGGTCCGTTTGTACCTGCGGCACCTCCGAAGGAGTGAAGCGAGTTAGATCCCGCTGCTGGAACACCGAAAACGCCAGATGTACTTTGTCCACCAGCCGCCGACGATGTCCCGCCATTGAATTCAGCGACGCCGCCCACAGCTGTGCCGAGAGCGTTCGCGCGGATACCACGATCGCCGCCTCGGCCACCGAGAGCGCGCAACGTCCATCCAGAAGTTCCAGCGTTGAGCGTTGACGTTCCACCTGTCGAACCGGCGCTGGTATCGAAAACACCACCCGCACCACCCGCTCCGCGAGTCCATGTGAGCGTCTCGCCGGGAGTGACGTTCTTGGTGAACTCGCCGATGAGACCACCGGCACCACCTCCGCCGCCAGATTGGTTGTTCGAAGCCGACGCGAGACCGCCGCCTCCGCCGCCTCCACCACCGCCGACGATCTGTCCACGGATTTCGTAGACTCCTGCCGGAACCGTCCAAGACTCGTTTGTGGTGAACTCTTTGAATGTTGGAAATCGCATCAATCGTGATGGCATCTTAAACTCCTGTTGGCTCTACGACGAGAGAGAGCCAGCAATGTATTCCGTTTGTTTGTACTGCGGTGAAGTCGAATCGAAGGATGTCGCCAGCGAGAAGCTCGTCGACGGTCGAATCGATCACGGCAGCCGTTGCTCCAGTTCCATTGTCCGAGGATTTGCTCGCACCTGCGGTGTAAGGAATCGAAGGCTTCGTCGTGAAGAGCGAAGTGTATGCCCCCGCCCCGCGCTTCCTTTTGATATCGACCTGTGTCGAACCGGCGCTCCCAGGCGTGTAGACATAAAGCCGCGCCGAAAGCACGGTCAGGTCCTGCATCACCTGGTAGAACATCACATCTTCTTTAGTCGAAGACTTCGAGTAGTTGCCTTGAACTTCGAAGTGGATCTGCATTCCGGTCGTCTGCAGAACATCCGAAGCCTCGAGAGCTTCGATCGCGTCCTTCAGAATGTTAAACCACGTTTCATCGATGGTTTGGCCGTTGGCCCTTGAGTCGATTGGCATTTAGATCTCCCTCATCTTGAAAGTCGCAACCATCGATTTGAAATCGAGAGTCTTTTTTATAATTTTGTATCGCCGAGAGTTCGGAATCTGCAGAGACCAAAGTGCTCGCGGAAGAGTCGCCGAAACAGGATCTCCGCACACAGCAATTCCGCAAACAGGAAGATCGAACTCGCCGGGAACGTACACCGTCGGGTAGTCGATCGCGATTCGGTCGAGCAAATTGAGCGCGACGACTTCGAAATTGATCGGCGTGCTGAGTTCAAGCTCCTGCTTTGGGAAGCGAAACTCGGTTACGAGTTCTTCCAGGATGTCGAGCTGCTTCGCTCCGTTCGTAAAAAACGGAGAGTCGATTTCCTTCTTGCGCACGCCGTGCAGACTGACCGACGGCGACGACTGAAACACAGAGGAAGAATCTCTCCACGCGAAATAGTTGAAGATTCTGTTTTTGCCGTTCGTGATGTTCTTCACATTCACGATGTTCTCTGCGCCGTCTGTTGCCGATTGACCGAAGAACGTATATGCGACCGAAGCACCAGCGGTCCTTGGCTTCACGTAAACGGTGGTGCCGAGAATATAGAGAACCGAATTCGACAGGAGCAAAAGCTTGTCGATGATGTCTTTGCCTGTTTTGGTTTCCATGTCGGCAACGGAGTCCGTAACGGAATCAAGAGAAGGATCGATGTTTGCGATGTCGACCGTCAGCAGATCGGTGATCTCTGTTTGGTTCAAAATCGCGTAGAGGATTTCACTTACGGTGTCGCCAGCTGAGATCGATGAGAATGGAACCGTCACGCGCGCGAAGAGAGATTCGTACCCAAGCACTATGAACTCAACGACCTCGCGTCCGGCTTCTTCGGTGAGCGACTCGTCGTTCAGCAGGCCGCGATAAACTGTGATCTCATCGCAGAGTCTCGCAAGCCCGCAGATCGCCGAACCGCAGTACGGCAAATCGTCGTCCTCCAAATATGTAATACGAACCTTTGAGTCGGCTCGCTTGTACCGGAAGATACTTTGATAAATCGAAATGTCCGAGAACATCCCTTCGCGGTTGTTCAGTGCGAGTTTCACGGAGCTGTTTCGGAAGACGCCGATCTGGTACTCGGACGAGTCGGTGTCGATGCCGATCGAACCCATACTCTCCACGTACTTCGAAATGTCGATCTCTTCCCCGTAGGTTCCGTCGGACAGAAACGGTGTGATGTAAACCTTCACGCGACTCATTGCGGGTATCTCCAGAACTGATCTTCAGAATCAATTCTCCAAACGAGCGTGGTGTGACGAAATTTGTATCCAACGACGGTGACGCCGTCCTTCTCTCCGACCTGCTTGCGTCCGAGGAGAAGCCAAACGATGAGTTTCCACTTTGGAAATTCCTCTCTGAGCTTGAAAAACCAATGGGCGTTTTTCAATCGACCACCTCGACGAGGTCGAACTTCACGACGAGGCCGTTCGGGTAAATCCCTTTGTAGAATTCGTTCACGAGTTCGTTCACGCACTTCATCAGGTAGATGTCTTCGAGGCGATACCCGCGACGGGCGCTGGAGAACTGCGATTCATCCCCACCCGAAAGCCACACAAGGAACCCCTCGTTCGCATCGTGCAGCGCTTCGATCACTTCGAGGTCGGCAGAGTCGCGAAGGATCGAGACAGAGAGGCTCACGCTGAATGCACCAACCTGCTCGCGTATGTTCTCTTTGCCAGAAAGCATTTTCGTTCGGACACGGTTGCGAGATGTCTGCGCCTTCTTGATGACCGGCCACGAGTTGAGCTGACCGATCTCTTCGGTGCAGATGAATTGGTAGAGTTTCTTTTCGTCGTTCGCCACCTGCGTGCCGCGAATCGTGAGCTTCACCTTTGTCGTCTCGAGAGCGGTGAATTGATGGAAGCTGTTGTCGCTTGCGTACACCGTTTCGTCGATGTCCGTTGGGAAGTTCTCCCACGAGTCGCCATCCCAGTATTGAATCTCGTAAGATTTGAAGTTGTGCTTCAGAAGCAAGATCGAATCGATGCGCTTGGTATCTCCGAAATCGAGTTCGAACGTGGTGTTGTCCGCGTCGACCGATCCGGTCGTAACCCAAGCCGTGTTGTTCGATCGATCCAGCACGCGATCGGCATACGTGTCGCCCTGTGAAGCGGTGGCGATAACGGTGTCGCTTGAAAAGTCGGCCTTGTTCTTTTCGAAGAATCGGATCTGCTGTCCCATTTAAACTCCCTGGATCGACAGGTTCAGATTCGTTCGCTCAACCAATCGTGCCTCGATGAAATCCATCAACTCGTCTTTCAGCTGCAGGATGATCGTGGCGCTTCCGCCACCACCTCCGACAGATCCGAGTCCGGACTCCGCGAGACGCGAATCGGCGACGGCGTTTACCACCTCGTCGAAGTTTCTGGTTGGCGCCACAAGCTCGCCCGGCATCGTAAGCGTCGGAATAGAATCGACGCCAGGGATGCCGCCCGTCATCAGACCGCCCTGCGCAGCCGACGTGACCTTCCCGGCTTGCTCCGCACCGAACGCAACGGCTGCAACCGCACCGGCAACGCCGAGAGCGGGACCGATGATTGGGATTGTGGAGAACCCTGAGTAAATGTTCATTGCCGAGGTCGCCGTTTGGATTGCGATGTTGGCGAGAGCTGCGGCCTTTCCGATTCCCTTCAGGGTGGCGTTACTAGAGGTTTGTAGAGCTGCGAGATCGCCGAACGCGCGAGCCGCTCCCTGCACGGCTTCCGAGTGCATGATGCGGTTGATCGTCGCGTAGGCCGTTCCGAACTTCTGTTGGTTGAGCAGAAAGTCGTTGTGCTCCTTCACCTGGATCTGAGCGCGATCCAAAGCCGCCTTCTGACGGACTTCGTTTTCGGTCATGATCTCGGCCTGGAGCTGCCCCTTGTTCTTTTCAAGGAAGAGCGCCTTCTGCTCATCGGAGAGCGCTTGGAACTCTTCGTTGTTGGCCAGCATCTGGCTTTGGAAAGTCTGTTGCGCGGCCATGTCCTCTTCCTGCTGGAGGACCTGAAGCTCACGTACGCGCGCGAGGCGCTCTTGGAGCTTGCCTACAATTGCGGCATTCTTCTCGTCCTCGATCTGTTCCAGCAGGGCGATCTCTTCTTGACGGAGCTTGACCGATTCTTCGGACTCCTGGTCCAGCTGCGCGACAACGAGGGCGCGCTTTTCAGCCGCGATCTCCGCGATCCGGGCGGCCTTCTGGCGCTCGCGAGCCTCCTCGGCGGCGGCATTGGCGTTGTTCTTGGCGACCTTCTCGGCCTCTTCCTTGTCCTCGGCAGCCTGCCGCTGGGCGATCCCGGCGTCGACGGTGGTGTTGTAGGCCGCGATCCCGCGCGATGCAGCCGCGCGCGCCTGCGCGAAGCCCTCCTCGATCTGGGCCGTGTCCATCGTGAAGACCCCTTTCAGGATCTTACCGAGGCCGGAAGCCATCTCAGAGACCGACACAACGAAGGCTTGGAAGACGCCCTGGAGCCGTGGCCAGACGGCGTCCCAGTTGAGCGCCACGAGAGTGGCCACGGTAATCAGCAGGCCGATGCCGGTCGCCGCAACCAGGCCCCGCGTGGCGATCGTCATGGCACTCGTAGCAACCTGCGCCGCCATCAGAGCGGCCTTGAGCTTCAGGAAAGCCAGACCGCCAGCCGCGACGGCTAACGCGATGCCCGAAACTGCAGCACCGGCGACGCCGATGGAGACGATGAAGTCGACCAGACCCTTGTTGGCCTGGATGAATTGGAGCACCTGGGTGGTTTTCTGGATCAGGACCTCGAAGGCCGGTGCCAGACGCTTCCCGATCTCTTCCTGCAGGTCCCCGAACGTGTTCTTTAGGAGCTTGATCCCGCCCAGGCCCTTCGCGGCAGCCTCGGCCTGCCCACCGAACTTCTGAGAGAGCGCCTCTTGGATGGCGATGAGGTTCTTGGTCTTGTCCCCGGTGTCCTCAACCTCGATCCCTTGGCGTTTCAAAACGGAAGTATTCACCGTGGCAGCCTTCGCGACCAGGTCATACGCCGACTTCAAATCGATGCCCTTGGCCTGCGCCAGGTCCGACACCGACATCGCAAGCTCTTGGGTAATCTTCGTCTGCCCCAGCATGTTCTGGGCGCTGGCCATTGCCGAGACGACCTCGTCATCGTCGGCACCGGTCTTCGCTTGGATCGCCGAAGCGATGTCGCGGTACTCGTCCGCCAGCTCTTTCGTGTAGATCCCCTGCTGCTGGAGGGATTGGATCAGCGAATTGGATGCGGCCTGGCTGCTGGCGAAAGCAGAAACCGAGGCAAGGGCCTCGGCGGTGAGAAGAGCGAATGCGATACCGGCTGACTTAGCCACGGTTTCAAGCTTCCCACCGAGTCCCTCCGTCTGCCCCTGCGCATCTTCGAGAGCCTTTTCGTAATCGGAAATGTCGCCTGAAATCCGTATGATCAAATCAGCCATTCGCCTGAGCCTCCATCATCTTTTCAACCTGCCGACGCTTCAAATGCGCGTCGAGAATCTCTTGAACCTCTGGATCGACTCGCTGCTTGTTCTCCGAACCAGGACGGGTGAATTCCAACCCGTTCACTTTGCAATCCCACTGAGCCTTATCGAGATCACGCTCCCAGATGCAGCGAAGCCTCCAGGTGATTTCTCTTAAAGTTCTGGTCCAGATGTATTCTGTGGTCCATCCGTACTCGGCGCTGAGTCGGTCGAAGACTCTTGCCCAGTCGGTTGGCTCACTTTTTTTTTATCAGCGGCGATCTCGGCAGCGGCGTCCTTCTCGAAGCCTTCGATCATCCCGCGCGAGACGCCGATGGTTTCCATGAGCGCCTTGAAGATTTCGATCTTCTCTTCGAAGCCACGGATCTGCCAGAACATGAGTTCAGGCCCGCCCATCTTGCGAGTCGTGTTCAATCCCTCTTCGTTCATGACGGTGACTTCGACCTGTGCAAAGTCGGCTTTGTCCGATTCCTCCAGCTGATGGAAGACGATCCGGCACACCTGGAGCATCTTCATTTGCGCGAAAATGGTCTGGAGGTCGTTGCCAAAGGTTTCTCCCATCCACTTCTCATCGGATAGACTCACTGGGCGGAGGCGGTACTCCTTCCCGGTAGCAGCGAGCTTGAAGGTTGAGCCTCGGGGCACAAGATCGGTCAGCGAAATTGGTTTCATGAATTCACTCTCGGTAAGGGTTGAACAAACCACAAGACTTTTCATTAAAAGTGTAGGTACAAAAGAGCATGAAAAAGGTAAAGCCAGTCCGAAGTCATGTATTGCAAATCCGCGTCACAGAATTTGAGAAGAATCGGATCGAGGGATTGGCTTCGATCTACGCGGGAGGGAACATCTCCCTTTGGGTTGTCTGGGCGGCGCTGAATACCGACCGCCAGAAGATCACCGAGGCGCAGCGCAAGGGCCGCGCGAGGAAGCCAAAGCGATGAAAGTTCAATGGACCGAGCTGGCTCGGAAACAACTTGAGGCCCGCGTTTATTGTAAGAACTGCGGGAAATCGAATCTGATCACGGCGCACAACAACGCCTTCTTCTGGTCGGCATTCAAAGACCGTCCGGTGAAGATCCAGAACTGCGACCATTGCAAAACGCTGATGCGAATCAAACTGGCGCCAGACGGCGTCGAGTATCTCCTCTGATAGTAGTGGGTACTATCAAACCTCCGCAGTTGCCCGAATCAGGCAAAAACTAGATGTTGGTGATTTCGCCAACTAGAAATTGTTGCTTCTGAAAAGCAACTTTTTACGGTCTCCGCGATCGTGATGGATCTGGCTTCTAGAAATTGCTGAAACCTGAAATTAAAAAGGGGCGGATCAATGATCTCGCCCCAGGCTCCGGCTCAAGCTCTCGCCACTCCGGAAGGAACCACTCTCAAAGCGGACCCTTAATTTGTTTTATCCAACGGTAGGATCTCTCGATGATAGTGACCGCCGCCATCAAAAGTAAAGGCACCTCTCGGTGCCTCGGCGATGCTTCGGATCATCTGTCCACGAACGTATACATTTTGTATACAAAACGCAAATGGGGCTGGGGTTTTCCAGCCCCAGCCCCACCTCAACAACAATCGCCTTCAGCAGACTTTTATGTTGTCGCCTTCACGTGTCGGAAGTCAAAGACACCGTTTTTAGCGGAATCGTAGAAGACCGCGACTTTGATCTCGGCAGTTGCCCACGCGTTCTTTTCGAACCCGAGCGGCATGCCTGAGCCAAGGCAGCGGAAACAATCGAGTTCCACCATCTCGTCGTTCGAGCGTTTCTGCGCGATGACGATGCAACCGAATTCTGGATTCGTTTGCGATTCAGAAGCACCAACCCGGACCGTCGACGAGGCCGTGTTGATTGGTCGCGAATCGAAAGTCGCAACGCCGCCAGCGACGAGTGCGATCGTTCCGGATCCACCAGTGAACTCAAGGCCGGTGCCAGGGATCTCAGTCGCTCCACCTGAAGTGATCGTCAAAGCCGAAGCCGTGATCTTCAGGAGATCGTTCTGGTAGGCGTAGTCCGTGCCGCGAGCAGCGTCGACATCGCTTGCCGCAAAGACGTCGACGGTCGTTGCCGACACGTACTTGACGACGTAGCGAGCGAACTTCACCGAAGCCGACTGGCCGGATTTCAATCCAACCGAAGCGATTCCAGTCGAAGCGTTCAAGATGCCAGTGACCTTCGACGTCAGAGTCGTCACCGATCCGGCGACCTCTGCTGCGTTCTCTGTTGGCGCCTTGCCAAGGAAGAGTTCGAAGAGAAAGTTTTCGAATTGGCTGATCTTCAGCGACATCTCAACTTTGTATTCGCCCTGCTCCACGGCCCACGGGTACTTCGACGAACCACCCATGAGGTTAACCTGACTGCCTTCGACATTCAGGCTGGATCCATCCAGGACCTTGAGCGTCCCGTAAAATGATCCATTCGTTCTGTTGTAAGGAGTCGCGCTGTGCACCCCGTATATCCCTCTCGGATCGCTCAGTCCCATGTGTCCCTTCCTTTCAAATCACCGCTTCGGTTTTGAGGTTTTCTAAATACTTCTCTGGAACGGACGACAGGTCGTCGCCCGCTTTGATCACAATGTGAACTTCGTTCTGGTGAATGACGAAGTCGCGCTTGGCGACCAGTCGGCCCTTCGCCGAACGAATCATTTCGGTCACGCTCTTTTCGTAACCCTCTTTTGGAATCTTCGCAGACTCATTCTTCATCCGAGGTTCCCTTCTAGGGCGACGCCGACAACGCGGTATCGCTCGCTTGTGTTTAAGTCGGTGAACGGGATCGGAACGAGACTCTTCACTTCGAGCTTCACGCCGCCAGAGTTATTCGTCCAGCCGCGACGGAACACCTCTTCGAGCGCGCGCGAGTACCGAAACATTCTTTTGCCGCACTCGATGTCCTCGCCAGTGTCTATCGCAATGATCATCACGCTAAGAGTGAAACGCGCGCTGTGCAAAGGACCACGACTCACGGACTCGATGTTCTCAACGCCGTAGAGGCAAAGAGGATTCCAGTTCGCAAGCTTCCCGTTCATGCTCTGCAGGATGTACGCATCGGCGTTGAGCGTGTCGAGCACGATCGCGTCGTTCTTTTCGGTGTTGATCTCGCCGACGATGGTGTTGAAGTGCGTGACCATTGCCGCCTTCACATCATCGAGAAGAGATTCCATGTCGTACTTAGCTCCCACCGACAACCTGCGATTTCTGGATTACGTAATCCATGATGACCTTCTGCCAAATTTCAACCCGGTTATTGAGCGGCGCTGGAGACACCTGCTCGACACCCAGGAGCACATACGGGCGCGCGGGGATGCCCGTGCGCGTGCCGTAGTGCAGAGAATTAAAGACCACGTTGTTTGGATTCACACCGAGGTCCAACGACTTCTTGCCGACGAGCTGGCTGATCGATTGCGAGTCGCCAGGAACCGTCAGCGCATTTTTCAAAGTGCCTTCGCGAAACAGGATCGGGTACGTGAAACCTTTTTGACGTTGCTTCGAACGCTTGTACCCAGGAGAGAGGTCCTCCCACTTGCCCTTGCCGCCGATCGCGAAAATGGATCGGTTGCCCTTGAACCACGACTCACGAATCAGCTCCAGCGGCGTGCGCAGATCATCGATGTCGTCGAGCGCCTTCTTGAAGGCTGCGCTCTGCGCTCCTTTTGGATCTACCGTGATCGTCGTTCTTACCATTGCTTCTCACCGCGCTTGAAGGTGCGCTCGACCGTGTTGCTGGCAACGTAAGATTTGATCCCGCCGTCGCCGTTAACCAATTCGCCGCCAGGAAACTCGATCGCGCCGTTGCCGATCTTGTTGGCGAGCTTCAAGACGTCTTCGCGAGACATGCGTTGCGCGTCCTGGTCCGCCTTGTCGTTGCCGGATTTGATCTTCAAAACCGCAGCGACTCGGTTTGCCACGAGTGCCCGCGACATCATTCGGCAAAGCGTGAGGGCTTCACCGTTGGCCACGGGCACTTGGTAGCGGGTGCCGATGATGGCGTTGATTTCTGCATCGGCCTCAGCGATCCACTCGGCCACGTTCGCGGTTTTGATCGCGGTCGTGGAAGTGATATCGAGCTGTTTGAATTCAGCTTGAACCTGAGCCTCGGTGCAGTACGCCATCTTCTACTTCCCCTTTTTCTTTTTAGGCTTGTGATCATCAGCGTCCGGTGCGTCTTCCGGAATCACTTCGTGCTCAGTCTCTTCCGAGGCAATCAGAGGCGAACCCTGATCGCTAACTTCAGAGATGAAGCCCGCGTCCACCAGCTCCTGGAGCATGTCTGACGGAATGAGCTGCTGCTGCTCTTCCGAGAGAAACTGTCCAGCGATGAGCGGGAGGTGTTTCGCGTGCGTGTTCTTCAGAATTTTCAGCTTCATGGGAAGCATCCAAAGTTCTGAATGAAATACGCTTTGAAATCATTCGATCCGTTCATGGTGCCAGCAAAGTCAGCAGTGTTGCTTTCGACTGCCGTTGCCGAGAACGCGAGCGTTGCTCGAGTTTCCTGAACACCGTTCAGAGAAGAGCTGACGAAGGCGCCGGTCTCAGCCATGCAACGCTTCAATCCAATCTTCTCGCCGATGCCGACGCTCCAAGTTGCTGCGAACCCACCGCTCTCACAATCGGCAGGGAACACAACGGAGGTCACCGTCTTGAAAGCTTTCGAACCGGTCTGCGCCGAAGAGGCGTCGGCGACGAACGTGAAGTTCTCGCTGATGGCTCGGTCGAAAATGTTCGTTCCATTCACGACGACCACGCAGGCTTCGACATCGCCAGTCGTTCCACCAGGCGTCACCGTTAGGTTACGAGGTGAATCGGGCTGAGCTGCGAAGGTCGTGACGGTTGCGACGGCTGCGCTCGTGGCGCCCGCGTTTCCACTCAAAACTCTCGTTGCCGATGCTGCCAAAAGATCCGTGAAAGCTTGCTGCTCGATCACTGCCTGCGTGGGCAGCTTAACGTCCTGAACCAACCGTTTTACCGGAGCGGCCTGGGCGAAAACCGAGAACAGCATCAAAGACAAAGCTAAAATCATCTTCATTTTGTTCTCCTTGTGTGGTTGAGGGGAAAGGCCGGAGTGCATAGACTCCGACCTGTCCTGCATAAAAATGCAGGATTGAAGGTTACGCAATCGCGTCCTTGATCAGATATCCGCAAGTGACATCCGACAGGAGCGAGTCGTACTCGTCCTCGACCAGGATCGCAGTCGATCCCGGTGGGTTGAAGTTCGACTGCTTGTACACCTTGCGCGGTGCCGAGCCAGTCGGAACAACCCACATGCCGAGCGTCTGGATTCCAACCGACAAGCTCTCGGGAACAACACCGAGAACGATGTTCTTGCCCCAGATCGACGAAAGCGAATCCGTCTGACCTTCAGCTGCCGAGTTGTACTTCGCCTCAGCAACCAAGATGCGCTTCACGCCGATGGCGCTTGCGAGTTCCTGGAAGTTCAGGCCGCCCGGACGGTTCTCTTTGAATCCCAACGCGTCCAACATTTGCGGGTGGTACCGCAACTTGTCCCACACGTCGTAATCCAAAACAGCGGTGTCTGCGATCTCACCGCAACCATCGCGGATCGCTTTGCGAGCCGTCGAGAACACGGCGATCGGATCCGAGTTCAGGTAATCGCTGAACTGGTTCGAACCCGTGAGGGTTGTGTTCTGAGTCATGATCGACGTCGAAGTCAAAGCGTCCGCGAGGACCTTTTCTTTTTCGAGGATCAGAACCGATTGGAGACCCATCGTCTCGTCACGCTCTGCTTCGAACGGAGTTTCTACGTTGGCGTAGTCTTCCTTCGAAACAAAACCTTCGAGGCCGTGGCCTTCGATCAGGAACTGCTGGGTTGTTCGGGTGATCGTTTCAACGCGGCGGTACTTGCCGCGTCCACCTTTTACCGAGTTCTCGATGCGAAGATGGCTTTTGCCATACTTGCCGAGGAGACCCGAGTACTGCGCCGACTTGATCGTAGGAAAGAGCTGTTCTGCAACAGTGCCTTTCACTTTCTGCATGATCGCGACGTTGGTGAGGAGCTTATCAACTTGCGCTTTTAACTGTGCCATCGTTCAGGATTCCTTTCCTAGGTTATTCAGCCGCGTGGGCTGTGTAAATTTGAACCTCAACAGAGATGAGGTCGTTCTCCGCTCCAGCTTGCATTGCGACGGCGATAACACGATCGCCTTCCGCGTTTGCAGCTACGAGACGTCCATCGGTGTGGCTGACGAGCGAGTCGCCAGCTTCAACCGCTTCACCTAGGAGAGCTTTCGCTCCGCCACCTGGCAATGCGACTTCAGCGCCTTCCAGATCATCCGAGGCCGCATTCTGGATGATGCCGATGCACTTGTCGGTGTTGGCAGCGCCAACAACAACAGTGTCTCCAGCCGTTCCGGAGAGCTTAACCGCTTTGCCTTTCGCAATCGCAGCGGTGTTCTTGAACTTGTAGATTCGTGGTTCCGAATGAGATGCCATCGATCAATCCTTTCTTAGGCTTCTGCCTGTTCGTAACGTTGACGGAGGTCCTTGTTTTCCGAAAGGACGATACGGATGCCATCGACGACGTCGGTAGCACGTTTTTCTGAGACGGCTTTGTGGGCCAATTCAATGACCTCATCCTGCGCGCTCTTGCCACTGTCTTTCGACGCTGGCGTGTCGCCGTGGCCTTTTGCCGACAGCTTCACCGGCTGAGCAAGTTCCATGAACTTGTTCATGTCGCCGGACATGAAGGCTTCGCGTTGCGCTTCGACAACGACGCCTTCGGAGAGCTTTTTGTCGAACTGCGACTTCTTCTCCGCAAGAACAGTCGACTCCTTCAGCTTCTTGTTTTCCGAAACTGCTTCGGAGAGCTTGGTGCTCTTCTCTGCAAGCTCCTTCTTCACATCGCCAAGCTCCGCTTCCGCTGCTGACACTTTGCCAGCGAGCTTCGCTTCGAGTTCAGCAATCTTCGCCTTCAGCTCCTCGATCTGTTTATCCTTTGGATCCACTTCGCTCCCCTTTCCCTCTGTCAACTCAATGACTGGTGCCTGCCCTTTGACGACAGGACGGTTTGTTAGGCCCGCACCCAGAAGGGTTGGACCGTGTTTTTTTAGCGTTTCGTTGTCCGTGTAATCAAAATTGAAGTCCGCCGAGATGTAGCGAAACCTCTTCGAGAGGACGGCGTCGGCTCCCGAAGGAGTCCAATCCGGTCGTGCCCACAACTCGGTTCCGTCGTCCGAGAGCGTGACCTCCTTAAACCATGCTGCTGCTTCGCCTTCGGAGTCGTGCCCATAGTCCAGGGCGATATCGATCCCGCGAACATTGGCGTCGAAGTTCTTCTTGAACGCCAGCAGGTGATCCTTCGTGATCTCGAATTTACCATACGAAGGGTGGTGGAACGTGCCAGTACGAATCACTTGGATCCGGTCTGGAGCCGCTTTAGCGCCTTCCGCGAGTGCGATCGCAATCGGCGCGAGTCTGAATTGTTTTGTCATGAACTCGATCCTGGGACCTGCCCAACGGTTTCGTCAATACACAATTACGTGTCGTGTCGGCTTTTGGCCCTCCGGAATAAATCCGGAAGGCCTGGAACTAGATCAATGTCGGCAGGTGAATCCGATGGCGAGGCAGAACGCCAGCATCGCGAAAGCGAAGAAGATGCGCCCGGCCAGCTCCATCACTTGGCAGGCTCATCTGTATTACATTTGACCCCGGTCACGGCCTCTCGCGATCCGTCAGGTTTTTCGATCTCAGTCCAATCGATACCGGCACTTTTAAGAACCTGCTTGAGGACGTGCACTGCCAACGCCATGCGCATCGCGGACTGCTCGGACGGATTCACGTCGACGAAAGGGCGCAGATGCTTTTCGACGAATCGACGGTCCTCTCTGGTGATCCGGTAAGCTATTTTCACCGCCCCTCCATGTGGAGGTCGCCGCAGCCGCAAAGCTCCTCCGAAAACTGAATCGAATCCTCAAGCTCCTTGGATGAAGGCTTCAAGTCCGAGACCTCCCGCCCGCGAAGATTCCCCTTCAAAATCGGGAGGATGTAAGACTTGCAATTGAAGTGGAGCGGCGGCGTGTACCGGAATCGATTCGGATCGTCCTTGTCGAAAACGGTGCCGTCGAGGTCGGTACAGATCGCCGAGACCGGATCGCCATTCACGAATTGGAAGGCATCGATCTCTTCCTTCGCCTCGTCGGTATCGAAGAAGGAATTGCGTGTCTCATTTACGACCTGCGCTGCCATTGATGACGCGCCAGCTAAGATCCGAGGACCGGTAGAATACTCGTAAGCCGCGTCCTCCAGATCCTTTCGAATCAGGTCCATCGAATCGGTGGAGTCGACCGAGTGGTTGAACTGGAAGAGCACAGCCTTTTGAAGATCCGCCATCTGGGTTGCGGCCAGAAGTTGGTACTGCTTGAAGACTTTGTTTCGGATTGAGGCGGGGAGCTTTTCGAACTCGCCAAGCTGAAGCGAGTCTTCGTCGGATGGCTCCATGAGCTTTACGTTTTTCGCGGCGGGGATCTCTTGGCGCACAGCCTTCAAGGCATCGCCAGCCACGACGGCGAGGGCGGCGAGCAGCGCCTCTTTGTAAGACTGCTGCCCTTTGAGTTCGACGTCGTCCATCGCTTTCATGCGTTGCGATTCCGGCAGGCGCGAAAGCTTCCCCATGATCTGATCGACCATGGCCTGCCCGATCTCGCCGAGGTGCTCGACCATCACGGCCTTCAGCGCGAGCGATGCCTGACTGACTTGCCTTCGAACCGTCGACTTAGGCACGGGAGCCTCTCAGCCGTGCCATCTCCGCCAGCTTGAACCTTTCGCTCAGCGACTGAGGTTGGAATCCCCCCTGCGGATTCGTGTCCCGGATTCCCTTCCCAGTCCTCGGCGGCAGACCGATCCTTCTTCGCAAATGGTCTTCGTCCCCGTCCTCGGGTGTAATCCATTTCCCGTCCCCCAACATCTTGAGCATCTCCGCAAGCTCTTTGCCTGCCTTGTCGGAAATGCCGGTGAACTTCAAAACTGGATAGAAGTCCCGAGGGCCACGGTTCATGCGCACGAGCGAAGGGATCAGGTCCATGTTGATTGGCGAAGCAATCGCGGCGGCGACGTGCTCAAGTCCTGCGAGCATGAAGTCCGAGAGGTCGTTCGACAGCGCGTAGGCACCGCCGCTCGATCCCATTCCAAGTTCCAGGAAGTTCGCGAGGAACGCTTTCGCCATGCGACGGTCTTCGCGATCGATCGACTCTTCAACCTTCGTTGGATCGTAGGCGTTGTTCTTGAGATCGATCTTCCAGCCGGAAGGATACAAAAGGTAACCGCTCTCGTGCGCGATGTACTTCTCAAGCGTCTCGATGAGGTTCGCAACCTCTGGAGAGTTCTCTTTGCCTGGAGGGATCTCCGCCGTTGGTGTACCGACAGCGAACTTCTCGATACCGATCGCATTCAGCTTCAGATACAAATCTTTTCGAATCCACGGGCCGTAGCACGGACGGAGCATCGAGATTCCTTCGTAGTTCGAACCCTCTTGCTTGAGCGACATGGTGACCAAGAACTCGTCCGGAATCTCGACGTCGCGGTAGAGGTCGCCTTCTGAAATCTGGCGAATCGATTTCAGCTTTCCGGTGTCGCGGTTGACGTTCCACTGCTCGATCGTTCGTGGCGATCTCCATCCCATCGAAGAGATTCCGTTGTATGAACCAAAGCGAGGATGATCCAAAACGACTTTGTGCGTGACCTCGAAAACCGAATGGCCGAAGTCAATGAAGGTCAAAGCCTCCTCGACGAACTTTGCCCAAGGGCGATCCATGTCCTTGAAGAGAATGTGGTTGATCAACTTTGCGTCTTCAATCGCTTCCGGCGTTGGCGCTTCTCCGTCGGCGCAGCCGGGAGTGATCTCGCACGTTGCTCCTTGGATTGGATTCTTCACGGCGGAGAGACACATCACGAGCTGCGCATCCGATCGGCGCATTTCATCGAAGATGTCGGCGCGGCGAGTGCCTCGCAGGTGCGCGAGATATTCTTCCGACGGGTAGCCAGCGTCGACGCGCGTACCTGTCGAACCGATCTCGTGCCGCTTCATTCGCATCGGCGTGATCGTCTTCGAATCCTCGACGACATCAATCTCTCCGCCCATCGCCTCGTCCATCGGGGCGTCGTCTGAGAGTCTGAAAATCCTGTCGAGCAGGTTGCGCTTTCGCGGTTTCACCATTTGCTACCTCGCTTAGTTTGGCCGGAGATTGTTTTGTTCGATTTTGGAATCAAGTCAGTTGAGAAGTCACCTGTGTAGTTGCCCTGGAACCGGAGCAGGGCCTGAGTCGTAGCATCCACCTGATCGTCGTGCGCGCCTTGAGGGAAGGTCACAAGCTCCTCAATGTAATCGTGAATCCACGGAGCGATCGTCGGGTCTGGCAGCTCGATGTTGCCTGCCTCGAATTCTGGAGCCACTGCGTTAAGGCGGGCAATCTTCGAGTCGGATACGTTCACGCCGACGATGCCGCTGACTTCCTTTTGTAATGCAGAAATGACTGCCGGGCCGTTTGCCTTGTCTTCGATCAGCTTCAGGACGACGTGCGGATACTTACCCGACGTCGTTTTGATTGCGATGATCGTTTCGGTGAAGGTGAGCTTCGCGCGCGTCTGGTGCACGAGGTACTTCTTGGCCTTGTACTTGACCCACACCTGGCCGACGACGTGGTCGGAGTCGTCGTTGCCTTTGAACGACAAGTCCCAGCTCTGCAGCCACTCGCCGAACCTCAAAGCCTCGTCCGGAATCGCACGGTAGAACTTTACCCAATCGCGTTTGACCAGCGAACCACCTGCCGGTGCCGGGCGCTGCTGATAAAGACCGGCCCAGATCCGGGATCCGACGGCGAGCTTGATGCTGTCGCATTCCTGAATCGAGTACTTGCCGGGCCAGAGCGGCTCGCCCTCCTCGCGGATGTCCATGCGCTGGAACTCCGGATTGAGAAAGGACTCGTACCCGCTCTTTACTTTCGGGCCCTCTTTGATCATCGGGAAGGACACGACCGTCCACTCCTCGCCGGTCTCCTTTGCCTGGTTTATGATGCGCCCAGCCAAGTCGTCTTCGTGCCACCTGGTCATGACGAGGCAGATCCCGGCGTTCTTCTCGCGGCGGGTGTAGAAGGTGGAGGTGTACCAGTCCCAGTGCTTTTGCCGGACGGTGGGCGAGAGTGCCTCCTGCCAGTTCTTGATCGGGTCATCGATGATCCCGTAGTCGAAGCCGAGACCGGTGATGCCAGAGCCGATGCCAGCCGACTTGTAGAAGCCTCGGTGTCCGACGATCTCGAAGATGTCGTTGTTCCGAAGCCAGCTGCCGGTGACGTTCGATCGGACGTTCTCGCCGGACAGGGTGGTCGCCGGGAAGATGGCCCGGTACTCATCCGAGTCGATGATCCGCTGCACGTCCCGGTTCGTGGCCGAAGCCAACGCATCCGAATACGAGGTGGCGATCAACCGGGCGTCGACGCTCCGACCGTGGGTGTACGCCGGAAACCTCCGGCTGACAGATTCTGTCTTCCCGACGCGTGGTGGCATGAACACCATCAGGTTCTTGATCTTGCGTTCGTAGAACTGGTCCAGGGCGGTGGCGAGGACGGCGTGGTGCCAATTGATTTCGAAGTCCGACTTGGTCTGCCCGATGAACGCCAGCATCTCTTTCCGAGACTGGTCGGCGGCGTCCTCGTGGAGCACGGCCAGCCATTCCTTCTCCTGGTACCCAGCCATCCGAGGCCGGTAGTTAGGCGCCTTCATCGTCGTCTTCGTCCTCGTTTGGTATATGTTCCACGTGCTCCGCGTCATCTGGAATATGTTCCGGGGTAACATCGCGGGCGGCGGCGATCAGCTTCTTCGCGGCATCCAACTTCTCCCGGAGCTTCAGGTAGTGCTCAATCTTTTCGCGGCGCGCTGCAGGCGTAAGCTCCTCGATCTTGATTGCTCCCCCTCCGGCGCCGGTGATCTCGAGGCGGTCGGTCTCTCTCCAGCCTTCCTGAGTCTTCAGCCAGAACCGAAGCATGTTCACGTCGGGCGGGACGTCCTCGGTCTTGGTGCGCTTCTCCCACCGGGCGGTCTTCGGGTTGTACCAATCGATCTCGTACGTGCGCGTGTATCCGGTCGCGACCTGGAAGGCGGTGGAGTAGACCTTCTGAGTCCCACGCGCTCGACCTCTCTCTACCGCCGCACCCAGCTCCGGGTCTCTCTTCATCATGCGTTCGAACGTGTCCTTGGAAACACCTAGAATCACAGCGATTTTATCGCTCGGCATACGCATGGCTGCCATGCCTTCGACCATTTTGATCTGCTCTGGGGTGAGCGTCTTTCGGCTCATTTGAACCACGGCCTTCCGCATTCCGGGCACTTTTCTGCACTTTTTGTGTAGTTTTGGCTCGGTTTCCACTCCCGATCGGCGACTTTGGAATCAATCTGGATGCCATTGGGTGTGTGAACGACGGCGCGGCTGAGCTTCCCGGTCTTAACTGCCTTTTGAACGGCGGTGTGGGAAACGCAGCGGTGCTTTGCGTACTGGCGCATGGATACCTTTGGCATCACTCAGCTCTGATCTGGTCCCAAAGGAGCCCGTCTGCTTCCCGAACGGCTTGCCGTTTGGTGAAGTCCTGCCAGCGATCGAGGATGACGCCGCAGTAGATTGGATCGATTTCCATGAGGCAGGCTTTCCGGTCGAGTTGCTCGCAGGCGATGAGGGTGGTTCCTGATCCGCCGAACAGGTCGAGGACGGTGTAACCGCGCTCGGAGCTGTTCTGAATCATGTACTCAACGAGCTTTACGGGTTTCATCGTTGGGTGGAGGTCGTTGGAGCGGGTCTTATCGAAGTTGAGGACGGTGGTTTGCGAGCGGTCGGCGAACCATTCATGGGCTGCCCCCGGCTTCCAGCCGTAGAGGATTGGTTCGTGCTTCCATTGGTAGTCCTGGCGGCCCATGACGAGGCTGTTCTTTACCCAGATGAGGCACTGCTTCAAGAGCCAACCGGCCTGGAGCATGGCTTTGCGGAAGTTCGCGCCCTCGGAATCGGCGTGGGCCACGTAGATCGCCCCGCCCTCGCGGGTGTGGTGGAGCATGTTCAGGTACGCCTTCTCCAAGAACACGTAGAACGCGGCGTCGCTCATGTCGTCGTTCTCGATCTCCCGGTGCTCAACCGAACCCTTGGATTGATACGCCACGTTATACGGTGGATCGGTCCAAACCATGTGGGCGGTGATGTTCTTCATGAGGCGGCCTACGTCGTCGGGGTTTGTGGAGTCGCCGCACATCAAGCGGTGGTCGCCTAGGATGTAGATCTCGCCCGTGCGGACCTTCGGCTCCAGGGCCGCTTCCGGAATGTCGTCCGCATCGGATCCGCGCTCTGGCGGTGGCCGAACGCTCGCCAGGATGTCGGCCAGCTCATCGTCCGAGAAGCCGGTGACGGTGAGGTCGATCTCTCCGGTGTCGAGGTCAATGAGTTCGTCGGAGAGGATCTTCAAGTCCCAGCCCGCGTTCAGGGCGATCTTGTTGTCGGCAATGATGTACGCCCGACGCTCCGCTTCCGTCATGTGGCCCACGCGGATCACGGGTACGTGCGTGAGGCCAGCGGCCTTGGCTCCTTCAAGGCGTCCGTGCCCGGCCACGATGATGCCGTCTTCGTCGATCAGGATCGGGTTGTTGAAGCCGAAACGACGAATGGACTCGGCCAGCTGCTCCACCTGCTCGGGCGGGTGGGTACGGGCGTTTCGGGCGTATGGCTTCAATTCGGATACGTGGAGGACTTCGATTTTATCGACGAGGCGGCTCAATGGGCGCTCCTTTGGCTGGATTGATTTGAAAAGCTACGGGCGCCTGGCAACCGCTGGCAACCGTTTTGACATGGGAAGCAACGTGTTCGACGTGTGGCGCCAAATCCCGATTAAGGTCGATTCCACCTTTGTATGCCTTAATTGCTATACGTTTTTGTAGTACAATGGCATCCTGGTTTCACGAACGGAGGACCGAATGAAAACGAAAACGCGAACCCTGGCCGAGAAGATTCAAGCGATCACAGGTGAATCCCTGGTTCAAATCAACCAGCAGGCAAACGAGATGGTTGAGCAGGGCCTTCTGATCGATCGCGAAGCGGCGCTCGAATTCATTCTCACGATGCTCGAAGAAGAAGCACAGCACGCCTGGGCCGACGCGGGTTGGACGATGGCGGTTGCTTCCGGAACCCAACCAGCTGACGAGGAGTCCTAAATGACGCTCACCGAAATGCGCGCCTTGCGAAAACTAATCAGCGAGGCAATCGCGGCCACCGAAAAGGCGCGGTTCGCGGCAGCCGACACGATCGCCGAGGCGGACATCACGCACGCGCTCGAAGAACTGGAACGCGCTCTTTCAGAAACAGAAACCGCGATCCGCGAACGGGAGGTCAAATGAGTTCGACTGAAATCACGAAACGGAATCTGATCCTGGCCCTGAAATACGGAGTGATCGATTGGTTTCAATACCTTGATGCCTGGAGGAAGCTATGAAACGCACTGGGATTATAATCTTACTGAGCCTGCTCGGAACGGCTTGCGCGAAGAACAAGAACCCGGATCTCACCTTCACCGGATCGGAGAATCGATTCTCGACCACGGAGAAGCGCGCCTGGGGAGGCATCGAGGCCATCGAGAACAGCTTCGTGATGACTGGCGGCAAGCTGGTTG
>Ga0172380_10001694_pt1 | contig 37535 bp, 48 predicted proteins | sample Leawe162metaG_FD_119747 | JGI IMG/M metagenome (GOLD analysis project Ga0172380, IMG submission 119747) | Leachate microbial communities from a municipal landfill in Southern Ontario, Canada - Leachate well 162 metaG | ecosystem: Engineered > Solid waste > Landfill > Unclassified | place...
TGCGGGGACGGTGGGATTTGAACCCATGATCTCCTTCGTGACAGGAAGGCGTGTTAAACCAGGCTACACTACGTCCCCAATAATTAAACTGCTGTTTGGATCTCAACTGCTCGCAGATATGTTTTATACTTTCTTTCTAAAAAAATCAACCCGGCAATACGATCATACATTTTGGAAAACAAAATCTTGGAATCAACTGCACCGTAAGATAAAACCCAAACATTTTTATCTTGCCAAAATATCGACCCTCTTAAATTAACTAGCTCCTTAAGTTTGCTCTTCAAATCCTCTAAAAATAATTCATTTCCTGATGTGAATCTGGTCCGAAAAACAAACAATTTTCTTTTACGATTCGATCTTGTAAAATATCTGGCAACTATATTGCCGTCGCCGTCAAAATATCCGCGTAGAAAATGAAAAAAATAATTGTCAGGAACTTTGGGCAGGCGGATGATCTTGCTTTTGTTGGGCGACAGTCCTAATAATATTAAATCTTTAAAAATATCTTTGCTGCCGATTTGCAGGCGATATGCGGCTTTCCAATGATCTCTTCTCTTACGAACGGTAATTTTATGATTTGAATCCAATGCCGATCGTATCTGCTCCAACAACTCTCTGTCCGTGATCTCGAAACTAATAAAATACGCCCCTCTTTTACTCCTTATCATATTTCCATCGGCAGTAAAAAATCCTAAAACATAAGCCATCTCCGGAGACCATTTTTTAAAAAAATTCTTGTCAACTTCTTTGCAAATTGGCATTAATAAGTGGTGCCGGTGGTAGGAGTCGGACCTACGACCTAACGCTTATGAAACGTCCGCTCTGCCGCTGAGCTACACCGGCTCATTTATGGGGCAATACAATATTGGAAACGAAACGATCAAATGTTGCGGGGCCTGGAATTGCACCAGGGTCTGCGGCTTATGGGACCGCCGAGGTACTACTCCTCTACCCCGCACGTGGCATAAATAAAAAAATACTTATGCTAGTAAACGCCTTTATGGCTTTGTTATTCTAGCCTAAAACGAAAATAAAATCAAATAAAACAAATTGGAGAAACGGCCGATGCCTCCCATTGTTTGTCCGGGAAAACCGCCTAAAAATCTATTTCTTTGGCGATCTTTATGAATTCTTTGGCATCCAGCGACGCGCCGCCCACCAATACTCCCGACATTTGGGCATCTTTCACAAATCTCAAAACATTATCCGACCTGACGCTGCCGCCATAAAGTATCTGCGCCTGATTGGCCGCGGTTCGTCCGTATTTTTTACAGATCAATTTTTTTATAAAAATGCAGACTTCTTCGGCTTGGGCGGCCTCGCAAACCTTTCCCGTCCCTATAGCCCAAACCGGTTCGTAAGCCAAAACAATTTTATTGACAACTTTTTTAGCCACTTTTTCCAACCCTTTTTCAAGCTGGACTTTTAGGACCTCAAAAGTTCCGCCATCCTCTTTTTCTTGTTCTGTCTCCCCTACGCACAATATCGGCGTCAGGCCTAAGGCAAGGACTGCCAAAAGTTTTTTGTTGGCCGATTCGTCCGTTTCTCCGAATATTTTCCGCCTCTCCGAATGGCCGACAAGAACATATTCGCATCCCAGGCTGGCTATCTGCGCCAAAGAAATTTCTCCGGTAAAAGCCCCTTTTTCCTCCCAATAACAATTTTGGGCTCCCATTTTTATTTTTTTGGAAGAACCTGCGAGAGAAGAAAGAAAGACGGATGGCGGGCAAACGGCCATCTGCGCCTTTTTTATATTTTTAGATCCGGCGGCTATCCCGGCAAAAAGCTTCTTCGCCTCCTTAATGGTTTTGGGATTCATTTTCCAATTGGCTACGACAAGAGATGGCATAATTTTAGAGGTCTTATATTTTATTTTTATTTTTTATTTTGAAAAATATCCAAATGCATCCGGCGGCAATCACCGAAATTATGATCAGCCAGTCCAGGCCGCGCAAATAAACTTTGATATCGGCCCAATTTTGTCCCAGCTCTATGCCTGCCCAGGTTAATAACATCGAGAAAGGCAAAGATCCGGCCGCGGTATAAAAACAAAATTTACCGAAAGGCATTCTGGCTATGCCCGCGGGAAGAGAAATAAAAGTTCTGATCACCGGCAAAAGGCGGGAGAAAAAAATGCTTGAACTGCCATATTTGACAAACCATTTGTCGGCTACGGCCAGATCGCGGCTCGATAAAAAAATATACTTCCCGTACTTCTCGATGAAAGGCCTGCCGCCATAATAGCCTGCGGCATAAGCCAAAACCGATCCAACAAGATTTCCTATCGTTCCCCAAATAACCACCAACCAAAAAGAGAACTTTCCCGTCCAGACCAGATAACCGGCAAAAGGCATAATGATCTCCGAAGGTACTGGCAAACAAGCGCTTTCCAAAGCCATAAAAAATCCAACCGCCCAATAGCCGAAAAAAGAAATCCCGCCGACGATATAAGAAGCAATAGCTCCCAGAATAGATTCTAACGCTTCGACGATCATTGCTGTCTCAAATATTCAGCCGCCTGCTCCGGCTCTATGGTGGATATCTCCATTCTTGAACCTATCTCAAACCCGGCCCACACGGAAGTTTTCGGCATAATGGTCCAATGCCAATGATAGAAACCGTAGTCATCAAGGCCGCAGGGAGCGTTATGCAAATAAAAATTATAGTCGGGATTATTTAATCCTTTATAAAGCTTGCCGAGGACAACTTTAAAAGCCTCCGCTAAGCCTTGCTTTTGTTCCTCGCTGATATCCTCAAAATATGGGCCATGCTTTTTAGGAGTAATAACGACCTGAAAAGCCGATTTTGAAGCAAACGGACAAATGGCGGCAAAATGTTCATTCTCGAAGATCACCCTCTCTTTGACCTGCAGTTCCCATTTGGTCATCTCGCAGGAAATACATTTTTTATTGTCTTGGAAATATTTGCTGGCCACCAGAAGCTGATTTTTGAGATCGACATCGACCAAAGGCTGGCCGATGATCTGCGAATGCGGATGAGGCTGGGAAGCCCCCGCGTCCGGACCATGGTTATGAAAAATGGAAACATAGCCGACATAAGGCATTTTCTTGAGCTGGAGGCTTCTTTCCTGATAAACGTCAATAAGCTCTTTTATGGATTCCTGCGGCAAAAGCGCAATGGATTTGTCATGATCGGAAGTGATGACCAGATCATGATACCCGACAGCGCCAAGCCTTTGATATAATCCGCCTTCCATCTCTTCGAAAAGTTCTTCGGCAGGAACGAACGCCGGGAATTTATTAGGTATTGATATGGTGGTCCATTCTTTAGGCATCGGCCCTTCTTTTTCAAGATCGATCTTTTTACCGTTCAAATAGGCTACGCTGGCTTTGACGTTCGGATCGGTGTTGCAAAAAGGGCATTTATCTTTGCCCACATCAGGCTGGTCCTCTTTCGTTTTTTTGAACATCTCCGGCTTCTTGGCGCGGCCGGTAGCAATGACCACCCAATCTTTCGAAGCCAGATCCAATCTTAGCTCCGACAAATTTTTCTTTTGTTGTTCTTGTTCCATTTTCACAGAATTAAATTTAATTAGCTTTAAAAAAATTATAACATTTATGAAAAACAACAGCCAGTGTAAGTATCAACAGCCGCCCGAAGACAGGGCGAAAATAGACAAAAGCACCTCCTGCGGAGGTGCTTTTGTCTTGGTGCTTGATCCCATTTATCAAGTAACTGCGTTAAAAAATATGCACAGGTGTCACCTGTGCATATTTTTTTACTTGGCTGTTTGCGTTTGTTCTTCTTCGTCCTGATCTTCCGCGTCCGGGTCTCCCATATCCGTCAGCACTTTTGGTTCTCCGTTGACTATCGCTATCATATGCTCGAAGTGGGCGGACAGAGAGCCGTCTTTCGTTTCGAAGGTCAGATCATTCTTGGACATTTTTATCTCTCCCGTGCCTATGTTGGCCATAGGCTCAAGACAAAAGACCATTCCCTCCGCTATCGCCGCTCCCTTGCCTCTTTTTCCGTAGTTCAATATCTCCGGATCTTCGTGCAAAAATCTGCCTATACCGTGGCCGCAAAGATCGCGGGCCACGCTAAAACCCTGGGTTTCGATATAGCGCTGGATAGTGTTGGAAATATCGCCGAAAGTATTTATGGAACGGCACTTTTTTATGCCGCGCTTCAACGCTTTTTTGGTCACTCTGATCAAGCGCTGGGATTCAAAATCCACCTCTCCGACAGGCACGGTCACGGCCATATCGCTGTGAAATCCTTTATAATAAAGCCCCAAATCGAATTTCAACAGATCTCCCTGCTTTAATTTTCTGCCCGAAGGAACGCCGTGGACTATCTCTTCGTTCACTGAAATGCAAGCGCAGGCCGGAAATCCGTTGTAGCCTTTGAAGGAACATTTTCCTCCATATTTTAAAATCAGGCTCTCTGCGAGCCTATCCAAATCGTTAGTGGTACCTCCCGGTTTGACTTCCTTAACGCACTGTTTTACAATACTGGCTAAAATCTTCCCTCCTTCTGCCATTATTTCTATTTCTTCCGGCGATTTTACGTAAATCATTCTACAAACACCCTTCTAAATTTTTTAGTATATCTTCGAAGACCGCCTCTATAGGCTGTTCTCCGTTTATTTTTACCAGCTTGCCTTGCTTCTCGTAAAAATCAAGGATCGGTTCCATCTCTTTATCGTAAATGGCAAGCCTTTCCCTGATCGACTCGGGATTGTCATCCAAACGGACAACGAATTCTCCGCCGCACTGGTCGCAAACTTTGATGTTCGAGTATTTTTCTTCGTACGGGGTCAACCGTCCGCATTTAACGCATTGCCTGCGCTTGGCCAAACGGTTGAAAGAGGTCTCTTTGGAGATATCCACCAAAAAAACTTTATCTATCTGCCAGCGGTACCAAACAAGAGCTTCGTCTAAAAGTTTGGCTTCCGGAATGGTTCTGGGACTGCCATCCAAAACGAAACCTTTCAGATCAGAATTCGCTTTATATTCCTCAAGTTTATCTGTCCAAAGCTTGGAAGCGATAAAACTGGGCACCAATTGGCCCTTTTCCATCACTTCTTTGAGTTTTTCACCGGTATAGTCGCTTGCCTGCTGGCGTTCTCTTAAAACCTGGCCTGAACCGAAATAAGCCAAATTGAATTTTTCGACGATTAATTTTGCTTGGGTTCCCTTACCCGATCCCGGGCGGCCCAATAAACAAATTGCCAATTCGTCTTTTCCCATTTTTTGAGAGATTGAGATATAAAGTTAGAATTTTTCGTAATTGCGCATCTCGATCTGGGCTTTTACTTGCCTCGCTGTTTCCAAAACCACGCTGACAATGATCAAGACCGCTGTTCCTCCGATGAAGAACCCGAACTGCTTTACGTTGGTTACGCCCTGGATGATCGAAGGCATGATAGCGATCAAGCCCAAGAACAAAGCGCCGACAACCAATACCCTGTTCAGGATATGAGTAAGATAATTGGCGGTTGAAACTCCGGGCCTGATGCCGGGAATGAATCCCCCCATCTTTTGGAGATTGGTCGAAATGGACTTGGGATCAAAAGTTACGGCTGTGTAGAAAAATGTGAATACGAAAACCAAAAAGAAATAAGAGATGCCGTACACCCAAGGATTTTCCAAAAATGAAGTGGCTGAAGCGGCGGCAGTCCCTACCCATCCGCCCGCGCTTTTCAATAAGCCGGCAAGCATGGTGGGCAACATTAAAAGAGATAAGGCGAAAATGATCGGTATAACTCCGGCTGGGTTGATGTTCAAAGGCAAATAGGTCGAAACTCCCCCATACATCTTCGAACCGCGCACTCTCTTAGCGTAAGAGACCGGAATGTTGCGCCTTCCTTCAGTAATGAAGATAACGCTGCTGATAATAAAAATAGCGGCAAAGAAGAATAGAACGTAATACAATACCTGGGTCTGGTCGAAAGAAGAGGCCATTTGAAGGATATTACCAGGAAGATCGGCGACGATACCGGCAAAGATCAACAGAGAAACTCCGTTTCCTATGCCTTTCTCGGTCAGCAATTCTCCCAGCCACATCATTATCATGGAACCGGCGGTGATCGTCAGCACCGAAACAAGCAAAACAGGCAAAGACAGTTCTGATATCCATCCTTGGCTTTTGAACAAAATGATCATCGCGTAACCTTGCAAAGCGGCAAGAGGTATCGCGGCTATGCGGCAATATTGGTTGAACTTTTGGCGGCCCTGCTCTCCTTCTTCTTTATAGAGCTTTTCCAATTTGGGGAAGATCAAGGTCAATATCTGGAGAATGATCATGGCCGTAATGTAAGGGCTCAATCCAAGCATTACTATGGAGAGATTGCTCAAAGCTCCTCCGCTAAGCATATTCAGGAATCCCAAATACTGGTTTCCGCCGATGATCTCCTGCACTTTGGTAGCGTCTATTCCGGGTATCGGCAAATTGGCCATCAATCTGAAAACGGCGAACACTCCCAAGACAAAAAATATTTTATTTCTTAGATCTTTGATCCTGAATAATTGGGTAATTTTGTTTAAGCCTGGCATATTTGCAAAACCTGATACCAAATGGATTTATTTTTTATTCTTTGCTGCGGCCGGAGCGGCCTTAGTGGCTTTTTGCTTGGCGGATTTAGCGTCTTTATCGGCCTTAGCCTTCGCTTGGCTTGCCTTTGCCGAGGCTTCCTTCGCTTTGACCTTCTCTTGCGCTTTCGCTTTCTTCTCAAGCCTTTGAACGTTCCTGGCGGTTTTTACCTGGGCCTTGGCGGTCTTGGCTTTTTGGCCTTTTGACTCCACGACCTGGCCTCCCGCTTTTTCTATAAGCTCTTTGGCTCCTTTTGAAACAAAACAATTTTCGACTATCAAAACTTTGGTCAACTCCGCTTTTCCCAAGATCTTTACTCCCGGAACCCTATTGAACAGTTTGCGGACCAATCCTTTCTCAAGAAGTTTTTCCGGGCTGACGATAGATTTCTGGTCGAAATTCTTTTCCAGGACATCCAGATTGACAACAACAAAATCTTCCTTCTTTCCGGTCCCAAAACGATAGCCTCTTAACTTAGGATATCTTTTGATCAATTCGCGGATCACCGGCTGCATTTTGTGTCCGGCTCTGGCTGTCTGGCCTTTTCCTCCGCGGCCGCAATAAGTGCCGCGCTTTCCTCCGCGGCCCACTCTTTTGGGCTCTTTTTCTTTATGGATGGTTTTAATTTGATGTATCTGCATGTTCCAAAAACTTAGAGATTATGATTCTGTTGCTTCTTTATTTTCTTTCTGTTCGGCAGCCTCTTTCGCTGTTTCCTGGCTGGCAGACGGTTTGAATCCTCTTAATTTCTTAAAAGCTTCGATTGTAGCCATGGCATTGTTAAGCTTGTTCGAGGTGTTTCCGATAACCTTTGAAGAAACGTCTTGAATGCCGGATAAAGCGCACAGCAAGCGCACGGTTCCGCCGGCAACCAAGCCTTTTCCTTTGGCTTGCGGCTTCAATAGAACTTCGGCCGCGCCGAATTTAGCCGTCACTTCGTGGGGAATGGTTCCTTTTACTGTCGGAACGATCATAACGCTCTTCTTCGCCAATTTGGTGGCTTTATCTATCGCTTGAGGAACATCCAAACCTTTGGCGACGCCCACACCGATCTTTCCCATTTTGTTTCCGACCACGATAACCGCGCGAAATCTCATCTGCTTTCCTCCGGCAGAAACTCTGGTAACGCGAGCCAGATCTAAAAGCTTCGAATCAAATTCGTCTTTTGGTTTTTCCGATCGATAGTCTCTTCTCCTGTTATTGCCGGAGAAATTTTTTGTTTTAACGGGTGTGGTATTTTCGGTCGTCATTTGTTTCTCTTTTTTATTAGCAATTTTTAAATTATTTAGAATACGAGTCCTCCATCTCTGGCTCCCTGGGCCAATGCTTTTATCCTGCCGTGATAGCCGTAACCGCTCTTGTCAAAGATAGCTTTCTCGATCTTCAAATCTTTAGCCTTTTGAGCTATCAACTTTCCGATCTCGTAAGCCATGGCGACCTTGTTGGTCATCTCTTTGCCGTCTGTTTTTTTCGCTTTGATCTCGCGGTCGCTGGCTGAAGCTAATGTCAATCCCCTGTTATCGTCTATCAATTGGACGTAAACATGATTGCTGGATCTGAAAATAGAAAGCCTTGGATTTTTATCGCCCCCTTTAATTTTGGCTCTGCCTCTTGCGTGCCGTCTGATTCTTTTTTCTTGTGTGAACAACATAATAGTAATAATTTAATGGGTATTAAAGTTAGGCTCCTCCAGCCGCGCCAGCTGCCTTCTTTCCAAGTTTTATCTTCACATACTCTCCCAAATATCTGATCCCCTTTCCTTTATATGGTTCCGGCGGTCTCACTCTCCTGATGGTCGCCGCTATCTGTCCCACCAATTCTTTATCTATTCCGGAAACAATGATCACGCTCTTTTCAACGGCGAATTTTATTCCTTCCGGTGCGGATATCTTAACATTGTGGCTGAAACCCACCTCCAATACCAGTTCATTACCCTGGACATTTGCCCTGAATCCGACTCCCTGCAATTCAAGCTTTTTCTCGAACTCCTTCACGGATCCTTCGACCATATTGGAAATTATCATTCTGACCAAACCCCACAGGGCCTTATTCCTTTTGCTCATCGATACGGGGTTGACGATGATCTCGTTTTCTTTTTGCTCGACCAAAACTCCGACCGGGATCGGCTTGGAAATAGATCCTTTCGGACCCTTGACGCTGATCATCTCACTGTCTATTTTCACTTCTACTCCTGTCGGTATTTGGACTGGTTTTTTACCTACGCGAGACATAAATTTATAAAATTAATTACGGATCTAATTACCAAATTTCAGCGATCATCTCTCCCCCCACTTTCTGCTTGCGGGCTTCTTTGTTCGTCATCAGACCTTTAGAGGTGGAAATGATCGAGATGCCGTATCCCGACCTTACGCGCTTTATTTCTTGAACGGAGACATAAACTCTCTTCCCCAGTTTGGAGATCCTTTTTATCCTTGAAAGAGCCGGGGTTCCGTCTTCGTTGTACTTCAGGTCGACTAAAATTTTCTTCTTCGGGTCTTTCCCTTTTTTCTTCGCGTCCAAAATGAATCCCTCTCCCTTTAATATCTCCAATATTTGAAATTTCATATTGGAGCACGGAGAAACGGTCGCCTGCTTTTTAGCAACCGCTTGGGCGTTCATTATTAGAGTAAACATATCTGATAACGGATCCATAATTGTGTGTCTGAATAATCGGTCTTAAGCGCTAAATCAATTTAACGCCCAGTAACCGGATTATTACCATGAAGATTTTTTAATTCCCGGGATTTCTCCTTTCTGGGCCATCTCTCTGAAACAAATGCGGCATAAGCCGAACTTTCTCATATAGCCGTGTCTTCTTCCGCAACGGAAACATCTTCTTTCTGTGCGAGAGGAAAACTTAGGTGTCTTATTTGCTTTTGCTATTTCTGATGTTCTTGCCATATTATTGTTTCTTAAATGGAAATCCGAGCAGGTTAAACAGGGCCAAGCCTCTTTCTCTGCTTTTAGCGGTTGTTACCACGGTTACCTCCAATCCAAGGATTATCGGCGATCTCTCCGGAGAAATTTCCGGGAAAGCGATATGCTCCTTAACGCCGATGTTCAAATTGCCGCTGCTGTCCACGGCGCTTTCAGGAATGCCCTGAAAATCTCTCGAACGAGGCATTACTATATTAATCATTTTTTCCAAAAAATCAAAAAGTCTTTGTCCTCTTAATGTGACTTTGGCGCCAAGAACCATCCCTTCTCTTGTTTTGAATGCGGAGATGGACTTCTTTGACTTTGTTAAAACTGGTTTCTGCCCCGCGATCTGGGTGAGATTCTCCACTATATATTCTGTCAATTTTCTCTGCTCGTCTTTCGTGGCTTTCTGCAATATCATGCGGCCGAAACCAATGTTAATAACAGCCTTGGTGATCTTGGGCAAAGCCATTACATTTTCGTTTCCAAGCTTTTCTTTGAGGGCCGGGATAACTTCTTTTTGATATTTTTCCTTAATATTTGAAACCATTTTTCGTTAGCTTATATTAATTAAATTTCTTGCCCGCATTTCTTGCAGACGCGAGCCTTTTTTTCGCCGCTAACCGAACAGCCGACTCTTGAAGCTGCGTTGCATTTCGGACAGATCAATTTCACTTTTGAAGTTGAGATCGGTTTCGCTATCTGGACGATCTGGCCTTTTTCGCCTGCGCGCTTCGGGCGCACGTGCTTTTTCACAAAGTTCACTCCTTCGACCAAAACCTTGCCTTCCTTGGGAAGAACTTTCAGAACCTTGCCTTTTTTCAGGCGTTCATCTCCTGATGTTACTAAAACCAAATCGCTTTTTCTTATTTTCATAATCTTGATCTATCCGCTTGCTCTTCTATGCTCTTGAGCTGTTCTCGCCCTTGCCAAGGCTTAGGCGGGTATGCGCGGGATTGTTAATTATTCTTTTTGAAATTTAATTTATCTGTCTGCTAAAGCACCTCCGGGGCCATCGTGCCTATTTTGTCGTAGCCGGCTTCTTTTACCTCGCGGGCTATCGGTCCTAAAATCCTCGTCCCCTTCGGCTCTTTGGTGGTTCCTTCTAAAATTGCCGCCGCGTTGTCGTCGAATCTGATATAAGAACCATCGGCTCTCCTGAAAGCCTGTCTCTGGCGCACTATGACTGCGCGGACTATCTGATGTTTTTTGACTAATTTCCTAGGTTCGGCAGTTATGACCACTGCCACTATTATATCGCCTAGCCTGGAATATCTTCTTCCTGTACCGCCCAAAGCCTGGATGCATTGGATCACCTTTGCTCCGGAGTTGTCGGCAACATTTAACATGGACCTAAGCTGTATCATATGATTCTCTCAACGGTTAATGCGGCTATATTTTTATAAAACGCAAATTTATTATTGTAACTTCTCTAATACCTGCCATTTTTTATCTTTGCTAACAGGGGCGCACTCCTCAATAACGACCGTGTCTCCAACCTGATAATTGCCTTCTTCCGTGTGGGCTTTGTAGTTCTTGTGCGTTTTGTATTGTTTCTTGTACAGAGGATGCTCTTTGACGCTTTCAACCTCGACCACCACGGTCTTCTGCATCTTGTTCGAAACAACTTTACCTGTTAAATGTCGTTTTGGCATAGTTATAAAAATTTATTTTTGGTTTAATATAGTAAGTATCCTGGCGATGTCTTTCTTGGATGCTCTTAGCTCCTTGGCTGATTTGATCTTGCCGGAAACAAGCTGGAACTCCAATACCTGGACTTCGTTTCTTTTGTCGCCTAAGATCTTTTCCAACTCTTCTTTTGTTTTCTGTTTGAATTCAGGTTTTTTCATCGAAAAGTTTTCAAAATTAAACGATTTATTTATAATACCCGAATTTCAAAATTTATCAACCCTTTCTTACGCTTTCTTGACAAACTTTGTTTTGACCGGAAGCTTGTCTCCCGCCTTTCTGAACGCTTCGCGGGCGATAACTTCGGTGACTCCTTCCAGCTCGAACAGCATTCTTCCGGGTTTGGCGGGGAATACGTAATGGTCCGGAGCTCCTTTGCCGGTACCCATAGGCGTTTCCACTCCTTTGGTGGTAATGGACTTGTCGGGGAAAATTCTTATCCAAAGCTTTCCTCCTTTCTTAAGGTATCTCATGACAACTCTCCTGCAAGCTTCGATCTGCTTGGAAGTGATGTACTTTAATCCATCCGCCTTCAAGCCAAAGCTGCCAAAGTTGATCTCTGTGCCTCTGCTTTCAAAAGTTCTTTTCCGGCTGCGTCCCTTTTGCTGCTTTCTGTATTTTACTCTTTTAGGAAACAACATAATAATGTTATTTAACTTTCAATTATATTTTATCGTCCGAATTTCTCGCCTTTATATATCCAGGTTTTGATCCCGATAGCTCCATAAGTGCAGTGAGCTTCTTCAAAGCCGTAATCGATATCGGCTCTGACCGTCCCTCTCGGAAGCTGTCCGCGGCCCAGCCATTCTCGGCGGGCGATGGAGGCTCCATCCAATCTTCCGGAAACTTCCACTCTTGCTCCTTTCACTTCCTTGTGGGCTAAAACTTTATCCAGCGCCTGCTTTAAAAGTTTTCTGAAAGGCATTCTTTTCTCCAATCTCTGGGCAACCCACTGGGCCACCAAAACTGAAGACATCCAAGGATCGGCAATTTCCTTTATCTCGATATTGGTCTTCCTAAATTTCAGCTCCGCTTCTTTCTGCGTGGCTCTCTTCCCTTTCAACAGTTGCTTGATGATCTTTACTTTCAAAGCCTCTATCCCTTCTCCTCCGCGGCCAATGACCAATCCGGGCCTGGCTGTGTAGATCAGGATGCTCGTCTTGTCTTCGCGGGGAAATCTTTCTATTTCAACCTTCTCAACGCTAGCATCTTTTAAGCTGGATTTTAAAATTTCTCTTATTCTAAAATCCTCCTCCAGATACAATTTTGGAGCTCTTCCATAGTATCCTTGGGACAACCAGTCGGAATTTTCCTTAATGCGGAATAATTTAGGATTAACTTTGTGTGCCATTTGACTTTATTTATTAAAAAATATTATTTCTCTGATTTTTTAGCCTTAGCTGCCGTTTTGGTCTTGGCAACCGTCTTTTTAACCTTTTTCTCTTTGGTTTCTTTAACTTCTTGGACCGGTTTTGCTTCCGGAGTTTTTGTTCCCGCCTTTCTGGCTTTGGTTTTTGCCCTTTGGGCTTTCGCTCCCAGCTCTATCTTCTCGTCTTTTCCCGCCAGGATCAGTTCAACGTGGCAGGTTCTTTTCCTGAGCTGATTGGCATTGCCTCTCGCTCTGGGCATAACCCTCTTATACACAGCTCCTTCGTTAACCCAAATTCTTGCAACATAAAGGCCTTTGGCGTCCAAATGAAAATTATTTTTGGCGTTGGCTACTGCGGAATTTAAAAGTTTTAAAATCGGGCTGGCCGCTCTTTTTATGGTAAAACTCAAAATGCTCTGAGCTTTCTCAACTGATTTTCCCCTAACCAGATCAGCAACCAATCTTGCTTTGCGGGGAGATATTCTTAGATAACTAAGTTTGGCGGAAACCATATTTATTGATATTTTACCTTTTACTCGAATAAAATCTTAAATTATAATCTATTTTTTCCCTTTGGCGGGAGCGGCGCCTTTAGCTGAAGCCCCGGCGGCCGGAACGGCTACTTGAGTTGCCGCGGCCGGAGCGGCTGATTTGCCGGCTTCCAACCCTCTCTGCATCTTTCCTCCGTGCCTGACAAACTTGGTCGTGAAAGAAAATTCTCCCAATTTATGGCCGACCATATCCTCAGAAGCCTTCACGGTGATAAAAGCTTTTCCATTGTGGACCGCGAAAGTCAATCCTATCATTTCAGGGGTGATAACACAAGCCCGGCTCCATGTTTTTATAATGTCGCTCGGTTTGGCTTTATTTACTTTTTCCATTAATCTTTCGTCAATAAATGGACCCTTTTTAAGACTTCTTGCCATATTTTTGTATTATATTAATTTATTTTTTTCGTCTCCTTTGGACTATATATTTATTGGTCGCGGTTCTTTTCCTGGTCTTGACTCCCATAGCCGGCTTGCCCCAAGGCGTCTTGGCATGCTTCATACCGATGCCCTGCCTGCCTTCGCCGCCGCCATGCGGATGATCGCAAGGGTTCATAACCGTGCCTCTGACATGGGGCCGAATGCCTCTATTCCTGGTAGTGCCCGCTTTGCCCCAGTTGGTAAAACGATAATCTGCGTTGGAAACAGCTCCCACGGAAGCGAAACATTCCTGCGAAACCTTCCTCACTTCGGAAGACGCCATTTTTAAGTGGCAGAAACCTCCCTCGTGGGCGATCACGGTGGCCTTTGATCCGGCCGATCTGGCCATCTTTCCTCCTTGTCCCGGGATGATTTCTATGTTGTGAACCAAAGTTCCTTCCGGAATGCCCTTCAGCTGCAAACGATTTCCTAAAGTTATAGGCGTATTTTGAGAAGTAACGACCTCGTCTCCGATCTGGGAACCTTGAGGCGCCAAAATATATTTTTTTTCTCCGGAGGCATATTCCACCAAGGCGAGATAGGCGGTCCTGTTCGGATCGTATTCAATGGCAATTATCTTGCCCGGCATATCCATATTCCCCTGGGCAAAATCAACAATTCTGTAGATCTTGCGGGCTCCGCCTCCGATATGGCGGGAAGTGATCCTGCCATTCTGGGCGCGTCCGCCTGTTTTCCTCCATCTCAAAATTAATCCTTTCTCAGGCCTTTTCTTTTTGGTTATGCTGGTTTTTTTGCTTTGAACTGCCATAGGTGGTTATTAAATAAAATTATTTGGCCATTACTTCAATTCTCTGTCCGGATTTTATTTTGACCAAGGCTTTTTTAAAACCTTTTTGGATTCCGGCTTTTTTACCGCGTCCCACTTTTTTATCGGAAGTGTTGACTATCGTGATTTTCTCTACGTTGACTTTATAAATATCTTCTATCGCTTTCTTCACTTCCGTCTTGTTCGCTTTGCTGGCGACCCTGAAAACATAATAATCCTTCTCATTCATATTCACCGCTTTTTCAGTAATATAAGGGGCTTTGACCATGCCTAAAACATAACCGCCCTTAACCCCGGGGGCTTTCGATACCACCTTGGTTCCCCTGGTTACTTTCTTTACGGCAGCTTTTTTCTCCTGCTTGCTTTCGATCTCTTTCACGGGATCGTTGCCGGTTCCTTTTTGGGTTTCTTTTTTAAAAATGTTCAAAGCCATATCTAAATTTATTCTTCTTCAGAAGAAACTTTGCTTTTTACCGAAAAAGTTTCTTTAATGTCTTTTAGACTATTTTTGGTTAATACTAAATATTTGTATGACAACAAGTCCAAACAATTCAGATCTTTAGCCTGCATCGGAGCGGTTCTCACCAAATTTCTCACCGACAATACCGCATTTTTATCGGTTTTCGATAAAGCGATTATTGTTCCTTTGCCGGTAAAGGTCGATATCTTTAATTTCAAATTGTTCAATATCTCTCTAACCTCTTTTGTTTTTGGCTTGTCAAAACTCAATTCATCAAGAACGATCAGCGCGTTGTTCTTGATCTTTTGAGACAAGACCATAAACATAGCCTTGCGCTGCATTTTTTTGGAAATACCCTTTTCGAAATTTCTTTCGTTGGTAGGGCCGAACGTTACGCCACCATGCCTCCATATGGGAGATCTGTTGGAGCCATGTCTGGCTCTGCCTGTTCCTTTCTGGCGCCAGGGTTTTTTGCCTCCTCCGCTAACCTCGCCTCTTCCCTTGGTATGGGCTATGCTTTGTCTGCGGTTGGACGCCTGGCAAACAGCCACTTGATGGACCAAATCGGATTTCAATGCCACCTCAAAAATATCCTTTGGAAGGGTAACTTGGGCGACTTCTTCTCCTACTTTGTTGTAAACTGCGGTTTTCATATGATTGATTCAAAAACAGTGAACTTTATTTGGCTTTTATTTCCAGCAAGGTGCCCTTGCGGCCAGGCAGCATTCCCTTGATAGCCAGCAAATTATTTTCTTTATCTATTTTAGCCACTTCCAAGTTATCTACAGTAACTCTGTCGTATCCGGTCCGGCCAGGCATTTTGCGGCCTTTAACAACTCTGGCGGGAATAGTACAGCCTACGGAGCCCAAAGTTCTTTGTTCGTGCTTCATACCGTGGGTAGCTCCTCTTCCTGAAAATCCCCATCTCTTGACTCCTCCCTGAAAACCCTTTCCTATACTCATACCGCTTACCTTTATTTTGTCATTCTCCTGAAACACGGAGACATCAAACGTATCGCCAACATTAAGAACCGCGCTCTCTTTCTCGGGCAAACGGAACTCTTTGATGAATTTAAAGCCTTTTCCTTTTTCACTTTTCTTGATCTTGCTCTCTTTCTTTCCCATAAAACCGATCTGCACCGATCCGTATCCTTCTTTTTCTTTCGTCTTTAACTGCAACACCTGGCAAGGACCAGCTTCAACCAAAGTTACCGGCACTCTTTTGCCTTTTTCGTCGAAAACCTGGGTCATTCCAATTTTTAAACCTAATATGAATTTCATAGTAACTTGGTGGATTAAATTAATAAATACCGGATAAACCGGTACTTGGTTTTAAGCTAGTACCCTGTTCTTGTTATTTGCAAGTGGCGGAAAAATTTTTCATTTTTTCCAGCTAAGATCAACTGTTTAAAAGCGGATAAACTTTTACAATATGCTCTTCACCTCGATATCGACGCCTGTCGGCAAAGTGAGAGTTTTCAAAGAATCAATGACTCTTTGATTCGGGCTGACAATATCGATGAATCTCTTATGAATTCTCATTTCGAACTGTTCGCGAGCATCCTTATGGACAAAAGTCGAACGATTGACGGTGTATTTATGAATTTCCACCGGCAATGGCACGGGACCCGATATTTCGGCGCCGTAACGCAAAGCTATCTCAACGATTTGTCGAGCGCTTTTGTCTATAAGCTTATGGTCGTAAGCCCTAAGTTTGATCCTTAATCTTGGTTTGGCTTCTTCTTTTGCTGGGTTCTTCTTTGTTGCTGCTGGCATCTTCTTCAAAAGAACTTCTATCGCCGGAGGCTTTTGAGAAAGCCTCCGGCAGTCATTCCTATTGTTATTTAATAATCTTTGTTATCACTCCCGCTCCTACGGTCTTTCCACCTTCACGGATGGCGAACTTCTGGGATTCTTCCATAGCGACCGGAACGATCAGTTTGACTTTCAAGTTTACAGTGTCGCCAGGCATAACCATTTCAGTCCCTTCCGGCAATGTGACATCGCCGGTAATATCGGAAGTCTTGAAATAGAACTGCGGTTTGTATCCGGGGAAGAACGGCGTATGGCGTCCTCCTTCTTCTTTATTCAAAATATAAACTTGTGTTTCGAATTCAGTGTGAGGTAAAATGCTTCCCGGTTTGGCAAGGACTTGTCCCCTCTCCACATCCTCTTTCTTCAAGCTTCTTAAAAGAATACCGACGTTGTCTCCAGCTTGTCCTTCGTTCAAGATCTTTTGGAACATTTCAATGCTGACGGCTGTTGTTTTGGTCGTCGGTCTGATACCTACCACTTCAATATCTTCATTGGAGTGGATGACCCCTCTCTCGATCCTTCCTGTCGCGACAGTGCCGCGGCCGGAGATTGAGAAAATGTCTTCAATGGCCATCAAGAAAGGCTTGTCTGTCTGCCTGGAGGGTTCTGGAATATAGTCGTCGCAAGCTTTAACAATGTCCAAGATCGGTTTAATGGCTGCGTCATCCGCTTTAGTGGCTTCCAAAGCTTTCAAAGCTGATCCTCTGACGAAAGGAATATTGTCTCCGTCAAAATGATATTTTTTCAAAAGTTCGCGAACTTCGGACTCGACTAAATCGATGATCTCCGGATCGTCAACTTGATCGCATTTGTTCAGAAAAACAACCATGGACGGCAAACCTACCTGGTAAGCCAAAAGGATGTGCTCTCTGGTCTGAGGCATAGGGCCGTCCGGGGCGGACACCACCAAAATAGCTCCGTCCATCTGCGCGGCGCCGGTGATCATATTCTTAATATAGTCAGCGTGGCCTGGGCAGTCGATGTGGGCGTAGTGTCTTTTTTCCGTCTCGTATTCCAAGTGGGAAATATTAATGGTTACGCCTCTGGCTTTTTCCTCCGGAGCGGCATCGATCTGATCGACAGACCTGTCGGTGGCTTTCATTCCAGCCAAATGCAAAGAATGCAAGATCGCAGCTGTGAGAGTAGTTTTACCATGGTCAACGTGTCCAATGGTGCCGATGTTCAAATGCGGCTTTGTTCTTTCAAATACTTGTTTTTCAGCCATAGGTTGATATGAAATAGCATAAAACATGAAGCCGGAACTGTTGTCAGTTTCTAACTTCAGGCCCTAAGTTTCAAAAATTTTATTTGCTTATTAAGTTTGGATTTATTTTTACTTAATTAATTTAATAGAAATTCCGAAAAAAGTCAACGGCTTAGAAGGGCAAATCCTCTATCTTCAGCGGTTCTTCCATCAATTCTCTGGCGGGAGCCGATAATATCCTCGATCCGTTTGCCGGATTCCCTGTTTTTCCTTTCATTTTTTTGTATTCTTCAAAGCTCATCACGATCAAGACCGGTTCTCCGTTCTCCACGATCACGACCTTGGAAGTCTCTCCGTCTATTATTATTTTTTTTAATTCATTTAGGTCCATAGTCTGCGGGAAAATTATTATTTTTTGCGGCCTTCTACTATCGCCAAGGAAATATTTTGAGGAACTTTCTCGTAATGGCTAAACTCCATTGTAAACGTTCCGCGGCCTTCCGTCAAGGAACGAAGAGAGGTGGCGTATCCGAACATTTCGGCCAAAGGAACCTTGGCGTTTATGATCTTCATAACTCCCCTGTCGGAGGTTTCTTCTATCTGCCCGCGGCGGGAAGAAATATCGCCGATAACGTCTCCCAGCGAATCAGGCTGGATGACCACTTCCAATTTCATAATAGGTTCCATTATGAAAGCTTTTGCCCTCTTGGCGGCCTCTTGCAATGCCATGGCGCCGGCGATCTTAAAGGCTATTTCCGAAGAGTCAACCTCATGATAAGAACCGTCGAAAAGAGTGACCTTGATGTCAACCATGGGGAATCCGGCAACAACTCCTTTTCCAAGCGCCTCTTTAATGCCTTTTTGAATGGCGGGAATATACTCGCGGGGAATGACGCCTCCTTTGATCTCATCCACGAATTCAAAGCCTTCGCCTTGGTTCTTAGGATCAACTTTGAGGAATACATGTCCATATTGTCCGCGGCCTCCCGATTGCTTGACGTATTTTGTTTCGGCCTCGGCATGGGTCTCGATAGTTTCTTTATAGGAAACCTGCGGGCGCCCTGAAGTCACGTCCAAACCGAACTCTCTTCTTAAGCGGTCCACAATGATGTCCAAATGCAATTCGCCCATACCGGCGATGATGGTTTCTCCGCTATCCGGATCGGTGCTCATTCTGAAGGTCGGATCTTCGTCCTGAAGCCTCTTAAGGGATACTCCCAATTTTTCCTGGTCTCCCTTTGTCTTGGGCTCGACTTTTACAAAAATGACCGGCTCGGGGAAAGTGATCTGTTCCAAAATGATCGGTGCGTTTTCGTCGGAAAGGGTGTGGCCGGTGGTCGTTCCTTTCAATCCGACCGTGCCGACGATGTCTCCGGCGTAAACCTCGTCAACTTCTTCTCTCTGATTGGCGTGCATGCGAAGCAAGCGTCCGATCCTTTCTTTTTGTCCGGTGTTCACGTTCAAAAGATAATTGCCTTTTTTAAAAGTTCCCGAATAAGTTCTGAAGTAGGTCAAACTGCCGACGAAAGGATCGTTGGCGATCTTGAAAGTCAAAGCGCAAAACGGCTCGGAATCCAAAGGTTTTCTCTGCAAAGGCTCTCCGGTTTTGGGATCTGTTCCCTGTGTCGGAGGCAGATCGGTCGGGCTGGGCAAATAGTAGCAAACGCCGTCAAGCATAGGCTGGATACCCTTGTTCTTAAGCGATGTGCCGAAGAAAACCGGGACCAATCTGTAGGCAATAGTGGCTTTCCTTAAAACCGCTCTTAACTCATCGACCGAAATTTCTTCTCCGGCCAGATATTTGTTCATTAAAGCTTCGTCTTCGGACACGATCTTCTCGATCATCTTTTTCCTCCAGTCTTCGGCAGCCTGTTTTAAATCTTCCGGAATTTCATTGGCGGTGACATTCTGTCCCTGGTCTCCCTCGAAATGGAGGGCTTTCATTTCCAAAAGATCGATAACTCCTTCGAAATCAGATTCTCTGCCGATCGGAATTTGCACCGCGACAGCATTGGTAGTCAGCTTGGTCCAGATGGATTCAAGGTCCTTTTCGAAATCGGCGCCCATCCTGTCCATCTTGTTCACAAAGCAAATGCGCGGAACATTATATTTGTCCGCCTGCCTCCAAACAGTCTCGGATTGAGGCTCCACTCCGGCGACGCCGTCGAATACGACTACGGCTCCGTCAAGCACGCGCAAAGAACGCTGTACCTCGGCGGTAAAGTCAATGTGTCCGGGAGTATCGATAATATTGAATCTGTGCTCGTTGGTCTTCTCGCGGCTTAAGTATTCGCCGGGAGACCAAAAACAAGTGGTCGACGCTGAAGTTATGGTAATGCCGCGCTCTCTTTCCTGTACCATCCAGTCCATAACAGCTTCTCCGTTATGAACCTCTCCGATCTTATGGGAAACTCCCGTGAAGAAAAGAATTCTTTCAGTGGTGGTAGTTTTACCCGCATCGATATGGGCGATGATGCCGATATCTCTGTATTTCTCTATAGGATAAAGTCGTGGCATAATAGTTTAAAAAAATATTAAAAAGAAAAATGAGCAAACGCTCTGTTGGCCTCGGCCATTTTATGGGTATTCTCTCTTTTTCTTACTGCTTCTCCTTTGTTCTCGGAAGCATCTTGTAATTCTTGAGCCAAGCTTTCGGCCATAGGCTTTCCTTTCTTGGCTTTGGCGGCGCCGATTATCCATCTTATCGCGATGCTTAATCTTCTGTCGCCTCTAACCTCGGTGGGCACCTGATAGGTGGCTCCGCCGACTCTCTTTGGTTTCACTTCCAAAAGAGGAGAAACATTCTGTATGGCAGTTCTAAAAACCTCCAAAGGCTCTCTCTTGGTATTTGCTTTGATTATGTCGAAAGATCCGTAAACGATCCTTTGGGCTACGGTCTTTTTTCCCTGCCTTAAAATATTGTTGATAAACTTAGCAACCGTCACATCGTTGTACAGAGGATCAGGCTGAGTTTCAAATTTTTTGATTTTATTGTTAGCCATAGTTTGTTATTGATATTATCAATGGTCGAGCGTCGATGGCCGAAAGCCGTTTCGGCTTTCTGTCCTCGGCTGGCGACTTTCTTCTTGGATGTTTTATACTTGATTTATTTGGATTGGATAGATTGTCGAGTGTCGATGGTCGAATGTCGTTGCGACTTTCTACTCTCTATTCTCGACATTCGATCGGTCTTAAGCTTTCTTTTCTTTCTTTGCTCCGTAGCAGCTTCTCTGTTTCTTGCGGCCTTCCACTCCTGAAGCATCGAGTACGCCTCTTACGATGTGGTATCTGACGCCCGGAAGATCTTTGACCTTCCCGCCTCTGATCATCACGATGGAGTGCTCTTGCAGTTTGTGCCCTTCGCCCGGAATATAAGCCGTGACCTCCATGCCGTTGGACAAGCGGACCCTCGCGACTTTGCGCAAAGCGGAGTTCGGTTTTTTCGGGGTAGCGGTGAAGACTTTCACGCAAACGCCTTTTTTAAAAGGAGAGTCGTATTTTTTGGGAGCGTTCTTGATCGGGTTAAAAGCAAAAGCCAAAGCCGGAGATTTGCTTTTTGCTTTTTGAGATTTTCTTCCTTTTTTAACTAGTTGGTGAATTGTAGGCATGCTGAATTTTTATATCCGCCCAAGGACAAGATTCGTTAAAAATCTTACGCCCCGATTTATAGGCTTGTTTATTTTAATTTTTAATTTGATTTATTCTTGAAAAATACCGACAGCGCCGCTGGCAAAAATATTGCCGCGCTTAAAAATAATCAAAGCGCAGAGCACATATCAGAGATTCAAATTATCAAATAAACCGTAAAATGTCAAATACCGAGCGGCCGGAAATCAACATAAAAAGATAAGAGCTGGCCATGGATATCCAGCTAAGGCCGGAAATTATCAACGCGAACAGAATGAACATCCCGTATCTTTCCAAATTGGAACGCAGACCGGGGAAACGATCGTTCAAAAGGCTGAACAATATATGGGATCCGTCCAGAGGAGGAAGAGGTATCAAATTGAAGAATCCCAAAACAAAATTATACATAGCCACCATAAAAATGACCTTGTTAAATTCGGGCGACAGATCGACGAATCTGGATATAAGGCTGAAGATCACGGCTATGGAAAAATTGACGATCACTCCGGCCGCTCCCACTTTAAGCTCTCCCCACCTCTTATCGGAAAAATAAGAAGGATTGACGGGCACGGGCTTGGCCCATCCTATGACAAACGGAGATTGGGACAAAACCAAAAGCAACGGCAATAAGACAGAGCCGATAGGATCCAAATGCCTCAAAGGGTTCAAGCTCAACCGTCCGGCCATTTTTGCCGTCGGGTCCCCTTGCATATAGGCAACGCTGCCGTGGGCTATCTCGTGCAGTATGACGGAAAATAATAGTATTATCAGGCCGATGATCGTGTAGATGTCCATAAGTGTTTTTTACCATATAGCGAAGTATAAATAAAGCGCGGATAGCATATTAATTTTCAATTTACAATTTTTAATTTTCAATGAATGTTTCAATGCTTTAATTTCTCAATATTTGAAACATTGAGACATTGGAATTTCATTGAAAATTGTAAATTAAAAATTGAAAATTATCGCTTTGAGCCAAACAAAAACACCACATCGCTGCGGCGCTTTTTGTTCGAATGTCGGGCCAAGCGGAATTGGACCGCTACTATGCCCACCCCAAGGGCACGGACTACCGTTATCCTATGGCCCGGGGGCCAAATCGCGAACTTACTATTTGGCTAAGGTTTTGATGCACTTGGTGCAGATCTTCACTCTTTGGCCGGCAAATTCTTTGAAATTAGGATTTTTTACATCCGCAGGAATAGTAGCCCATTGGATATTGGGATATTTCCTGAATTTTGGAGAAGGGTTATATTTGCTTCGCAGCTTGTTAAGCTTTCTCTCCATATGCGAAGTTTTTTCACAGATTAAACAATGTTTTGCCATAACGAAAATATCTTATATTATTCTTTCCATTTTTGCAAGAGCTCTGATTAGCTTGTAGGTTGTAGCTGGTAGCTTGTAGCCTGCCTGTCGGCAGACAGGGAGTCTCCCGGAATATATATTTTCATTTCTGCCGCAGGCAAGACTTCCTACAAGCTACCAGCTAATTCCTACAAGCTGGCTAACAAGCTAAGCAATAAAAAACCGCCCTTCATCAAGAGCGGCTTTTTATGGTCCTGCGTTCCTATAAAAGACTCCGGATAAAATCCAGGTGGGTGCCCTCATCCGGCCGCCAAAGCGGCTGGATATACGGGCTCCCGTAAAAAGAGCTTTGTGCCGGAATCTTCTCAGAAAAAGCAGGACCTCTTTGAGAACCGTTCGACTCCCAGAGAGGCGCCGCTTTTTCTTCTGGCTGTAAGATCCATATCGGACTACCTATAATTATCCCTCAACCAAAACTGCCGGTCAAGGATGTTTTCAACCTATGCAGAGATATGCAGAGATCTAATCTCTGCAAAAGGACCTGCGCAGATTCTCTTGCAGAGATTAGATCTCTGCGGAAGGTAAATATGGCCGAGTAAGCTTAAATCCCTTTGGATCGTTAGTATCTACTGCGCCATTTACTGTGACAATTACTGCGCCAAAATATTAGCTACTGTGACACTACTGCGCCAATCGCGCCAATTTACTGTGACAAATCAAAAAGCGCCGATAGGCGCTTTTTGATCTTCCGTATTCTATTCTCTTATATCCCTAAAGCTTTGACCAACTGCTTGATGAGGGACAGTACTGCCGGCGGAGCCAGCAAGCTGAATGAAGCGGTTCCCTGATCGTCCATGATCGTCCAAGGATTTTCGATAACATCAACTTTTTTACTTTCGGCATTCCACTTATATTCGTACTGAGGAGTGATCTCGTAATCGTTGATATATTCGTCCGCTTTATCTATCGGTACGGCGTTTCTTATAAAAACCTTGGGCACTCCGTAAAGCTGGGAAGCTTTTTCCAAGAGCTCCTGGTCGATCCTCAATCTTTCTCTGATGGGGTCCAAGCCAAGCTCGTCCCCTTCTTTCATCACCATCTTAACGTTGTTGCATTCCGGGTTGTCGCACATCAAATAAAATTCTTTTTTGCCTTCGTCGTAGCCGATCGATTTGGTCGGGAAGAGTTTCAGATTGCGGGAAGTGTTGCAGGTCGGACAAATTTTGCGCCATTTGATGCGCTCCTCGATGGCCATGTCAGGCACGTTGAGCAGAATGAACACATCCGGATCAGAACGGTAGTCCACCAAATCTCTGAAGAACAGAGAGAAAGCGACTTGGTCCAATCCTCTTGGGAAACCGTCGATGAAAATAACTTTGCCTTTGTTTTTGGCGATCTCTCTTTTGACTATCGCCAGGATCAATTCGGTGGGTAAAAGTTTTGAAGTGCTGCGCCCCTCAAGGGTATCGATGATCTCGTCGGGAGACATCCAGCCGCGGTAATTTTCTCTGATGAATTTGATAAGATCCTCTCTTTGATCGCTGGCTTTGAGTTCCTTATCGACTCCCCTGATCATATCGCCGATAGAGAGATGGAAAACTTTTTCTTTTCCGAATATCTCGCCGAACATTTTGGAATAAGTTCCTTTGCCGGCATTTTTTTTGCCCAAGAGATAAGCGATGAAAGTATTGCCGTCGGCAAGGTATTTTTTCATTCTCGCCACCTCGTCGCCCGCCTTAAGCTGAAAATATTCGGCGCGCTGTTTCGGATCGGACAGATCGAAGCGCGGAGAATTCTCGATCTTGGTTTTGAAAATTGGAAATTCAACCATATTTTTATTTCGAATGTTGAATGTCGAGGGTCGAATGTCGTAACTATTTTCGACTCTCGATATTCGACGTTCAACGATTAGCTATACTAAAATTATTTCCGTCGGCAACGATTTTAATGTCGCCGTTTTTATCGGTTCTCAAAGTATTAATACCAGATTTTGACAGCCTGGTCAAAACTTCTCCGCTGGGATGGCCGTAGCTGTTTTGCCCGACTTCGATAATTGCCAGATCGGGTTTTACTTCCTGCAAAAATTTTTCGGAAGTGGAATTTTTAGATCCGTGATGGGCGACTTTCAAAACCCGGGCCGCAAGATCGCTTTTGGAATCGATCATCTTTTGTTCCTCTCCAAAACCGATATCTCCGCAAAAAAGAAAACTGTTCTGTCCGAGATCCAACCTCAAAGCCAGCGAATCTTCGTTGCCGCCGCCGGATGAAGAAGTCGGACTGTTGCCGAAAGGATAAAGGATCGAGAAGACCGCTTCTCCGGCAATGATCCTCTGCCCTGCTGTGGCGTCTGTTTCCTTGGCTCCTTCTTTTGATATTTCGCTTTCTTTGAGCCTCTCCCACTCGGCGTCTATATCCGTATCTTTATTTATGCCCGACCAAACGATATTATCGACTTTATAGCTTTTCAATATCTCGAGAAGGCCGAACAAGTGGTCTTTATCGGGATGGGTCAAGATGATCATATCCAGATCCCTGTCCCAGAAAGGAAGTTCTTGAGCAACCTTTTCCAGCACTTTGGGATCGGGACCGCCGTCGATAAGTATCTGATGGTTTTGCGGGGTTCGAATGAAAATAGCGTCGCCTTGGCCCACGTCCAAAAAGGTCACCTCCAATTTGCCGCTTTGGGAACGGTAATAAAAAACGCTCTGCCACGCCAGCAAATTGGCCAAAAATAAAACCGCCAATATTATGAAGGTTTTACTTTTGCTGTTCATTCCGGGTCCGCACTTTTATTTGTTAAGGTCTGCGAGCAATTTCTCGAGATCGATGCCGTATTGCTGGCATAAGAAACCGAGCTTCAATTGTTCCATTTCCATTTTGGCGAAGGGACAGGAAAGGCAAGGCAATTCATATTTGGCCAGAATATCCTCCGCTCCCTTGCGCTGCAATATCTCGGCCAGAGCGGTCTCTTTTGTTACGGCCTTTTTTGCTGCTTCTTGTTGTTTTTCAGCTGGCATATTTTTAATTTGATATTAAAAATTATTAGTCCCCTGCAGATATTCTAACATCGCGGGCAAAATTATCAAAAGATCATTCATCGACTATAATTCCTCCTCCGAGCAGATGTTGGTCTTGGACATTTTTCGGCGCCAAGACGGGCGGGTCGTAAAAAACTATCGATTGCCCCGGAGTGACCGATCTTTGCGGCTCATCGAAAACCGCTTTCCACAAACCCTTGCCGCCAGCTTTGCTTATTGTCGCCAAGGCTGAAGGATGGCGGTATCGGATCTTTGCCGCTGTTCTCGCGGGAAGCCGGGGTTCGGACCCTGACGTCCAATTTGCATCCCTGAACAGAACTTCTTTTTGGTCCAGATCGGCCGGGTCCTTGGTGACGATCAGTTCGTTGTTGCCCATATTCTTTTTAAGGACGTAATAAGGACCGCCCGGCAGGCCCATTCCTTTTCTTTGGCCAAGAGTATAGAACCATAAACCTTTATGCTCTCCCAGAACATTACCCTCCCTGTCGATCATTTTTCCCGGCCGCTCGTGCAAATATTTCTTCAAAAAATCGCCGGTTTGGCCGGGGATGAAGCAGATCTCCTGCGATTCCGGAGTTTCGAAGACCGGCAGATCGAATTTTTTGGCAAGAGCCCTGACCTGCGGTTTGATGTATTCTCCTACCGGAAAAATTATATGTTTGAGCTGTTCCTGGCTTAACTTCCATAAAAAATACGTCTGATCTTTCAACTGGTCTTTCGGCCTGGATAGTTTATATCCCCCGCGGCCCGGATCGCCTTCCTGCTTTACGGCATAATGGCCGGTGGCGACGAAGTCCGCGCCCAAAGCCATCGCTTTCTCTAAAAGCAAACCGAACTTTATTTCCTTATTGCAAACAACGCAAGGATTTGGAGTTATTCCTCTTTTGTTGTCCTCCAAGAATTTATCAACTATCTTGGCCTTGAACTCTTTCTCAAAATTAAAAACATAAAAAGGGATGCCCAAAAGGCTGGCAACCCTTCTCGCGCGATTTTCCGATTCGGTCGAACAGCATCTGTTCTTGTTGGACCCTCCTACCGGCGGGCAGGCTCCTCCTACCGGCGGACAGGACGCGCTTGCTGGCGCGTCGGTATCGGACCAGAATTTTATGAATATTCCGATAACGTCAACCTGCCTGCCGGCAGACAGGAACAGGCCTTTTTTCAATAAGGCCGCAGAAACGGAGCTGTCCACTCCGCCCGACATTGCGCAAACGACTTTTATTTTTTTCATCGCGGTTGGTTTTCTGTTATTATTCCCCTTTCATCTTTTCTTCCATCTCGACCCAATCCTTGTATCTTCTGGCGGTCTCTTCTTTCTCTTTGGAGATCTTCTGATGTTTTATTTCCAGATCGGCCGGAATGTCTTTTTTATTTTTTGAAAAATAATCGTGTATCGCTTCAACTAAAGCGTCCGATGCCAAAACCGAACAATGCAATTTGACCGGAGGCAATTCGCCCAAAGATTCGACCACCTGGGACTTGCCTATTTTCATCGCTTCTTCCAGGGTCTTGCCCTTGGCAAGGTCGGTGATCGCGCTCGAAGTGGCGATGGCGGCCACGCATCCGAAGGTCTCGAATTTTATTTCTTTGATGATCTCTTGTTTTTTCTTATTTTGCCCGACTTTAATATACAGCCACATCACATCGCCGCATATTAAGTTGCCGACTTTGCCTACGCCGTCGGGATCTTTTATTTTTCCGTAGTTATGGGGCTTTTTGAAATGCGCCATAACTTTTTTGGTATAAAGACTGTTAGCCATAAATTAGTTCAAGGTTCTTTTAAATGGAGATATCTCTCTCAATTGTCTTATTATCCCCGGAAGCGTTTTAAGGACATAGTTGATCTCTTTGTCTGTGGTCCAGCGGCCCAAGGTCAGCCTCAACGAACCGTGCGCTTCCTGCGGGCGCAAGCCGATGGCCAACAGCACATGGCTGGGTTCCAGCTTCGCCGACGAACAAGCGGAACCGGTGGAACCGGCTATGCCGGCCATATCGAGCTGGATAAGCAAAGACTCTCCCTCCACAAATTCAAATCGAAAATTGGCGTTATTGGCAAGCCTCTTTTGGGGATGGCCGTTCAGATAAGTTCCTTCTATCTTTTCCATCACTCCCTTGATGAGCTTGTCTCTAAGCTTGGCCAACCGCTGGCTTTCTTTAGCCATCTCTTTTTGGCAAAGCAGGCAAGCTTGGGCGAAACCGTAGATCGCGGGCACGTTCACCGTGCTTGGACGCAGGCCGAATTCCTGCCCGCCGCCGTGTAAAATAGGAGCTATATTAGCTCCCTTCCTTATATATAAGCAGGCTGCGCCTTTGGGACCGTACATTTTATGGGAGCTGGCGGTGAGCAGGTCGATGTTCATTTCCTCAACATTGACCGGAACCTTGCCGAAACTCTGTACCGCGTCGGTGTGAAAGTAAACTCCTTTGCCGCGGCAGATCTTTCCGATCTCGCCGATCGGCTCGATGGTCCCGATCTCATTGTTGGCATGCATTATGGAAACCAAAATGGTTTCCTTTTTGATCTGTTGCTCGATGTCTTTGGGATCCACCAACCCATACTGATCGACCTTCGCTTTCGTCACCTCAAAACCCTGGCTCTCCAGCCACTTAGCGCTTTCGGCGACGCACGAATGTTCGATGCTCGAAATAATGATATGATTTCCCTTTTGCTTGTTGGCCAAGGCCACTCCTTTAAGCGCAATGTTGTTGCTCTCGGTCGCCGAACCGGTGAAGATCACTTCTTCGGCTTGGGCGCCCATCATTTTGGCCACGATCTCGCGGCTTTCTTCCAAAGCGGCTTTCGCCTCCTGGCCGAAGCTGTGCAAGGACATTGTATTTCCGAATACTTTTGCCTCGAAAGAAGCCAATGCTTTCAGAACTCTCGGATCGACCGGAGTGGCTGCTCCGTAATCAAGATAAACTCCGGACATCTTGACCTTTTTGATACTCTTGTTCTTCTTTGTATTTTTTTTGATCTTTTTTAATGTCGGCATTTTGTTTGAATTATTTGCCGGAACATCTCCGGCGGAATTTATTTTTTAAATTATGATCAGAGATCGTTGTTTATTATTTGTTCCAAGGTTATCGAATCCAGAAACTCGTTGAGCTTGTTCTGAAATTTCGCCCAAAAATTCTTGGCCAGACAGCGCTCTCTGTTCGGGCAGATATTATCCTTTGACGAAACGCATTGTACGAAATGGCTTTCTCCTTCCAGCACATTGACGATCTCGCCCAGTCTGATATTTTTAGCCGGACGGGCAAGCTTGTATCCTCCCTTCACTCCTTTCTGGGCTTCCAATATTCCCGCTTTCTCCATTTTGGAGATTATCTTTTCCAAATAGTCCGGGGATATTTTCTCGCTCGCGGCTATTTCTTTTATAGAGCAAATACGCCCGTCTTTGGCCGTGTTGGCCAAATATATCACCGCTCTCAATCCGTAAGTTGTCTTGGTTGAAATTTTCATAAAGAAAGCCGACCAATATGGTCGGCTTTATTGTAATCGAGTTCTCCAGATTTATCAAGCCCCCTCCATCCGATGAATAAACCTGTGGATAACTTTACACAGGTCGGACCTGTGTAAAGTTATCCACAGAAACAAAAACGCCGGGGCAGATGCTTGGGCGTTTTTTTATCCGGACGTTGGAATGTTCCGGCGATCTTATTTTGTTTCTTCTATTGCTCCGTATGGGCAGGCGCTTTCTCCGCCTGTCGCTTCTATTTTTTCAGAAGAGACCACCTTGGCCTTTCCATCGGTCTCCAATTCCGTTCCCCCGCTGGTAACGGCTACGCAAACGCCGCAACCGACGCATTTTTCTTTATTGATATTGTAAGTTTTTGCCATAAATTTTGATTAAAGTTATTAAAATCCGGTGACCATCCGCTCAAAACAAAATAATATTAGCACACTTCATCAAGGAAAAGCAAAGACCGCCGGAATCTTTTGGACAACGAAAGATCAAAGTTTGAAAGATGTTTTGGGTTCAGTTCCGTCTTTGAGCCTTTTTATATTTTCGCGAAGAGCTATGGTCACGAATAAAGCCCCGAGGATGGAAAAAGCGATAAGATAGCCTTTGTTCCCGAAGAAAAAAGCTAGGGGGATCAATATCCAGGAGAGCATCAAATTGGCGACGCTCATCGTTCTTGAAATTATCAAAATGGCGGCGAATGACGCGATGCCGATAAATAATATCGGGCTTTGGAATCCGACCAAAGCGATCATTGATCCATATAAAGGAGCTCCTCCTTTGCCTCCTTTGAATTTCAACCAAACCGGAAAAACGTGGCCGAGGATCGGCATCGCGGCCACGGCGACTATTTCCCAATCATTCGTTAAATAGTTCAACGCCAGCATCGTCGGGATAAAGGCTTTTGAAAGGTCTAGAAGGCCGTTGACTATGCCCCAGCGCCAGCCCAGCGCTCTGGAAACATTCGTGCTGCTTGTAGCCTTGCTCCCCACGTTTCTTATATCGATCCCCTTCATTTTGGGGATCAAATAACCGAAAGGGATGGAGCCCATCAGATAGGCAAAGATCAAGAAAAGGATGAACGAAAAAGTGATCATATTTAATTCAATAATTTTTTAGCCTGATTATATACTTTTACATTAACCGGGGTTTCCAGTCCGGCCTCTTTGGCCAGTTTGATAACGCCGCCGTTGTAATAGTCTATTTCTCCCAGATCTTTCGGCTTGCTTCCCCGCCCGCTGCTGACCATTTTCGCCAGAACGTTCCGGACAGGAACCAACAATGCCAAAGGAACATTATTTATTATACAGGAAAGAATACCGACTGGATAACGTTTGAAGTTTAAAAAATGACCGCCCGAAAGTTTGACCGAAGCCGCGTACTCTCTGAGCATAAAAATCTCTTCTCCAAAAATCGCTTTGTCCCGGTATCCTTCCTCCACGGATTTGCCGTATGAAGCCGCGGCCATGCCGATAAGGTTTAAAAACAATTTCGAGCATTCCATATTCTTTACGTCTTTTCTGGAATATTCCCGATATTCGACCCCTGCCGTCTCGAATATATTTTTGAGGCCGGATGTATTTTCCGGACCGAAAGCGCTGGAAAAAACCAGCTTGACCGGCTCGGAATACTTCATGCAGACCGCCTCTCCTTTTTTCACGCCATCGACGGCGTTGAACAAATTAAGCCTGATGATCTGAACCTTTGAAGCATCTTCGCCGAAGATCTCCTTCAGGGCCGAAACCGCTTCCCCTATGGCGTCTATGCCGTTCTGGGACAGGACCAAGGCGGGTAATTTTCCGTTCTTTTCTTTGACCGTTTGATAATAATATTTGACCACCGGAGAGACCGGGTTTCGCGTCATAACAAAAATATAGTCGGGCAAAGGATAATTGCCGAAGTCCCGGTCATTTATTATTTTTTGGTCCAGGACCTCCGGCTCGGATCCCCTCTTTTGGATCAAAAGATTTTTCGAGGACATCAAATTTATCTCTTGCTCCCTGCCGACCCCCAATATCTCGGCGGCATTTTTAAACTTGCTCGCGAAAAGGATTCCTGTCCTCCCGCCTATTCCAATGATCGCTATTTTTTCCATATTTTTAATTCAACTTAAAAATTATGTCCGCGAAACGGCCGAACATCAAGATATTTTCCTGTACTGGCAGATATCTTTGAAGTCGCAATAGTTGCATTGCGGCATCCCCGGCGCGGGCGGAAAATCGCTTTGTTTTATCGCGGTTATGCGCTTGGATATTTCTTGTTCGGTCTTTTCCACGTCCTCTTCTTTGGGCACAAAAGAAACCATTGATCCGTCGTTCAAATAATGGTAGGTCAGCTTCTCGGCCGAGAGCTTGAAAACTTCTCTCAATGCCAGTTGGTAAGTTAAAAGCTGAAATTTATCCGAGAAAGCCATACTGCCGGTATGGAGTTTGCCTGTCTTGTAATCGAATATCTCCAAAGCTCCTTGGGCGTCTTTATCGATCCTGTCGATCTTGCCGATAAAAGTATCTTCTCCGAACTTCAAGCGAAAGTCCTGTTCCAAAGCCGGATTGCCGTTCAAAAACAGTATCTGCGGTTTGGCCGCCGTGAAATTATCCAGAAAAGACTTCAAACTTTTTTCTCCCTGTTTGAAATACTCTTTTTTCTGGGTCTGGTCCTCGTACCATTCGTCTATCCATTCTTCTTTGTATATTTTGATCAAGTCTTCGTAGCCGAGGTCTTTCCCTTTGCCTCCCGGACCCTTGCCTCCGAAAATATCCATCTGGCTGGATTTGCCGGCTTTGCAGGCCAATCCGACGAAACGGTAAAGGGTGTTGTGGACGGTCTTGCCGAAGCTCAACGCCGGTTTGCCTCTGGACGTAATTTTCAAAAGATAACCGAATTTGTATTGCAAAGGGCATTTGTCAAAAGTGGAAAGCTGGGTGAAAGAAAAATAGCTCGGAAAATTAGATTTGAGATCAACTTTGGACCCCGGCCTGGCGATATTCTCTTTTTGAAAAACAAAATTGAATTTTTTAGGGTCGGTCTTGGTAAAATCATCCCTGTTTTTTATTATACCCGCTTCCAGCAAGAACCGGCTTGGTTTTTTCAAGCTCTTTCCGCCGTAATCTTTTGACCAGGTCAGGAACAGCGCCACCTTGGCTCTGGTTATGCCGACGTAAAAAAGCCTTCTCTCTTCCTGCAAGTGAAAATCTCCCTCGGGCAGAACCTCTTTGATCAGCGGCTCCGGTATGCTGATAGGATCGCTGCGGCCGACGTTGGGAAAACGGCGGTCGGCCATATTGACCAAAAAGACATATCTGAATTCCAGCCCTTTGGCCGAATGCATGGTCATTATTTTTATCGACTCCGGGCTGTCTTCCATGCCGGACCTCAAAGAACCCTCGCTGCCTGATTCCATTTCCATCCTGAACTCTTCCAGAAAACTGAAAAGCTTGGTATCCACGTTATTATCTTCAAAATCCTTGAGCTTGCCGTAAAATTGAGAGGCCAGCTCGCCGTCCAAAAAACTGGCTTCGCTTTCCTGGCTGAAATATTTCACGAACCCGAGATCGTGCAAGATCGAAACAAAAAGCTCGGAAACGCTCTTTTCTTTGGCCAAAGCGGCATGCCTTTTGATCTTGGGCAAAAGCGCGTTCAATTTTGAAACGGTATCCGGAGAAATGTCTTTTATAAGAGCCCTTTGTTCCAAGGCCTCAAAAGTGGAAAGGGTCTTTTGATGGCCGTATTGGCTTATTTTAGAAATATCGGAAGCGTCCAGTCCGAAAATAGGGGTCGTCAAAACGTGATAAAAATTGGCCGAATCGTAGAGATCGACCAATATCCTTAAGTAAGAGATCAAGCCCATGACCATAGGCTTGAGATAAAGACCTTTCGACGCCAAAAATTGATAAGGCATCCCGGACCGCTCCAAGCCGCGGGCAAAGGAATTAGCGATCTCGTTGGTCCTGGCCAATATGGCAAAGTCGGAAAAGATGGCGGTTTTGTCCGCTTCTTTTATCTTCCGGATGCGGTCAATGACCCCGGCCACTTCCTCTTGTCCGTTCTCAAAAACAACGTGCTCGATCATTCCCTGATCTTTAAGCGTGCTTTTCAGCCTCTTATCGATCTTCTTGAAATCAGCCAGGTTCAAACCTTTTTCTTTGGCCCTGGCCCTGACCTCTTGCACTTCATTGAGCTGATATTCCAAACGGTTCGGATTGTTGAGCTGGATGAAGTTATAAGCCAGGTCAAGGATGTTTTGCGGCGAACGGTAATTTTTGATCAGAACAACATCCTCGGACCCGGGGAAATCTTTCTTGAATTGCAAAACATTATTGAACGACGCGCCCTGAAAAGAAAAGATCGAATTATGGACGACTATTCCCTGAGATAAAAAATTGTGAGTCTTTTCTACTTCCAGATCGTAGACATAATCATTTTTTATTTCTTTTTCTATGTTGGTGATCTCGTCATATATAATCGTATTTCCCCTCCTCACCGGCAGATAGTGGCCCGGCACTAAATTTTTTGCTGGGATTATCAAGGCCGGATGGTTGTGCCTTATTTTAGTTTTCGTATCTAAGCCCACGCCAACATAAAATTTGGCCTCGATAAACCCTCCGGTTATTTTTTGTATTTTTTGCGCGGTTCTTTCCAATTCCTTTATATCTTCTCTCGCCATCAAAAATCTTTTTCCCTTTTTGGCTTTCGACATAAAAAAACCCGCCTTTTCTATTTTTTCTATAACGGCTTTGCTGGAAGTTTCTATTCTTAAGGTATGCTGGATCAAAGGATTTTTTAAAACCATCGATCCCTTTTTGACCGCTTCTTTACTTCTATAGTTTCTCGAGCACATTAAAATATTAATTTTTATTCTTTCTTTCTTCCCTCTATTCACCCCATCCAAGCAATGGTGGCAATAGCGCAGATCAATATTCAGATCATCAGCCAATTTTAAAACATTTTTACCGACGTCTATCTCTTTATACAAGCTGACCAGAAGATCATTTTTAATAACAATTCCTTTCCTTTCGCAAAAACAACCCGTGGGAATCCCGTATTTCAAAGACCACAAAGTTTCTTGGTATCTCGCTTCCTTGTCGCTTCCAAAAGCTCTTAAAGCTATTATCTTATCCGCCGATCGCTCAAGTCTTAGCCTTGAGACCAAATCATCTGTTTTTCCTATCCTCCACCCGATATCATCCCGGAACATCAAATAAACATAATGCCGCCCCTTTTTATATGTCGGAGGCGTCATCGAAAACATTTTATGGTTATCGGTGACTGTAAGTTTTTTACCGCTTTTCGTAGTAACAGTTATAAACTCTGTCTTCTTTTTATTCTTAAAAATATTACTGACTTTGGAATGCCCCAGATGGCCCCTGCCTATGCCGGTCAATAAAAAATCTCCTTTCCGAATATCTTTTATCTTTTTCTCCTCTATCTCCCCGTCTTTCCACTTTTCTATAAGCATTTCTCCCGGCAAACATTGGTCATCGTCGGCACAAACGGTAATGTTATTTTTTGGTCCGGCCAAAACTTTCAACAGTTCGTATTGCACCCAATTGGTATCCTGGAACTCGTCCACCAAAATATATTTGAATTGCTCCCGGTATTTTTCCAAGATCAAAGGACGCTCGCGGAAAAGTTTGAGCGTATAGCTAAGCAGGTCGCCAAAATCAAGGGCGTTATTGTCCAATAACAATTTTTGATAAAGATGGTAGGCTTCGGCGACTTCCTTGATCTTGCCGCTTTCTTCCTGCTCGAGCAGTACCTCCATTTTTTCCTTGCCTTTGAGCGAACGGGAAATGGCCGGGGCGTCGTCGAGATTTGCCCTCAAAGAATCGGCATATTTCAAATAATCCTCGGGCCTTATATCCTCGTTCTTCAATTTCTTGAAATGGTCCAGCAGGGCATGGATGAACTTGGTGGAGTTGCCCAAAGGCTTGAAATATTTCAAAAAATCGAACTTGTCGAAGTTCTTTCTGACCAGTATCCAGCCGCCGGTCTCGTCCAAAAGTTTGAAATTGGTCGGCAGGCCGATGGCCAAGCCGTATTCTTTGAGTATTTTTTCGCAAAAGGAATGGAAAGTCGAGATCCAAAGGTCGTAATAGCCGAAAGGCAGCATAATATCGACTCTCTCCTCCATTTCCTGGGCCGCCTTCTCGGTAAAGGTCAAAGCCAAAATCTCGTGGGCTTGCACTCCCTCGTCCATTATCAAATGGGCTATTTTCTTGGTCAAAACAGCGGTTTTGCCGGTGCCGGCCCCGGCCACGATCAGCAAAGGCCCGTCTTTATGCTCTATCGCCTCGGTCTGCTGTTTGTTGAACTTGACCCCCTCGTCTTTTCCTTTTTCCATACCCTTAATTCTATTCAAAAACAGCCTAAAAAGAAAGACTGAAAGAACAGATTTCCAAAGCCCTTAACGTTTCATTTCTGGATCAAAAATTCTATGCACCTTCCTCCTTTAGATAAACCACCTTGAACCCTAATTTTTTAAATATGTATTTCAGCCTGTTCGGGTCCGAGCCGATGAACGCGAGTAACCTCAAACCCGTGGCTTTATATAAAGGCCAGGCAAGAATATTTTTCTTCAATACGACCACAAACGGTTTTTGAGCCATCTCTTCGTAATATTTGATGCTAACGTCTTTGCACCAAAAGTAGCCGCCTTCCTTCAATATTCTTTTCAGATTCGCAAAAAACAGATGATCGTTGCCGATATAAGATAACGAATCGCGGCAAATGCCGAATTTCACGCTGCCGTCCTGATACGCGGAAAAATCCATCATATCGCCGACGTGGTAAGAAACGTTATCTATGGAACCAAATTTTCTTTAGCGATCTTATGGACCCCTTCCATTTTATCGTGCCAAAAAATTTGTTTCGGGCCAAACTCGCTCAGAATCTTAAGGTCTGCCCCTACTCCCGAAGCAAAATCAGCCACAGCTTCCCCTTTCAGATATATACCGTACTTATCGAGCAGGCCTTTAAAAAAAGTCCGGTCTTCTTTCGTTTGTCCGTTCCTCCTATCTAAATATGCTTTGGCATATTTTTCATCATAGCTGTTCTTGTTATTCCGTACTTCCAGTTTGAAATTGGTGGTTATCATTTCCGTTTTTATATAAAAATTATCTTCTCCTTTTGATAGAATTCGGAGATTCCCGCTCGCTATAAATTGTAAATGCCTATCCCTTATTTCGCAAATCCATAACAATAATCTTTGGTTTCCTGATCCTGTATTTGATCGCAAACGGCAGGATCTTTTTTCCCAACATCCGCATAGCAAGCGCCTCTCATCTCTTTATTTTGTATTCCATCGCAAGCGGATAGATCTTCCTTTATCCTGGCAACATTCGCATAGCAAAGGTCTCTGCCCAAAAACTGATCCTGTATCTTGCCGCAAATAGAAGGATCTTTCTTAGTTACAGCAATGCCTTGGTAGCAATTATTTTTTACCCCCTGATCCTGTATCTTGCCGCAAACGGATAAATCTTGCTTGACTCCGGCGACAGCCGAATAGCAAGATTCTTTTAACCACTGGCCTTGCATATTGTCGCAGACAGATAAATCTCTTTTAGCTTTAGCGGCACAAAGGTCTTTCTCTTCCTGGTCTTGCAGTTTATCGCAGATAGACGAATCTTGTTTGGCCGTGGCAAGACTGTCATAACAACTATTTTTCATCATCTCAGCCTGTATCTTGTCGCAGATAGATTGATCTAACTTGGTTACGGCAGTATTCAAATAACAATAATCTTTTGAAGACTGAGCCAACTCCTTGCCGCAATCTTTTTCTTCCGGTTCTTGGCCGATAGAGAAAGAAGGGTCCTCTGTTACTTGAGTTTGCTGGGCTTGTTGCTGCTCTTGAAGAACAATATCTTCGACTGATTTTTTATTTAGATATTCCAAATACTGTCGGCATAAAATCAGACCGGCTCCTGCAATACCGATAATAGCCAAAGCAACGACTACCGATAAATACTTAGCTTCTTTTTCCCCTTGGACAATAAAAGACATATCTGATGGTCGTTAAAATTTATTGTTTCTATTATAACTAAAAAGCCGCCTAAGGTATAAGGCGGCTGTGGATAACGTTCGATTCTCGCGGAGATCCTGTCGGCTAGAGAGTCAGCATCGCCAGGGTTCCTCCGACCAAACACAGGAGGCCGAAGATCAAGGCGAACCAGAAGAAGTTCATTTTTTTGGACCAGTCCACCAGGATTTTCAGGGTGGCTATGCCGACGATAAATGAGAACAAGACAGAGACCAAAGCGCCTTGAGAGAACAAAACTTTGTCTCCGAACAGGAATAGATAAGCCGAAGAAGCGAAAACCACCGGCGCCGAAAGCATAAA
>Ga0172380_10001695_pt1 | contig 37518 bp, 33 predicted proteins | sample Leawe162metaG_FD_119747 | JGI IMG/M metagenome (GOLD analysis project Ga0172380, IMG submission 119747) | Leachate microbial communities from a municipal landfill in Southern Ontario, Canada - Leachate well 162 metaG | ecosystem: Engineered > Solid waste > Landfill > Unclassified | place...
CAATCGGCGGGTTGACTGCTTTTTTCATCGCCAGAGCGATAAAAAACTTTGGGCTGCTTGTCCAGAATTTGCGCCTAACTTTCTTTTTTTAAGCGGGTTGCTTTAGTCTGGGTATTGGCCCTGGGAGTTTGCGGATGCTCCTTTTTTAGAAGGAACCCAGGTCGGCCCGGAAGCCACCCAATCTCAGGTCAATCCGTAAATAATGAGCTGGCCCTCATGCAACACGCAGCAAACTTTTGCATGTTGAGAGATTTCGCCCAAAGGAAACGTCATTTCAATCAGAAGATCGCCCTCGAAGGGGATTTTTTATTCCGTGGAGACGCCTGTGAGGCCGCTACGGGAAATTTCCAGCCCGTCCCTGAGGAGACTGGATAGGAGAACATTGATTTTACTTCCTTCGACTTTATTCTGGAGTCGCACGACATCCGGGCGCCCGATGTCGAGGGCAACGCCCGAGGCATTGTTCTTCAAGGAGAAGATCCGCCATGTTCCAGCGAACGTGCCCTTGGCAATGTGGATGAGCATCCCATTTCGCACGATTCGCGGCCACTTGCCGCCGTTTTTGTCATGGAGTTCGCGAAGGCGGACGGGGACTTTGTGGAACGGGATGATGGTGGGTTCCGGGTCAAGCGCGAGGCCGTAGTTGTCGGGAATGATGAGGGCGGATTTGTTATGGATTTTCGGTTTACCGTGCTCGTCGAGGTCGTCCTTGTTGATGACGAGGGGATTTGCGGTGGCGAGGCAGCCGAGGAGGTTCCATGATTTGCGGACGGCACCGGTGACACTGCCGGGCAGCGAGGTGATGACGGGTTTCTTTTCCTGGCCGGTGTAGGCGCGTTCGAGCATCTGGGCACCGAGGCGCACGAGTTGGGAGGTCTGCGTGAGGTCGCGAGGGGTGAATTCTTTTTCGACGTAGTCGCGGAGCTGGAGCATTTCCTTGCGGCGTTTTTTGCGGCGCTTGTCGTCGTCGTGGCCTTTGAAGGTTTCGAGCGCGGCCACATCCTTGAGGAAATTCGGAAGCGTTTTGATGGAAAGTTCGGGTCTGCCCTCGACGGTCTGTCCCGCGCAATCCTCGACGAAGCGGGCCGCCGTTCGCTTGCCTTTCATTCTGTTCACCTCGGCGAAGGTGATGACGAGCGAGTCGAGGCTGTCGCTGGCGCGTTCGCTGCGGGGGATGATGTGATCCTTGTCCACCTTGCGGTGGAGCAGGTCGAATTCGTCGTAGTCCTTGCCGGTGTAGGGGCATTTCCAGCCGAGGTCTTCGGCGATGCGGGCTTTGCGGATGAGGCCGGGAGTGAGGCGGATGTTTTTTCCCGCGAAGGCTTTTTCGAGCCGGGCGGTGACACTTTTGAAATTTGCGAGACGCTGGCCAATGTCCTGTGCAACCTGCTTGGCGGTCTTCCCGGAGAGTTCGCGCAAATCGCGGTTGACCTCGATGGTCACGCGGGCGATGCGCTCGGGCTTGTCCCCGGCGTATTCCTTCAGGATGTCGCGGTGGAGGCGTTCGAGGATGAGGAGGCGGTGGCGGACGAGGTGGTTGTTCGTCTGTTCGTCGATGGCGCGCTGGAGTTGCGTGGCGCGGATGGCGTCGCTGCGGTAGAGCGGTCCGCCTTCCTCGGTGGGATGCCGATCGGTGGTGAGAACGAAGTCTGCCGCTTCCCTCATGGTCTCGCGGGAATACGGTGCCCTGCCGGTGAGAGCGTCGCAGCTTGCGGTGGCGGCGAGGATTTCCTCGCGTGTGAGGGAATTTTGTTTGCGCGTCTTCCTGGTATTCGCTGCAGAGAGGAAGGTTTCGATGGCGATATCGAGCGCTGTCGGATTTTCAGCCGAAAGACTGCCAAGCGAAATCTTCCTGCCGCGATGGAGTTTTCCGATGGCACGCTTTTGCACCGACTCGGAAAGGAGGGGAAAGAGCGTGTCCCAAGGGGCCCGGGAGATGGCCTTTCGTGCCGGATCAAGGACAATGGCCTTGTCGGCATTCGGGTGGGTGAGCATTTGGTCGATGTTGTCGGGCGCGCCGCCCGTGATCTCGCGGACGGCATCCTTGAAAAAGATATTGGGGTGGCGCGTCCGGAATCCGGTGGGCGCGGGGCGAGGTTTTCTCTTGCTGGGCGCTTGTGGAAGCCCGCACACTGGCTGGCATGGAAGTGCCCGACCAGTGCCGGATTTCGACCGATGTGCGCGTGATGTATTTCGATACGGACGCGGGCGGGGTCGTCCACAACATCGTTTACCTGCGGTTCATCGAGACGGCGCGGACGTATCTGGCGATCCAGATGGGGATGAGCTTTGCGGAGATCAAGCGCACCGGGATCCATCCGGTCGTCACGCGGACGGAGATCGATTACAGGCGGCCTGCCCGGCTGGGGGACGAGATTCGGGTGGATGGCCGGGTGGTGGAATGGAGTGGGGTCCGGTTCTGGGTCGAGTTCGAGGTGGTCCGGCCATCGGACGGGGCGCTTCTCGTCAAATGCCGGCAGGCGCTCGCCTTGGTGCAGATGCCGTCGGGTCGGCCGGTCCGCCTGCCTGACGGGTTTCCGGCGTCTCTGGCCCTGGGCGGCGGGTGAGAGGAAGTTGTTGCGGTGGTGAACCGATCCGTGGCATCCGGCCCGTGGCTTGCCGGATCTGATGAGGCATGGGCAGGGATGTCCATGCCACGTGTCGCAGCCACTGGGAAACTATCGGGCGGGGTGCGAATAAATGTTTTCGCGCGGGGAGGAGATCGTGTTTACTCCCGGGTTCTATGGAAAACGTGATGATTGTGGGCACGGGATGCGCCGGGCTGACTGCCGCCATTTATACGGCGCGGGCGAACCTCTCCCCGCTGGTTTTGGAGGGACGGATGCCGGGCGGCCAACTGACGACCACGACGGCCGTGGAGAATTTTCCCGGGTTCCCCGAGGGGATCGAGGGACCGGAGTTGATCCAGCGGATGCACCAGCAGGCGGAAAAATTCGGTGCGCGCTTCCGCTACGGGGTCGTCGAGGCGTTCGAGGCCGGGAGCCCGCACCGTGTCAAAGTGGATGACGAGTGGATCGAGACCCGCGCGCTGATCATCGCGAGCGGGGCGTCGCCCCGCTACACGGGGATCGAGGGCGAGTCTGCGTTGATCGGGCACGGGCTGACATCCTGCGCCACGTGCGACGGGGCTTTTTACAGGAATGTTCCGGTGTGTGTCGTGGGGGGAGGGGACTCGGCCTGCGAAGAGGCGACCTTCCTCACGCGGTTCGCGTCCACGGTCTATCTCATCCACCGCCGGGACACGCTGCGCGCCTCGAAAATCATGGCCGACCGCGCCCTCGCAAACCCGAAGATCAAGCCGATCTGGAACTCGGTCGTCACGGCGTTCCTCACGGACGAGGTCGGCGAAGTCTGCGGCGTGCGCCTGCGCGACACCAAGAACGGCTCCGAGAGCGGGCTCGATGTCAAATGTGTTTTTGTCGCCATCGGCCACGAGCCGAATACTCCGGCCTTCCGGGGGCTCCTGGCCACCGACGGGGATGGCTACCTCGTTCAACGGAACGGGACCGGGACAAATATTCCGGGGGTTTTTGCCGCCGGGGACGTCGCGGACCATGTCTACCGGCAGGCGATCACCGCCGCCGGGCAGGGCTGCGCCGCAGCCATCGATGCCGAGCGCTGGCTTGCCGCGAAGGAGTAAGCCCCGGCTTCGTGCAATCCACCTCTCCCCATCGCGCTTCGCGGGGTTTGAAAATCTGCGACCTCACCCAATTCTACTCTCCGGTCAGCGGCGGGGTGAGGCGCTACATCGAGCAGAAATCCGCGTTCCTGCGGGCGCACCGTCCGGATTGCGAGCATGTCATCATTGTTCCCGGCGAATCCACGGGCCGGTCCGGGGACGAAAAAGTTCGCGTCTACACCATCGCCTCCCCGCTGATCTCGCGGACATCCCGCTATCGCGCACTCACGAAACTGCATCTCATCGAGGAGGTGCTCGAACGCGAGCGCCCGGACATCATCGAATCCGGCGACCCCTACCAGGTGGCATGGAAAGCCGTGGCCTCCGGGCGGGGGCTGGATATCCCGGTGGTCGGGTTTTATCACTCGCATTTCCCCGAGGCCTACATCCGCACGGTGGCCAAGTTCTTTGGGCGGTTCGCCGTCTCGATCACCGACGATATCTGCAGGAAGTATGTCCAGGCGCTCTACAACCATTTCGAATGCACGTTCGTGCCCAGCCCGGTTCTGGCCCGCCTTCTGGGGACATGGGGGGTCGAGCGGATTCACACGGTCGACCTCGGTGTCGATTCGGGGGTGTTCGTCCCCGGCATCCCCGACCGTGCCGGAACCCGCGAACGGCTGGAGATCCCGGAATCCGCCCGGCTGCTGCTCTACGTCGGACGGCTCGCGCAGGAGAAAAATGTCCGGACGCTTTTCCAGGCGTTCGCCATCCTGCACGCGCGTTCGCCCGGGAAATACCACCTGCTTTGCGTCGGCGACGGCACGCAGCGCCCGTCTGTCGTGCAGCTCCGGGAAAAAACCGGAAGCGTCCACTGGATGCCCTACTGCACGGATCCCCGCGAACTCGCGGCGATCTACCGCGCGGCGGATCTGTTCGTGCATCCCGGCGTGCAGGAAACATTCGGCCTGGTCGCCCTCGAGAGCCAGGCGAGCGGGACCTGTGTCGTCGGCATCCGCGGGAGCTACATGGACCGGATCATTTTCAGCGACCAGCAATTGTGGGCGGCGGAAAATTCGCCCGTGGCCCTCGCCGATGCGATCGGGTCAAAATTCACCCTCGATCTCCGCGCGGCGGGGCTGAAGGCCAGCATGGAAGCCCGTGGGCGCTATTCCTGGTCCACGGTTTTCTCCCGTCTCTTCGACATCTATTCCGGTGTCGTGGACGGCTACAGCCGCTGATCCCCCAAGCGGCAGGCAGGCGTTTTTCGGGTCCGGGAATTTTGGTGGAACGGGTGGTTTGCAGGATTTATGGTGACGGCATGAAAACCCACGTCCTCTTCCCGCTGGTCCTGTTCTTTTCCGCGTCCGTGCGCGCCGACCTTGTCAAAGAGGTCCCGAAATCCGACCGCGATGAGTTGGCCGAAGGCCAGACCGTCGTCAAAAGCACGGACGTGCCCGGTGCTCCCTGGCCGCAGCTCAGCCTCTACCGGGTCGTGAATGCTTCGCCCGATGTCGTGTCCGACCTTTTTACCGACTACGGCGCGGCCCCGTCCTACACTCCAGGACTGATCCAGGCCCAGGTGATCGCCGCGAACCCGGATGGCACAAAGGATGTCCGCTACACCGTCAAGGTCCCGGTCATCCAACGCACCAGCTATGTCGTCCGGAACACCTACGAAAAACAGGGTTCGAATTTCACGGTGTCCTGGAAGCTCCTCCAGTCACCCCTGGCCAAAAGGAGCGATGGCTCGCTGCGCATCGAGCCGTATGGCGACAGTCGCACGCTCCTGTGCTACACCAACCTCTGCGTCCCCGTCACCAATCTCGTCTCCGGGCTGAAAAATCAGGCCCAGGTCGAGGCGAAAAACACCGTCCTCGCGCTGGCCACCGAGGCCGAGCGACGGGCCAACAAGGCGCAATAAGAAGCCTTGGAAGAATGCCGGTGAACGCGCCCGGGCGTTTTCTTTTGCCCTTGTTGACGGGCTAAAGTTTGACTTCGCCCGAGCTGAGGAGCGCGACAAATTTTTCCGGGTCCTGGACGGAAAGCAGTTCGTGCAGGAGGGCCTTGTCGTGGCAGAGGCGCGCGATGGCACCGACGACGCGCAGATACTCGGACTGGAAGGCGGCGGGGATGCCGGCGACAAAAACCAGGCGGACCGGTTCCGCGACGTTCTGCGAGGAGAGGCCCGCGACGGAACGGCCCGCCGCCATCACGAGGGACTGCACGGCGTTCGTCCGGGCATGGGCGATGCAAATCCCGCATGCCCCGCAGGAAATCGCTGGGGCGTTCCGCTCGGTGACCGCCAGCCGGAGGGCCCCCCAATCCGAGACGCGCGGGTCCCCGTTGAGCTTGGCGAGAACCTCCTGCACCCCGGCGGCCTGGTCGCGGGCGGCGAGCGCGAGATTGAGGTGGGAAGGGACGAGGATTTCGGAAATGGGGATCATACGTTGGTTCCCGACCACTTCAGCTTTTGGCGCAGGACTTCGCTGAACGAGCGTTCGGGAAGCATGGCGAGCGGGAGATGGCGTGCGCTTTTCGTGATGTGCAGCGAATCGCCCGGCCCCATCGCGCAGGACTCCTGGCCATCGACGTTCACGAAGACCACGTGCCGCTGCTCGGAGATTTCCACGTGGATTTCCGAGGCGTCGCTCACGACCACCGAACGGTTGGTCAGCACGTGCGGACAAATCGGCGTGATGACGAACCCCCCCGAATCCGGCATCAAAATCGGCCCGCCTGCGGACAGCGAATAGGCCGTCGAACCGGTGGGGGTGGAGACGACGAGGCCGTCCGCGTTGTATTCCGTCAGGGGGACGTCCCCCAGGCGCACGAGGATTTTCACCAGCTCGGAGCGTTCCCCCCGGCTGATGACCGCATCGTTCAGCCCGTGGAAGACGCGGGTCGTGCCGCAGGAAAGGGAGAGCCGGGCCTCGAGCAGGGGCCGGTTGCTCAATATGTAGTCGCGGTCCCGGATGCTCGCCACCGCGCGGCAAATTTCCCCGGGGCCGAGGCAGGTGAGGAAGCCGAGCGAGCCAATGTTGATGCCGAAGACCGGCGGGAGCACGCCGGGGAGTTTGTGCACGATGCGGAGGATGGTCCCGTCGCCTCCCATGACCACCAAAAGCCCGCACCGCTGCGCCAGGTCATGCACATCGAGGTCCGACGCCAGTCCGGCGAGCGGGGCCGTGCCCCTCTCGGCGAGGAACGGGACCCCGTGCCTGGCCAGCTCGGTCGCCATCGCCATGACCACGGTGGCGGCGGCGGGTTTTTCCGAGTGGGCGAGGAGTCCGATCATGGTTTCAGGTGGGCGAGGTATTCCACATTCCCATCGCGCCCGGTGATCGGGGAGGTGATGGACGCCACCCAGCGGTGCCCGGAGATGTTGATGGAAGAACGGATTTTTTCCACTGCGCGGAGGCGGAGGGGTTCCTCGCGGACGATCCCTCCGCGCCCGACCTCTGCCTTGCTGAGTTCAAACTGCGGCTTGATGAGAACAACCATGTCGGATTCCGGCGGCAGTAAGGCAAAGATGGCGGGAAAAATCAATGTCAACGAGATGAAGCTCACATCGGCGACAACCAGGGTGGGTGCCGGATCGAAGTCGCCCGGCTGGAGAAAGCGCGCGTTCAGGCCCTCCCGGACATCGACCCTGGCATCCTGCCGCAGGCGCCAATCGATCTGGCCGTGACCGACATCCACGGCAAACACTTTTGCCGCCCCGCGCTGCAACAGGCAGTCGGTGAAGCCGCCGGTCGAGGCCCCGATGTCGGCGCAGACACGTCCGGCGGGATCGACCTGGAACGCCTCGAGCGCCGCCTCGAGTTTGTGCCCGCCACGGCCCACGAATTTTTCCTTTGCGGCCAGCTCGATTTTCGCGAGGGGAGGGATCATGGTGCCCGCCTTCGTGGCCGGTCGGCCATCGACGAAAACCTGGGCGGCCATGACCGCGCGACGCGCCTTCTCGCGCGAGTCAAAAAGACCGCGCTCGACCAGCGCCACATCCAAGCGGGACTTGCCAGAACTCATGCCGTCCTGTCAGTCTGCCCGCTTCCAGGCGATCCGTAACGATTTTTTATGGCAGAAGAAAACTTGAACGCGCGCATCAGGCAAACGCTGGTTTCCAGCCTCATGCTGAAGGTGGCCCCCGGCTCGATCGGAGACGAGACCCCGCTCTTCAGCCCCGAGGGGCTGGCGCTGGACTCGATCGACGCGCTCGAGCTGGCGGTGGCCATCGAGAAGACCTTCGGGGTGGCCACGCCGAGTGCCGAGGTCGCGCGGAAGGCCTTTGTCAGCGTCAACACGATCGCCGCCCACATCAATGCCCACAAGCCATCCGCCTGAGCCGCCCGCTCTGGCGCGGATTCTGCTTCACTGGAACCAGACGCCATGAATACCGAAGATCCCCACAAGCTGCCAGTCGACCACTACATCCTCAACCAGCTCAAATTCACGCTCGCGCGCGACGCCGAGTCGGCGTCGCCGCGCGACTGGTGGATCGCGACCTCGAAGGCGGTGCAGAGCATCATCATCGAGCGGATGATCGCCACGCAGGCGGTGCACCACCACGGCAACGTCAAGCGTGTCTACTATCTCTCGCTGGAGTTCCTCATGGGGCGGCTGTTCGTCAACAGCATGTATAGCGCGGGCATATTCAAGGAGGTCCAGGCCGCTCTCGACAAGCTCGGCCTCGACCCCGACACCCTCCGCAACGCCGAGTATGACATGGGGCTCGGAAACGGCGGTCTCGGGCGCCTGGCCGCCTGCTTCCTGGATTCGCTGGCCACCCTCGACCTGCCGGCGGTCGGGTATGGCATCCACTACCAATACGGGCTTTTCAAACAGGAGTTCCGCAACGGCTACCAGGTCGAGCTCCCCGACGCGTGGATGCAATACGGCACCCCCTGGGAAATCGTCCGCCCGGAATACACCACCGAGATCCCGATCTACGGGCACGTGGAAAACATTTTTGACGACGTGGGAAACTACGTCTCGAAATGGGTGGGGTGGAAAAAGCTTCTGGGCGTCCCGTATGACATCCCGATCCCCGGATTCGGCACCCAAACGGTCAATTTCCTGAGGCTCTGGGAATCGCGCGCCTCCGAGGAATTCAACCTGGAAGCCTTCAACAGCGGCGGTTACGAGCAGGCGGTCCATGAAAAAAATGCGAGCGAGACCGTTTCGAAAGTCCTTTACCCGAACGACAAGACCGAAAGCGGAAAGGAACTGCGCCTCGTCCAGCAGTATTTTTTGGTGGCCTGTTCCCTGAGGGACATCATCCGGCGTTTCCGCAAGAACAACACCGATTGGGAGGCATTTCCCGACAAGGTGGCGGTCCAGCTCAACGACACGCACCCGGCGATCGCCATCGTGGACCTCATGCATTTGCTCCACGACGAAAACAAGCTGCCCTGGGACCGGGCCTGGAGCATCGTCACCCGCACGTTCGCCTACACGAACCACACCCTGCTGCCCGAGGCGCTCGAGAAGTGGAGCGTCGGGCTTTTCCAAAAAGTCCTCCCCGGCACCTCCAGATTATTTTTGAGATCAACAAGCGCTTCCTCGAAACCGTCGAGGCCAGATGGCCGGGGGATGTCGGGAAGAAGCGGGCGCTTTCCCTGATCGAAGAGGGGGGGAGCCAGATGGTGAGGATGGCGAACCTGTCGGTGGTGGGGAGCCACTCGGTGAACGGCGTGGCCGCCCTGCACACCCGGCTGTTGAAGAGCGAGCTTTTCCCGGATTTCGACGCCTTCTACCCCGGGAAATTCAACAACAAAACCAACGGCATCACCCCGCGGAGGTGGCTGCTGGCCTGCAACCCGCGGCTCAGCGAGCTGATCACCTCGAAGGTCGGGCACGGCTGGGAGCGGGACCTGAACAAGCTCCGCGGCCTGGAGCCCTTTGCGGACGACCCGGAGTTCCAGGGCGACTTCATGGCGGTGAAGCATGCCAACAAGGTCGGCCTCGCCAAGGTGATCCTCCGGGAATGCGGCGTGGAGGTCGATCCCTCGGCCCTCTTCGACGTGCAGATCAAGCGGCTGCACGAATACAAGCGCCAGCATCTGAACCTCCTGCACATCCTCGCCCTCTACCGGCGCATCCTCCAGAACCCCGACGCCCCGGTCACCCCGCGCGTGTTCGTCTTTGCGGCCAAGGCCGCGCCCGGATACGATCTGGCGAAGCTGATCATCAAGGCGATCAACGCGGTCGGCACCAAGATCAACTCCGACCCGAGGATCGACGGGAAGCTGAAGGTGGTTTTTCTCCCGAATTACCGGGTTTCGCTGGCGCAGAGGATCGTTCCCGCCGCCGACCTTTCCGAGCAGATCTCCACCGCCGGCAAGGAAGCTTCCGGCACCGGCAACATGAAGCTTTCCCTCAACGGGGCGCTTACGATCGGGACGTTGGACGGCGCGAATGTGGAGATCCGCGAGGAGGTCGGGGAGGAAAACATCTTTATTTTCGGAAACACGGTGGAAGAAGTGAAAGCCCTGTTCGCCAAAGGCTACAACCCCGGCGACTACTGCGGCGCGAACGACGAGTTGCGGGCGGTGGTCGATTGGGTGGGGTCGAACTATTTCACCCCGGACGAGCCGCCGGGGGTGCTCCAACCGCTGCGCGACAACCTCCTCTACCACGACCCCTTCCTTTGCCTCGCGGACTTCGCATCTTACAGCGAGGCCCAGGAAAGGGTCGCCGCGGCCTTTCTGGACAAGGCCCGCTGGGCGAAAATGGCGATCCTCAACACCGCGCGCGTCGGCAAATTTTCCAGCGACCGGACGATCTCCGAATACGCGAGGGAAATCTGGAAGCTCGATCCGGTGGCCGTCCCGTGAGCTTTTGACCGCCGATCAATTGCGGGCGAAGCCGCGCGGCGGGTCGGGTTGAGCATGAGGGGGATTTCGAACGGGCATGCTCTGGCAGTTTGTGACCTATCACTGGAGATACAGCGCCCGCAGGGCGGATTCCTCGCGGCGCACCCAATCCACGATGGTTTGATAGCCGACGCGGGGGGTGATCTGCGGTTTCCATCCGAGGGCGTCGGTGGCCTTGCGAAAGTCGCTGATCCAGATTTGAAAGTCTGCGGTGCGGGGTTCCTCGGCGAGGGATGGGGAGAGGTTTTTTCCGGTGAGATCGTTGACGATCGCGGTGGCCTCGAGCAGGGAGAGCGTGTTTTCACGACCTCCGCCGACGTTGAACACCTGGCCCTTCACGGCGTCGATGTTCCGCATCTCCAGATCGAAGAGCCGGCACGCGTCCTCGGCGAAGAGAATGTCGCGCACCTGCTTTCCCTTCCACCCGATATACTGCAGGGGAAGCTCGAAAATCGCGGCGATGGCCCACCAGGCCACCCAACCTTGGGCGCATTTCCCGAACTGGCCGGGCCCCGCGAGCACCCCGAAGCGGTTCACGACCGTGGGCACGCCGAAGGCGCGGGCCCACTCTTGGCAGATCAGGTCCGCGCAGACTTTGGAGAGGCCGTAAACGCTGTGGGCTCCCCCGTCGATGTCGAATTCCTGCGAATACCCGCAGAGGGGATCAAAGCCCCTTGTAGGCGGAATCTTCGGGGCATCCCATACCCAGCGGGTGGGCTCTTCCTTTGTCGGAAAGCCATTGACGCGGTCGGCGCTGTAAACGCGGTTCGTGCTGCAAAAAATCAGCCCCGCGTCCCGTTCGCGGGCGAACTCCAGCGCGTTGACCAGCCCGTAGGTGTTGTTGGTGAGGTCGAATGTCGGGTTGTTGTATCCGTCGATCGCGGACGGCTGGGCCGAGCAATCGAGGACAAAATCGATTCCCTTGGGAAGCGTCACGAAGTCCTCCCTGTTCCGCACGTCGCCATGAAAAAACTCAACCCCCAGGCGTTTGAATTCCGGGAGATTCAGCTCGGATCCCCGCCGGACCAGATTGTCAAAAGCATAGACGGTATGGCCCGCATCCCTGAAATACCGCACGCAATTTGCGCCGAGGAATCCGGCACCGCCAAGGATGATGAGTTTGCTCATGGGTCGTGGAATCGGGGAGGTTCGCAAAGAATTTCGGGCGGGGCAATCCATTACCGAGAGCCCCAAATCCGCGGGCACGCCAACGATGGGAGGGCGAACCTCCGTGTGAGCCCATTTATTACGGCTCAGACGGAGCTTCGCCCTCTCTCGCGTTATCGACATGTCGTCGAACCGCTCCCATCTCATTTCTTGCCCGCGGATTTGGGGAGAGAATCATCCAGGGTTGAAGCATCTTAGAAATCCGGTTAGCGTGCCTCCCGTTCGTCCCAACGCCCATGCCTCTCTCTCCCATACGGATCGGAATTGTCGGTGCCGGGTCGATCGTGAGGCAGCGGCACCTTCCCGGGCTTCGCCGGATCGACGGCGTCCGGGTGGTCGCGGTCTCGAACTCCACACCTGCCAGCTCCGAAAAATTCCTCTCGGAAGAAGGGCTCGATGCCAGGGGCATCGGGAGTTGGGAGGAACTCGTGGGCGCCCCCGATGTGGATGCCGTGTGGATCGGCACCCACCCGGACCTGCACGAACCGGTCACGGTTGCCGCGCTCCAGGCCGGGAAGCACGTGTTCTGCCAGGCCAGGATGGCGCGCGATTTGCCGGAGGCCCGGCGGATGCTGGCTGCGGCGAGGATTTCTCCCGGCCTTGTCACGATGTTGTGCCCCCCGCCCTACGGCCTGCGCCAAGACGCATTCGTCAGGGAACTGGTTGCCGACAAGGTCGTGGGCGATATCGGGCACCTCCATCTGGAAAGCCTGAACGGCAGCTTCCTGGATTCTGCCGCCCCGGCGCACTGGAGGCAACGCAAGGAAGCGAGCGGAAGGAATGTCATGACCCTCGGAATCTACACCGAAATCCTGCAGAGGTGGTTCGGGAGGATCGAGTGGGTGGAGGCCTCGGGGCGGATCGCGGTTCCGGTGCGGCAGGGGTATCGCGTGGAAACTCCCGAAGAGCTCGAGGTCGTCGCCCACTTCGCGACGGGCCTCCCCGCAAAGTGGAATTTCAGCAACATCCACGAGGGGCCCCCGTCGGATGCGCTGGCGCTGCGCGGGAGCGGCGGCACGCTGCGGGTCGACTTTCTCACCGAGGAAATCCGTTTGGAAAAGGACGGGGGATTTTCCCTGCTGGAGACACCGGTCCCGCTCAGCAGGCCGTGGCGTGTCGAACGGGATTTCATCGGGGCGGTGCAAAATCCGGACGCCCCCAGGCCGCGCCCGACATTCGAGGACGGGGTGGCCTACATGGAAGTCGTCCATGCGGTTGAGGACGCCCGCCTCTCCGGCTCGCGGGTGAGCGTCGGGGAGATGCGGTAATCAGCGCCTGTTCACGGGAAGCGGAAACCTGGTGCCGACGTTCTTTCCGTCCAGCGCGGCGGCGATCTGGCCGGGTTTCCGGCCATCGAGGATCGAGCAGGGGATCCCGGACCCGACGGCGAGTTTCACGGCCTCGAGTTTCGTCTTCATGCCGCCGACCGATTCGGCCCCTTTGTCCGGACGGACAAGGCGCGAGGCGGCGGCGATGTCCCTCACCTCGGGAACGCGCTTTCCGTGCGCGTCCTGAAGCCCGTCCACGCTTGTCAGGATGACCAGGTGATCTGCCCGGACAAGCTGGGCGACCTCGGCGGACAGCCGGTCGTTGTCGCCGAACCGCAATTCCTCGACCGCGACCGAATCGTTTTCATTGACGACCGGAACCACCGGGCCGGAAGACAGGAGGCGGTCGAGAGTGTTGCGGGCATTTGTGCGGCGCATCCGGCTGTCGATGTCGCCGTGGGTGAGAAGGAGCTGGGCGACCCGCAAACCGTGCGCGCGGAAGGACGCCGCGTAGAGCCGCATCAATTCCGGCTGTCCGGCGGCCGCGCAAGCCTGTTTGCCGGGGAGATCGTCCGGACGGCCCGCGAGCCCCAGGACCCGCACTCCGGCGGCGATGGCCGCGCTGCTGACGAGGATGCAGGACGTCCCGGACTTGTGGAGGTCCGCCACTTCCCGTGCGATGCGGCGGAATTGCGCGCCTTCGAGGGCGCGACCGCTTCGCGACAGCACCCCGGTTCCCAGTTTGATGACAAGGCGTTTCATTTATTTCGTGGCGATCATTTCCAAAAACCCGCTCTCCAGGGCGAGCCCTTCCTGCACGTTTCTCGCCAGCAGATCGCGGGTGCGGTCCAGGGCCGCCAGCCGCCTGAGGAGCACTTCCGGCGGATGGGATTTCGCGAGGCCGACAATGGGTGCAGGGCAGGGCTCGGACGGCAGGTGATGGTGCCGGAGCGCGGCGGCGAGAACCTCTCCTGCCGCATGGAGGAGGGTCTCCCGCTCACGGATCACCGCCGCTTCCGCCTGGGCCTTGATTTGATCCTCGCGAGACTCTTCCCACTTGGAGTCCGCAGATTCGCGGTAGTGTTTGATCTGCTGCTTCAGCTCGCCTTCGAGCTCGTTTGTGACCTTCTCGCGAATCGCGGCGGTGGCCTTTTGAAAAGTCCGCGTGAAGCGCATTCCTGCGGCGATATCGCCCCCCCCGGGCTGCGACAGGGCCTTCACCAGCGCCACGGCCACGGAATGTTCCCCCTCGCCTTGGGCGGCGGGGCCGGGCGCGCGCAACGGCACGGCGATACATCGGGAAATGATGGTGTCCATGATCGCGTCGGGCAGCGAAGTCGCGAGAAAAATATGGCAGCCTGGCGGGGGCTCTTCGAGGGTCTTGAGAAACGCGTTGGCCGCCTGCGGTTGCAGGCGGTCGGCGTCGCGGATCACCGCCACTTTCGTGCTCCCCTGCATCGGCTTCATCTGGATCGCCTGGTCCATGGAACGCATCTGCTCGATCACGATCCGCCGGGATTTCGATTCCGGGGCCACGCTGTGATAATCCGGATGCGACAACGCCCTGTCCGCCGTGACGCCGAGAACCAGGCCGGCCATCCGCGCGCCCAGCCACTCTTTTCCGGAACCGGCGGGCCCGGCCAGCAGGTAGGCATGCGCGAGCCTCCCCGCGTTCCATGCGGTGGTCAGCCGTTCCAATGCGTTCTCTTTCAGCAAGGCCATCGAGCCGCCCATCTTCACGCGACTGCCAATTCAAGTCGATGGGATTTTTGCTTCTCGCCTTCGACAAACGCCAGCGCGAGCTTGCCAAGGTGGCAGGCTTGGAGGTGAAGCCGTGACCCGCAGCCCCCTGCGACTTTGGCGGATGGCATGTGGCTTCCCGACAACGGGCCGGGTCTGCCGGAGGACGGGTTTTCGGGTCCGGCAACAAGGTGGCCGGACTTATTCGGGGAGAGGCGGGACGTAGTTCTCGGGGCCACCATGCTGTTTCCAGCCGCGGATGACCTGTATCATGGGGAATATCGCCGAGGCCGCGAACACGGTCGTCCAGAGAAAGGCCACCCGGTAATCGTTGTGGACGAGATCCATGAGCAGGCCGATCAGGAAGTTGCCTGCGATCATGCCGCCGCATCCGAAGACGTTCAGCCCGCTGGAAAACTGGCCGAATTTTGCTGTCGGAAACAAAAGCATCGACGTGGCCATGCTGCCCAGAGCCCACGCCACGGACGGGAAGGTGAGCAACAGCGAATAGATCAGGTAGGTATTGCTGCTGCTCACGGCCAGATATGCCAGGATCGGGCAGAGACAGAGCCCGGCGATCGACCACAATGTGACCCTCATCGGGGAAATGCGGTCGCACAGCCAGCCGACCGGGAAGAACACGAGCGCCGAAAGGACCGCCGTCCACGAAAAGATATGCCCCATCCCGTCCATCGTGATGCCGAGCGTTTCCTTCATGAACAGCGTCGTGAAGTTGCCGGCGCAATTGAGGGCCGCAATGACGAGGAGGTAGACGAGGAAGAACCGGCGGTAGAGCGGGACCTGCAGGCAATCGCGGAAGTAAACGGCGAAGGTCTTCAGGACGCCCGGATTTTTTTTCTCCGGCGGCGGGTAGTCCCCTTCCTTCACGCGAAAGCACATCACGAGAAACACGACGAGGTAAAACAGGCCGACGGCCAGGAAGATCTCTTTGCGGTGGGTCAAAAGATGCGGGAAGACATACCAGAGGAAAATCACGGAACTGACGGTTCCCACGATGCGGAACCACGCGAGGAACCGAGCCATCACCTCCAGGGGAACGACGTCGCGGATCAGCCAGTTGTAGGCGTTCACCAAGACCATGTTGAAGAAATGGAAGCTGACGACGAACGTGCTGAGCAGGCCGAGAACGAGGCCTCCCCGGCTCACCGTCTCGGGCAGGTGAGACGCGAAACGCCGGAAAACCCAGCCGCCGATTTCCGGGGCCAGGCCGATCAGGATGAGCGTGCCGACAACCAGGGGGGTGATCACGCAGAGGAACGGGATGCGCCGTCCGATCCGGCTGCGGAAATTGTCGCTCCAACGGCTGATGCCGGGGAGGAACAACACGTTGACCAGCCCGGCAAAGCTGCCGCTCATGATGCCGATCAGGGTGTTGGAAGCGTCGAGTTCCTTGAGATAGATCGGGAGGAAACGCGCGAAGACCGACTCGAAGAACGAAAACGCAAAATCCCCCCAGAGCAGCCAGAGCGAAAGGACGAAGAGCCCCCGCCTGGTGTAGGTGAGCGTTCCGGCATGATGATGGGGAGGATGCGAGTGAGGGTTCATTTTTTTTTGATGGGCCTGCCGGGCGGAATCCAATCACCGATCCGCCCGGTGATCACGCCCGGATTGCAGCCGGCTTTGATGGGGCGGCCCTGGCGGTTGCCTGTTGGCATGGACAGGCGCGCGTTGGAATTCAATATCTTCCAAGCTCCTTCGCGCAGGCGACGAGGGCGGCGATGTTTTCCGGAGGGGTTCCGGGTGGGATGGCGCAACCGGAACTCAGGATGAACTGCCCGCCGGGTTTCCAGGCCCGGATCAGTTCCTCCGTGGCGGCGCGCACCTGCGGGACCGTCCCGCGTCCGATGACGCCGCTGGGATCGATGTTTCCGGACAGGACATGCCCGGCACCCGCTGCGGTCTTGGCGCGGGCGGCATCGGTCTTGTAATCCAGCTCGAACCCGCACCACGGATACTCGGCGAACTGCTCCACGATCGACGAGGTGTTGCCGCAGACGTGGATCAAGGTAAAAATCCCATCCGCTGCAAGATCCTTCACCAGACGTTCCTGATACGGGCGCGCGAACCGCTCGAACATCAATGGGGAGATGACATCGGGGCCCGAGGAGCTGTCGCCGAGCGAGGTGAAATGGGCTCCGGCCTGGTGCAGCGCCCGGTGGACGGCCAGGTGGCTGCGGTAGCAGACATCCAGCAACGCATGGACTCCCTCGCGGGATTCTTCATCCGTCAGGTCCATCAAAAAGTCCTCCATTCCCCGCAGGAGCCCTGCGAGAGAAAACGCGCACTGGTCCGCATTGGCGCGGATGCTGACCTCATCGCCCGCCTCGCGCGCCAGGATCCGCACGGCCTCGACGAGGACGGGGATCCGCCCGTCCTTGAGCGGGTCGACCGCCCGCAGATGCCCGATTTGCGCGATGTCCCGGAGAGCGGGCTCCGCGATGTGGCCGGGGGCTCCTGGGGCGGCATCGCGCCGGGCACCCATCGCCTCGGCGATCATCGTCGTGTCAAGGTCGAGGAAAATGCAGTCGTGTCCGTATTTTTCGACAGCCTGCAGATGCGCCTTGGCCGCGCACGCCGGATCGCCCAGATAGTCCTCCAGCCGCATCCCCGCCTCCTCGACGGCCGGAAGGAAATTATGCAGGCACACCGGCACCCGATCGGGGATCTCCCCCCGGATCACCGCATCGACACGTTGTTTGGAATTCATGTTTTTGTGATTGGAAAAGCGTTGGCCGGAATCGTTCTGGTCATGGGTGGCATCCGCCGCCGGTCTTCTCCGGGCCGCGGATTATTGGCCGCAGCCCCGGCAATGGCGGGAGGCTCCACGATCGAAGCGGGCAGGGATCATGGATTCACAGGCCGAGCTTGTCCAGATTCGAACGGAGACGCCGGAGTGCCCCGATGAATTTCCCGTGGATGAGGCCGTGTTTGTCCGGCCCGACATCCAGGAGGAAATTGGTGCCCCGGCTGACTGCGGCGAGATACATGCCGAGCAGCTCCTCGTCGCTGCGCGGCGCGTCATCCTCCGTGAAAAACCATTCCCTGCCGATGGGATCGCAGGTCTCGCCGGGCAGATAATATTTCCTCCCCTCGACCTCGCGCCATTTGACGTGCCCGGTGTGGCTGTTGGGCAGGAAGCGCTCGATGGAGACAAGGTCCGTCGGCCAGGCGTAGTGGACGCGAAGATCCGAACCGTCGCCGATGCCGTGGTTCATCATGATCACCGCTTCCGGCTGCCATTGCGCGATCTGCCGGTAAAGGTCGTTCCTGCATCCTCTCGGCAGCAAGCCGGGGATGTCGATCCAGACCTCGGCGATCTTTCCGTATTGCGTGAGGAGTTCCCCAAGCTGGGCCGATTGGAAATCCTGATACTCCCTCGTCGTATAGACCTCCCGGAGCTGCGAGACGCAGTCGAACTTCCGGTCGGGATAAAGCCGCATGTAATCCGAAGGTGTCAGCGATCCAAACCGGTGGTGGTTGTCCCAGGAGCAGTAATAAAGTCCGGGCAGCACCCCGCGTTTTTCGCAAGCTTTGACAAAAGCCTCGACGACGTCGGCTGTGTGGCCGCTCGTGCCGACATGATAGTCGGTGAGTTTTGTGGGCCAGAGACAATGGCCCGCGACATGTTTGGCCGTGAGGACGGCGTATTTCATGCCCGCGTCGCGCGCCACGCAGACCCACTGGTCCACGTCCAGTCGATCGGGGGCGTATTGCGTGGAAGGCTGGGTTCCGGAGGGCAGTTCCTCGCCGGTAAACGTGCTCATTCCGAAATGGATGAACAGGCCGAATTTCAATGCCTCCCATCGTTGAAGTTGATCGAGGCTGAGGCGTTGGGTGCCGGTTTCCGTATCGGTTTCGGTGTTTTTCATTTCGCAGAGATCCAAAGTCAGTCGGTGTGAAAAACCTCCTCCATGTCCGCCCACCATTCGCCCTCGGCGCGGTCGGGAAGCGGCTCCTGGCACGGTTTGCAGAGCGCCCACCATTCCTGGGTTTTCGGATCGGATGCCATGCGGGCCGAGTCGGCGGCCATGTCCGTCCCAGTGTATTCGAAGTAGCTGAAAAGGTAGTGGTTCCCGTCCGGCAGCCTGCGGAGATAGATCGAGTAATTGCGGATGTGGCAGCCCTTGATCTTCGCGAGGATCTCCGGCCATGCGGCCGCGTGCAGCCGCTTGTATTCCTCGAGTTTTTCCGGGCGCAACCCGATCACGGATCCGTGGCGTTTCATGGGTATTGGGATGTCTGATGGGGGAGGGGAATGGCAGCGCTCATCCGGGCTAGTGTCGTCCGCCCAACGGGTTGACGATCATGTTGTGGATAAATATGTCATCTGCTTGGCGGGCAACATCAGGTTTCGTTCGCCGCCTCGAAGAGCGCGCGGATGTTTTTCGGCGGAATGTCGGGCAGGATGGCTTCGTGGCTCGGCGAGATGACCAGGCCGGTTGGAAAGAGCCGACGGAGTCTGCGCACGCAGGCTTTCACCCCGTCAGGTGTTCCGTTGACAAGCAGGTTCTGGGCGTCCACCCCACCGCAGAACGACGCGGATTTCCCGAAATCCCGCGCCAGCCCGCCCGCGTCCATGCCGGTGGCCAGAGCCTGGATCGGATGGATCGCGTCCACCCCGATTTCAATCAGGTCGGGGATGATTTCCCGGATTGCGCCGCACGAATGGTGGATGACTTTCAGCCCGTGGGATTTCGCCTGGTCCACGAGGGCCTTCGTGCCGGGCAGGACAAATTCTTTGATGAGTTCCCGCGAGAGCATGAGCGAGGATTGGCTGCCAAAGTCGTTGCCGATGAGCACGGCATCGAGCGCATTTCCCGCCGCGGCGTAGAAGATGCCGTTCGCCTTGAGGTAGAATTGCGTGATCCGGTCGATCACCGCGCGAAAGATCTCCGGCTCGGACATCATGTTCATCAATGCGGTCTCCATCCCAAAGGCGGCGCAGGCATCCTGAAAGTGGGCCGACCAAACGACGCCCAAAACGGCGTGGTCGCCCGGCGCCCGCCCCACGACGGCCCGGCACTCCGCAGGGTCGATGTGCATTGCGGGATCCGGCCACGGGAAATCCTCCACGGCGGCGGGATCGGTGACTTCCTCGAAATAGCCTGGCGAGTTCAGCGTGCGCTCCTCGTTTACGACATGCCCTTTTTTGGAAAAATCGAAAGCCATGTAAATCGCGTCGGAGAACGGGGAATGGTAGGGGAGTTCCACCGGCCAGACATCATCGCCGATGGCCGCCTTCAAACCCGCCAGATCGGACGCCCCGAAATGTTCGAGCAGCGCCGGGATGGCGGAAGCTGCCGGGATGCCCAGCCACGAGGCGGGACGGTCCGCCGGTTTGCGTTCGAGAGTCGCGTGGAAGCGTTCTTTTTTTGTCATGCCATTGGCCCCGCACGATGGGGTTCCGGGGTGTGAAAGAGTGATCACGCCGCAACGGTTACTCTTTTGTTGCAGCGCTCGTCTATCTCTGAAACTTTCATAAATATGTCCGATCCGATCAATGTGCGAGTGAATCGAGGTGCCTACGACCGGCCGTTTTCCGGCGTGGGGATCGAGTTCGACCCGCTGGGGGTCAGCCCGAGGCACCCGGAGATTTCCCTGCATGAGACAGGGTTTCTGGAAGCCGGCACCCGCTGGGATTTTCCCGGCGTATTCAGCCCGTTCTGGCGTTTCTACTACAACGCATCCCGCGGCCATCGCGTGGTTTTCAACGGGCGGGTGGTGGAATTGGTGCCGGGCATCATCACGCTCATTCCTCCCCACTGTCTTTTCCATTGCCAGGGGGAGGGCCCGGTGTCGGCGTTCTGGATGGCTTTCAGCTTCACGCGCAGGCTTGGCGGGGATGTCGTCCCCCCGGTCCTGCTCGAGGCGCGGGAGACCGAGATGTGTTTGATCCGCGACTTGAGGGAGCTTATCCTATCCGATCAGGATTTGCGTCCGAATGAGGTCATCCACCAGAACAGTGTCGCCCTGCTGCTGGTCACCCTTTCCCGGCCCGAACTGGTCTGGCAGGCGGCGATTCCAAAGAACCTGTGCAGACTGCTCGATCACATTGAGAATCAACTCGACACCAAGCTGTCCATGCGGGAATTGGCGCGGCGGGCCGGAATGAGCCCGGCCAGCTTCAACCGGACATTCAAAAGCCATCTCGGCACATCCCCCGCGCGGTATGTGAGCGAAATGCGGGTGCGCGAGGCCGCGCGTTTGATGCTCCAAAGCGAAGGGACCATCGATGAGATCGCCGAGAAAACCGGCTTCCCGAACCGCGCGTATTTCAGCCGGGTTTTCAAGCAGATCACAGGGGGGGCACCCGCCACATTCCGCCGGACTCACCAAACGATCTGAGGTGGGGCGGGATCGCCGAGCCCGCCGACTTCTCGACTGAAATTGTGGCATGGGCATCCTGACAATATTGGGCGGGACGCCCCGTGCCCGTGCGCTGCGAACGGTATTGCTCCTAAGCGGCGCGCCAACGACCGCCCTTGTCTTTTTCAAGCGGAAACGTCCGGATCGCTTCCGGTTCGAGCCTGGCGAGTTTGATCCGTTCCTTTCCCAATCGCACCGTGGCTGCGGCCGGTTTTGTCCCCCTGTTTTGGAGCCGGATGCGCAGGCGGTCCGGCGCGGTCTGTTCGAGGGAGAGCAGGCGCAGCGAAGCGGGGCTGATGCCCGCCAGGCTCCCTTCGCGTTTCCACGGCCCCTTCGTGGCAGGAGCGGTGGCTGCGACCGGCGGGAAAAGCAGCGCGTCGGAAACGGCATCCGGGTCGGCATTTTCCCCGAAGAGGCAGAACTGGAACTTCAGTTCGCCGCAATCGGTCGCCGGTTCCCACATGTTTTCTTCCGGGGAGGTTTTCACGTCGTTCGCGTAGCGGCTGGCCCGGGCGAGGGTGACGGAAAGTTCCGTCGGCGTGGCGTCGAAGTCGCCCAGCACGTCGCTGGCGAACCCGAGTGTGCGTTTTCCGTCGGTGCGCGTGACCCATCGCCCGCCGGGCACATGGCCTCTGGCATCGCGGACGGTGGTGGCGCCGGGCACATCGTAGACGAGTTCCCCGCGGCACGGGAGGACGAGCTTGAGCCGGGCGCTGCGCTCGTTCCAGAGCAGGCGGCCCTCGACGCTCAAGCACGGCGAGCCGGACAGGGAAAAGGTGAGGTCCAACCAGGAATTGTTCCCCTGCCAGCGCGTCCACAGGCGGGCGCGCAGCGGGCCGGACTCGATGATTTCGTGGTGCCGGAGCGCCCACATTTCACGCATCTCATCGAGGACGAAGGAACTCATTTCCTCCTCCATGCCGCCCCAGGATCCCCACGGGTCTTCATAGACGGAAAGCCCAAAGTCCCGCTTCGCCAAAAAGAAATTCGCGCCGTTGCGGCGGATGGCCAGCGAGCCGCCCTTGACCCCGACGTTCCACTCGTGGTTGGCGATTTCCGCCTTGGTTCCGCGCCGGACGCGGCAGACCGGCGGAACGGGCGATGCCTCGCTCTTGCTGTCGCGCAACCCGAGCCGGACGGACGTCCAGCCGAGGGCGGGGATTTCCAGGGGAACGACGACACGCGCCCGCCACGGCAGATCCCGCATCGAGGTGTGCTCGGTTTGAACGCGTTGAAAGGGGAGCGGCTTTCCATCGTGGCCATAAACGGCGACGGGCCATTCGGCGACCCGGTTTTGAAAAGCCCAATCGGGGCGGTAATCCAGCGAGGCTTCCAATTCGACCTGCCCCTGAAACGTCCGGGGCAGGGGGTTCCAGACGAGAAGGGGGACATCCGTCGGCAGGTCCTCTCCCCGGGCGGGCGGGACGGTCGTGTCGATCTTGTCGGCGAGCCGGTTCAAGGCCGCGAAGCGAACCTCCTGCGCGCGGTGCAGGGCCAGCCCGTTCCAGGCGGTCTGCTCGTCGAACGCCCGCTCGATGCTCGATCCGGGCAGGATGTCGTGGAAGGCATTGAACGCGATGGACGCCCAGGCGTCGCCGAGATCCGGCAGCGGGTCGCCTGTCGCAGCCCCGACGATCGAACGCGTGATCTCAGCACCGGCCACCAGAGCCTCCGCCTTGCGGTAAAGGCTCTTGAATTTTTGCACCGAAGAATAACACCCGCGCAGGCAGTAGCCGAATTCCCCACGCACGGACGGGATCGTCGGGCCGGAAGCCGAGGCGACCTCCTGGCGGAGGGCGTCGAAAAATCCGTGCAGCGTGCTGAATCGGACTTCCACCTCGGGATGCTGCCCGCGCCAGGCGCGGATTTCCTTCAAGTGCCGTCGCGAGGGGCCGCCACCGTGGTTGCCGAGGCCGAAAAGCACTCCGACGTGGGTGAGTCCGCCCGCCCGCGCGCCGCGCAGGGTGTCGTCCAGCACCGTGATCATCGCGTTGCGCTCGCAGCAATACCACATCCAGTGCTGCCGGTAACACAAGATCCGGTTCGTTTCCGCAGATTCCCACCAGAATGCGGGTTCGGCCATCGGAAACTGACTGCGCTGCGGGCGCGTGAAGGCGAAGCCCGTCATCCCGAACGCCGCGAGGATGTTGGGAAATCCCGCGCTGTGCCCGAACGAATCCGCCTGCCACGCAACCGTGGGCCTGACGCCCAGGTTTTTTTGAAAATAATCGAGCCCGCGCTCGAATTCGCGGCAGATCGTTTCCGTCGAGGCGAGGTTGGTGTCCGGCTGGACGACGGTGCCGCCCACGACATCCCATCGGCCGTCCCCGACGCGCTCGAGAATCCGGCGGAACAGGGCGGGATCCGTCTTTTGGATGTGCTCGTAAATGGAGGATTCGCCCCGCATGAAGGTGAGTTCCGGAAATTCGTCCATCAGGTCGAGAACCGTCCGGACCGTGATGCGCCCCTCGTTGAGCCCTTCCCGCCAGTCCCAGAGCCAGACGGGATCGAGGTGGGCGTTGGGGAGCAGGTGGAAAATCAGTTGTCGGGATGCGGGCATGGTTGCGGGGAAAGGTTGAATGGGAAAGAACCCCCGGGGGCGCAAGCGCGCGGGGGCTCTTTCGAGGGGGCGGATCGTTTCACCTCCGGAACCCGAGGTCAAAACATTTTTGTTTCATAGTGAAATTTATTTGAGGGATCCGGAAGCCGGGCGCAGTGCCTCTTCCAGCATCAGGCAAAGGCAGTGGTAAACGGGGAGATGGAATTCCTGCACCAAATACGTTTCGGTCGCGGGCACGGCGATGCAAACGTCGGCCAGTTCCCGGAGTCGCCCGCCGGTTTCCCCGGTCATGGCCAGGACGCGGATGTCCTTCGCGCGGGCCGCCCGGGCCGCATGGCACACGTTGGCCGAGTTGCCCGATGTGCTGATGGCCACCAGCACATCTCCGCCGTTTCCCAGCCCCCAGGCGAGCTGCGCGAAAACAAAATCCGGATCGACGTCGTTGGCGAAGGCGGTCGCCAGGGAAGGAAAGCCCGTGAGCGGAATGGCCGGGAGCGCCCATTGGAGTTTTCCGGCCAGATCGTCCGGGAGGCCGACGCGGACGGCGGGCGGGAGAGGCCGGGGATCCACGAATCCTTTGAGCAATTCCCCCGCCCAGTGCTCGGCGTCCGCAGCGCTGCCGCCGTTTCCGCACAGCAACAGCTTCCGGCCCGAGAGGAATGCCTGCCTCATCATTTCGAAGGCAGCTGAGACGTCGGGGATGTTGGCGGCCAGCGCCGGCTGGCGCCGGATGAGGTTTTCAATGTGGTTTGTCATGGGTCATGGGGATGGTGGTTGGAAGGCCGCCCGCCCGCAAAAACGCAGGGCGCGATGGCCGAGAGGTCCTGGAGACGGTCGCCCAATTCGGAAGGGAGGATCCGGGTGCGGGCACCGTTTTGGGGCAGCACTTCCCGCACGAACTCCTCGCGCACACGATCCATCCAGAAATCCGGGAGGTAACGGGCGAGCGAGCCGATGAGGATCACCTGGGGGCTGAACAAATCGCCGAGCAGCGCGCAGGTGCGGCCCATCCCGCGCGCCGAAGCGAGCAGGACATTTTTGGCGAGATCGTTCCCTTGGCGCGACTGTTCCGCAATCTCTTTGGCAGAGACCGTCTTCGGGTAGACTGACGGAAACATTTCGTGGGCCAGGAGCGCGAGGCCCGTGCCCGAGCAGTAGGCCTCGACGGACCCCGCCTTCCCGTAAAGCACGGGGCCGGTCTCCGACAGGCGGATATGGCCGATTTCCGCAGTCTGCCCCGACGGCCCGCGAAGGATTTTTCCGCCGATCATGATGCCGGCCCCGCACCCGGTCCCCGCCGTGAGGTAGGCGGCGTGGGAGACGGCGCGCGCTCCGCCCCACAAATGCTCCGCCAGCAGGCAGGCGGCTGCGTCGTGTTCGACGACAACCGGCAACCCGCATTCCGCGCGCAACAGATCGAGGAGCGGAATGTCGTCCCACCCGGGCAAATGCGGGGGCGAATGGATGATGCCCTTGTTTGGGTCCAGGGGCCCGCCGACGCTGACGCCCACGGCGGAAAATTCCCCGTAGCGTTCCTTCAAGGCCCCCAGGTTCGCGAGAAAATCCCCCCGCATGGCTTCGGGGCCTTTGGACGTTTCCGAGGGCCAGGTTCTCCTCGCGAGAATCTCCCCCCCGCATGTCCCGACGACCGCCGAGGATTTCGTTCCTCCAATATCCCAGCCGATGAAGCGGTCCGATTTCAAAGCGCGCGAGTCCCGAAAATCAACCGCCCGCCCGCACCAGGGGGGACCTGCCGCAGCCGCAGCCGCTGCAGGAGCTTTTTTCCGACCGGGGTTTGCGGCAATGGGTCACGGCGCGCCGGAGAAGGGAGAAAGCGGCGGCGAGCAGGACGGCGGTGACGGCGATTTGTTCCGGGATCATCATGGGTTCAGAGTCGGCTCCCGATCTGGTAGATCAACACGGCAGCCAACCAGGCAATAAAGGTCATGGTGGAAAAAGATGCAATCGCCCATTTCCAGTTCAATTCCTTGGCGATGACGGCGACCGTGGCCCCGCACTGCATGCAAAGCGCGAAGAAGACCATCAGGCCGATGACGACCGGCAGCGTGTAAACCGGCTGCCCTTTCCTCGGGCCTTCGCGCCATTTTTCCTGGGCGATGATCGAGCGAAGGTCGTCCGATCCCTCGTCCACGTCGGCCCCGAGGTTGTAGATGATCCCCAGCGTCGCGATGATGACTTCGCGGGCGGGGAAGCTCGAGAGCACGCCGACCGTGATTTTCCAATCGAACCCGGCCGGATCGAAAACCGGCTGCACGGATTTCCCGAACCGCCCGAGATAGCTTTGCTCGATGTAGGCCCCCTCGATCCGGTGTCCCAATTTTTTGGAGAGTTCGGAATCCGGATCCTTCAATTCCGAGGATAATATTTCGGGAGCCACGGTCGAAGACTTTTCGGCGGCAAAGGCCGCCCGGGTTTTGTTCGCCACCTCTTCCGGGCGGGGAAAATACAGCAGTGCCCAGACGATGATCGAGATCGAGAGGATGACCGTCCCCGCCTGCACCAAAAACGCGCGGCCGCGCTCCCACATGCGGATGACGACGTTCCGGAGCGCCGGGACCCGGTAGCCGGGCATTTCGAGGATGAACGGCTGGGCCTTGATCTTGAGGATGAAGCGGTTCATGAACCACGCGAGAGGCATGGCCACGGCCACCCCGACGAAGTGCATCAAAAAAAGAGCGCAGCCTGCGGCGAATGGCCCGTAAACCGGCTCCACAAAAGCCCCGATGAGCAGCACGTAGACCGGCAACCTCGCGGAACAGCTCATGAAAGGGGTCATGAGAATCGTGGTGAGCCTCGCCTTCGGGTCTTCGAGCGTCCTTGCGGCCATGACCCCGGGAATGGCACAGGCGTAACCAGACAGCAGGGGGACGAAGCTTTTCCCGTTGAGCCCGCACCACCCGAAGAGCTTGTCCATGAGAAACGCGGCGCGCGCCAGATAGCCGGTGTCCTCCAAAACCGCGATGAACAGGAAAAGCAGGAGAATCTGCGGCAGAAAAACCAAAACCGCCCCCACGCCGGCAATGATGCCGTCGGAGATCAGGCTCTGGAGCACGGGGGTTCCCTCGAGCAACGGGGAAACCGCGCCCTGAACCCATTTGGTCCCGGCTTCGATCAGGTCCATCACCGGGCCGGCCCACGCATAGAGGCTCTCAAAAACGACATACATCACCGCAAAAAATATCAGGGTTCCCCAAAACCGGTTGAGCAGGAGCGCATCCACGGAGTCCCCGGTGCGCGCGACCATGCCATCGCCCTCGATCACCCCCTCGAGCAGCGCTTCGATGTGCCGGTAATGAAGGACAGGCTCTGCGGAGGCCGGATTCATGCCGTGCGAGCGGATTTTTTCGCGGGCGGCTTTCAGCAGGGGCTTCAATTCCGCCCGGTGGCCGACCTTGTCAGCGAACGCGCTGTCGGAGTCGAAAACCATCCGGAGAGCTTCCGGAGAGGTGGTCTCGACGCCGGCCTGCACGAGCCCGTTTCGCACGATGTCCCTGGCCCCGTCAATGAATTCAGGCCAGAGGATTCGCGGGATCCGCCTCGGTTCGCCCAGCGAATGCGAGATCGCTTTTTTCAGATCCGCCAATCCTCCGCCGTGTTTGGCGACCGTGGTGATGACCGGCACCCCGAGTCGGTCGGCGAGAAGCGCGGTGTTGATCCGGAGCCCGTTCCGCTTCACCGCGTCCCATTGGTTGAGGACGACGAGCATCGGAATTTCCAGTTCGGCGGCCTGGGAGACAAGGAGGAGGTTGCGTTTCAGGTTCGTGGCGTCGAGCACGCAGACGATGAGGTCCGGCGCGCGTTTCCCCACCCTGCCTTCGAGGGCTTCCATGACCACGCGTTCGTCCGGGGAGGCGGCGGCAAGGCTGTAGGCACCCGGCAGATCCAGAACCTCCACCTGTTGGGAGCCAAGAAGCAGCGCCCCGGTTTTCATTTCCACCGTGATCCCCGGATAGTTCGCGATGTGCTGGCGCAGGCCGGTGAGGCGGTTGAAGATTGTCGACTTGCCGGTGTTCGGGTTGCCGAGCAGCGCGATGCGCACCGCACGCCTCTTCGTTTGGACAGCCGCTTTCAAACGATCTCCTTCACCTCGACAAGATCCGCCTCCGCCCGTCTCAGGCTGATCTCCTGCCCTTCCATCTCAATCGAAATCGGATCTCCCAACGGCGCGATCCGCGAGATCCGCACCCGCCGCCCCGGAAGAAATCCCAACGCCGCCAAACGTCCGGCCCGCCCGCAATCGCTGGAAAGTCCAGTGATCTCGACCTCCCGGCGATGCGCGATCTTTCCCAGCTTCTTTGACGCTCTGCCACTCATTGAAACCCACAATATGAGAAAGCGTCTCAACAACAACAAGAATTTGCAAAACCCGCATTTTATCCGCGAAAGTTCGGCTGAGCGCCGGGAGGGAGCGTGGGAGGAAGGGCCCCGGCAACGAAGAGCGGTCGAGCGGGTTATCGGCGTTTCAGGAGACGCAGGACTTCGCGATCCTCGCGGCCCTCAAACGTGGGAATCTTCGTCCGTTCTTCGAGGAGCAGGAATTCCTTTCCGAAGAGCGCATCCACCTCTTTCATCGAGCAGCCGAATGGAGGGCCGGGTTCTGCGCGATGCGATGGATTTCTGTAGAAGATGGCCAGGAACAAACCGCCGGGTTTCAGGGATTTCGAAATGGCCCGCGCGTAATCCGTCCGCCTGTCCGGCGGGATCGCGCAGAAGCAGGTGTGCTCGAAAACCGCGTCGAATGAGCCCGGGGCCAACGGGAATCCGGACAAAAAATCCCCGGTGAGGTAGGTCTCATTCCCCGCTTTGGGGAACCTTTCGGCGGCGGCCTTCGCCGAAGGGGCAAGATCCAGGCCGACGACATGGGTCATGGGATCGCTCGCGATCGCCCTGACATCGTGGCCGACCCCGCTTCCCGGGACGAGGACCAGGCCGACGAGATGGTTCCGCGAAAGCCAATCGAGCAATGCAGGATGCGCGCGGCCTTTGTCCCAGGGAGTTTCGCCCGCCTGGTAGCAGGCTTCCCAGTCACGGCCTGCGGACCCACCGGGATCCAAGCGAGATCCCGTATTGGAATTTCCTGCTGTGCTCACGGATCAAAAAGGGCAGTTCTTTCGTGAGATGCAACTCAAAATGCGGGTCCAGCAATTTGAAAAGCGCGTCCCGGGATGGCCCCGTTGCCGTCCGTCCGCCGATCCAATGCTCCGCAGCAGTGAATTCCGGGAGCCAGGAAAACGGCGTGGCCAGGAGGAGTTGTCCGCCCGGCGACACCAGATCGGGAAGCCGTTCCAAAAATTTGCGCGGTTCGGGAAGTCGGCAGAGCAGATTGGCGGCGAGCACGATGTCGGACCTGCCGATGCCATCGCGCAATGCCATCGCGTCGCCCGTTTCGAAGCGGACACGTCCGGCATCGATGCCTGCGGGAAGACGGGCGGTGAACGGTGCCGTCCGCCCGCCCTCGACCGGCACATGGCAGGACAATCTGCCATCGCGTTTCAATGTTTCCGCAGCGCGGATGAAGGCGGAGGAGAAATCGATCCCGAGAACCGTTTCCGAGATGCGGGCCAGCTCGAACGACGAGCGCCCGACGGCGCATCCGAGATCCAGGGCCGAGCGCGAAGCGCGGGCCGGATCAACCAGTTCCCCGACGACGCGGGCCGGGAAGCCCAGGGCCTCGTGCGGCACGGGGAGCCCGCCGGAAACCTCGTCCCCGGCGGCGTAGTGAAAAAACAGATACTCGGCGACGAGGCGCTCCGATTCGTAGGGGTTGGCCATCCGGATTCAAACGAGCAGGGTTTTTGCGTGCGCGAGAGCCTGCGGAACCGACGAAACGTCTTTGCCTCCCCCGCGCGCGGCATCCGGTTTCCCCCCGCCCTTTCCGCCGACGAGCGGCGCGACCGCCTGGATGATTTTTCCCGCCTGCACTTTTGAAACAAACTCCGGAGAAACGGTGGCCACGAGGGCGACGGCATTGTTGGCGGTTCCCGCAAAGAGGCAGACCCCGGAGAACTCCCCTTTGAGGGCATCGGCCACGGCTTGGAGGTAGTCGCCATCGACCGGCCCGAGGTCGATGGCGAGGACCGGAATCCCCCCGGCCTTCTCCGCGCGGCCGACAAGCTCTTTCGCCCGCGCGCCCGCCTCGCGTGCGCGGGCGGACTTGAGGGATTTCTCCAAGTCTTTGTGGTGCGCGAGAAGGGCCTCGATTTTCTTTTCGATCTCGGCGACCGGGCTGTTGATCTGCGCGGCGATCGACAGGAGCCGCTCCCCATCCCGGATGGCATGGGCGCTGGCCTCCAGGCCGGCGACCGCTTCGATCCTGCGGACGCCCGCGGCGATGGCGGCCTCTCCGAGGATGCGGAAGAGCCCGATCTCGCCGGTTGCCCGCGCGTGCGTCCCGGCACAGAGTTCCATCGAATATCCGTCCAGCGCAGAAGCGGCTCCGCCGATCTGGACCACCCGGACTGTTTCGCCGTATTTGTCACCGAAAAATTGCATGATGTCCGGCCTTCCGCGCACGTCCGAATACGGCACTTCCATCCACGAGACGGCGGAGTTTTCGACGATCCGCCCGTTCACGAGCCGCTCGATGTCGCGCACCTGCGCGGGCGTGAGCGCTTGGTGGTTGAAGTCAAAGGTGAGTTTTTCCGGGCCGACGAACGATCCCTTTTGCGTCGCGTCGCGCGAGACGACTTCATGCAGCGCCCAGTGCAGCAGGTGGGTCACCGAGTGGTGGCGTTGGATCGCGGCCCGCCGCGCCGCGTCGACGTTGAGCGTCACCTCCGCTCCGACGGCCGGCGCATCTTCAGAATCCAAAAAGTGGAGCCATGTGTGGCCGGTCTTCTGCGTGCCCGCGATCCGCCAGACGTCGGCTCCGTGGGTGAGTTCGCCGGTGTCACCGACCTGGCCGCCCATCTCGGCGTAGGCCGTGCTCGCATCGAGCACCACGGCGGTTTTATCCTTGAGGCTGACGACTTCCAGAACCTTCGCCGGTGTCGAGAGCTGATCGTAGCCAACGAACTTCGTCGGCTCCTTCGTCTCGACTTCGGAAAGCTCGATGACCTGCTTCTTCTGCGCCGCGCGCGCCCGCACACGCTGCTCGTTCATCAGCTTCTCGAAGCCTTCCGTGTCCACAGCCAGCCCGCGCTCGCGCGCCATCAGCTCGGTCAGGTCGAGCGGAAACCCCTGCTCGTCATAAAGCCGGAACGCGAACACTCCGGAAATTCCGGGGAGCGCACGCGACCCGCGTGCACCATCGGGCGACCCGCCCGATGGCTCGACACTCAAATGCGCAGCATCACTTTTCCCCTCCGGCGTCCAGAGCCAGGGATAATCCTGGGCCTCACCAACCACTTTCGCCGCCCACGGATTCCGGCAAATATAGGAAAACTTTTCCTGCAGGTCGGATTCCGAGCGGATCAGGCGGTCAAATGACTCCCTCTCCCAAACCGATCCCTCGCTGCCTCTGCGTTTGTTGATCCTGTGGGCAGAAACCGATTTGATGCTCTGCAGAATCTCGGTCAAGGAATGGAATGATGGGTTTCCGTCCGCATCGGTTTCCTTCACCTGGGGTTCAAAAAGCAAGTGGACGTGATCGGGCATCACGCAGGCGACATAGAGAAGATATTTTCCCTGTTGATGCGGGTGTTTGAGGCAGTCGAGGGAGATGTCGCGTTCGGCCTCCGACAGCGGCTGTCGCTCGAACGTGGAGAAAGTGACGGCGTATTTCCCCCATGGACGCTCGAAATGCGGGAGGCGGCGCCTAGAATATATTGCGCCTTCGGCGGGGATGGACGAGGTTTTCGGCGGGTCGCCAAAAACCGCACGCGGGTCGCGTGCGCTCCCCAGCAAACCGGCGACCTCGTCCTCGAACAACGCGATCCCTTTGTCCAAGGTCCTGTTGAACGCCTCCTCCTCGCGCCGCAACACCTCCTCGATGTGCTTTTGCTTTGTGCGGATTTCCGGAAAGACATCGCCCATGTTCCGGGCCAGGACATCGACGAGCTTGTGGAAAAACGGCTCATGGAAGCCGAGCGTGCGCCCGTATTTGACCGCCCGGCGAAGGATGCGGCGCAGGACGTAGTTGCGGTCGGTGTTGCCGGGCTGGATGCCGTCGGCGATGGCGAAGCCGAGCGTGCGGATGTGGTCGGCGATGACACGGAATGCGACGTCGGTTTTCTCCTGTTCGCTTTCGCCTGTGCTCCCGGCAACAGGCAGTGTGGACGCATACGTTTTGCCGCTGAGCGTCTCGATCACGTCGAAGATCGGACGGAAGATGTCGGTCTCGTAGTTCGAGATGTTCGCGTTTGCGAAATCGCTGAAGTTTTTTGTCCCCTGGATGATCGAGGCGACGCGTTCGAAGCCCATGCCGGTATCGACATGTTTCGCGGGCAGCGGCGTGAACGAACCGTCCGGGTTGGCATTGAACTGGATGAACACAAGGTTCCAAATCTCGATGCACTCGGCGCTTCCCTTGTTGACGAGCGCGCCCCGGGTGTCACCGGCGGGCGTCAGATCCACGTGCAGCTCGGAACACGGGCCGCACGGGCCGGTCTCGCCCATCATCCAGAAATTGTCTTTCTTGTTCCCGTCGATGATGTGGGCCTCCGGATCGAGTCCGGCGGCGCGGAATTTTTCCGCCCAGAAGCCGAACGCCTCCTCGTCGCGCTCTGCGGGATCGCCGAGGGATTTGTCCGGCTGGTAGATCGTCGCGTAGAGTCGCTGGGGCGGAAATTTCCATTTCCCGACGACCAGCTCCCACGCCCACCCGACAGCCTCCTTCTTGAAGTAATCCCCGAAGCTCCAGTTCCCGAGCATCTCGAAAAACGTGTGGTGGTAGGTGTCGAGACCGACATCATCGAGGTCGTTGTGCTTGCCGCCGGCGCGGATGCATTTCTGCGTGTCCGCCGCCCGGGTGTCGCTTCCCGCGACTGCCCCGCCCCACTGGCTCACATCGGCGTTTTTTTCTCCGAGAAAGATCGGCACGAACTGGTTCATGCCCGCGTTGGTGAAGAGAAGGTTCGGGCTGTCGGGCATCAGCGACGAAGACGGGACGAGCGTGTGTTGCTTCTCGCGGAAGAAATCCAGGAAGGACTGGCGGATTTGGGCGGACGTCATGGTTGGTGAAAGGAAAAAGGGAAGTGGTGACGTTGGCAAGCTCACTAAGGTGCCAGCCAGGATGCTTCGTCCGGCGGGACGACCTCGAGGACCTTATCCGAAACCAGGGCAATTTCCGGTGATCCCGTCTTGAGGACCGGGACGAGCCCGCCCTCCCGTTTTGTCCCGAATTTCAGCCCGGTCACGAGCTGGTTGCCGGCCGGCGACTCGGGGGTGTTTTCCGAGACGACCGCGAAGAATTCGACGGTGAGCGCAGGACGGGACAGGCCGGATTTTTCCACGCCCGCCACGGTCGCCGGCTCGAATGCCGCAGATTTGACCGAGGCGAAGGCATCCACCATTTTTTGAACAGCCTCCCTGCCGACCGGCTTATCCCCGATCCCCCATCCGTCGGCTTTGCGTCTCAACTCGAAGCTCGCTGCGGGAGTCGTCACCCGGATCATGTCCACGAGATCAAGATTGATGCGCGCCAGTGAGGTGTCGCGGAGGGAGGCGAGATCGAAGGCGAGAATGTCCCGGATCGACGCCGGGAGGCGGACCGTCACGCCCCGCGGCTCCAGGCGGGCGTAGATGCCGCCCCGGGGAGAGGCGATGCCCACCCGGATTGTCTCGGGCGCGCTCTCCCCCTCGCCGAAGATCTGGATTTCGGCGGACGGTTCGGAAAGTCCCGTCACCCCCGGGTCGGCGCTCGGCTCGAACCCCTCGATCCTCGTCCTCAGAAGTTTTCCGATCAACGCCTCGATCTCCGAGGAGCTGGCCGGTGCGGAGAGGGGCTTGAGGATCTGCCACCCGGCGGCTTCCCTCGCCAGTTCGATTTCTCCGGCGGGACGTTTGATGGTGATCCGGTCCACACGGCCCGGGCTGATCCGCACCGGCATCCGGTCGCGAAAGTCCTGTGGCGAGCTGAGGATCAGGTTCACCAGGTCGTCGGAAATGAGGTAGATGTCCCGCGAGTCCTCGAAGCGGACGTAGGACCGGCTCTCGTCGGCGGCATCCTTCCCGATGAGAAGGGGAAGAGCCCGGTCCCCCCGAAAATCGAACTGAACCCGGCTTTTTTTCAGCCCGTATGCGGAGAGCTGGTCACGGTCGCTGATTTCTCCGGCGTCGATCTTGTCGAGGACCGGCGTGTTGAGCGCCGTATCGATGAGCCGACGGACCGCATCCACCGAGGCGCGGTCTTTGGGTTCGGGCCCGACATACCAGCCGTCCTCCGTGCGCCGGAACTCGACGGCATCGTCCCCGTTGCTGATTTTGATCAGGCTGATGTCATCCGGATCGAATTCGAAAAGCGCCGCCCCCACGGGTTTCCCGCCGCGGCCTTTCGGAGAGGCGAAAATGATCACACAGACGATCACCGCCACCGCTGCAAGAAGCAGAAAGGCCGTCGCCCAGCGGTTCATTTCCTGCGCCTCCACCAGACAAGGAGGCCAATCAGGCCGGAAAACGCGGGGAGAACGACCATCGTGAACAGCGCGATGCGCCCGAGTTGCTCGTCCGTGAGGTTGAGGGCGAAGTGCGTCACCGACTTCGCCGTGACCCCGGAGAGGAGTTTGCCGCGATCCAGAAGCGAGTTGATCGAGGACAGGATGAAATCCATGCCCTGGGGAGTGGCGGAGGCATCGAAGGCAAATTGCGAGCTGCCCACGACGATGAGCTTGGATGTCTGGACCTCGATCCGGTCATCCTCCACCCCATCGCGGTCTGCGGATGCCGCGATGGGCAGCGGCTGTCCGTGATCAACCCCGTCGTCGTAATGCACCCCCTGGGGCAGGTTTGGCGCGTAGTTGGTTTCGCCCCAGAATTCCTCGGACGCCTGGATCAGCGGCCTGAGACGGATCTTCTGCTTTTCCGCCAGGACCTGCTCCAGTTTGAGGGACTGCGTGGCACCCGGAAAAAGGATCGTCGCCCCTTCCAGCCTGCGGGTGAATTCCGTGGTCGGCAGGATCTCCCCGGTCACCTCCCGCAGGATTCCGAGTGTGAATGGCAGCTTGATGGTCCGAAGGACGCGGTCGTCCTGGGGAACGATCCCGTTCGCTGCGAGGACGGAGCACAGGCGGGGAGTCTTCGCATTCGGGTCCAGGAGAACGAGCAATCTTCCGCGGACCTTGAGCCAGGCCGAAAGAATCGCCGTTTCCCTGTCATCGAGATCGAACTTCGGTGCCAAAACCACCAGCGCCGCGGCATCGGCGGGAATCGCATCGGAGGAGGCCAATGAAAGCGCGTCGACTCTCGCATTTTGCTTCTGGACATAGTCGGTGAGCACCGCCACCGGCGAGGAGGCTCCCAACGCGGGCTCCCCATGTCCCTGCAGAAAATAGACCACCTGCGATTCCGGGCGCAGCAGCGAGATCAAAGCGCCGGTCAGAACCTGCTCGCCGCGGAAGGCGAGCAACCGCGGTGCCTCCCCCTGCGCGGCGGGGCGCATGTCGAAATCCGCCATGTCGCCGATGTTCAGGAAACGGGTGCGCCCGTCGCAGTCCAGGATGATGAGGCTGTCGGCGTTGTTGAATTTGTATTTTCCCTGCAATTCGCGCATGCGGTTGAGGTCGCGTGTGGGGTCGATATATTCGATCACCACACGCTCGCGGCCGGCAAACTGGATCTCCGCGAGAAGACTCCGCAGATCCCCGAGGATCTGCGTGACCGGAGACAGAAAAGTCGGCGAACAGATCACGATGACGTTCACCGGTTTCACTTCTTTGAATTCCCGGATGACCCGCCGTGTCTGGGCCGAAAGCGCGAATTTCTGCGATCTCGAACAATCGGCGCGCGAGTAATATTCGAAGCTCAAAAAGTTCGCCCCCGCATACAAAACGAGCATCGCGAGCACCTGGAGCCCGATGCTGATCCGGATGCCTGTGCGGGGGATGCCGCTCATGATTTCCACCGCCGGTATTTGAAAACGTGGAAGGTGGCGAACAGAACCAGCGCGGTCGAGCTGAGATAAAAGACGACCGGTCGCGTGTCGAAGATCCCCCGGGAAAAATCCATCATGTGCTGGATCGGCGAGAAATAGTAGGTCAGCTCCCGGACGAACGGCCCGGCCCCGGGCATGAAAAGTGAGAGCAGCCCGAGAAAGAAAAGTGCCAGGATGCCGGCGAAGGCGATCACGGCGGCGACGATCTGGTTGTCCGTCAGCGCCGAGGCCAGGCATCCGACGGCCGTGTAAAGCAGGCCGATCAGGGCGAGCATCGAATACGCCCCGACATACGAGCCTGCGGCACCCGCCGCGCCCACGGCGGTGATCCACTGGAAAACACAAAAGTAAAGAAGGCTGGGGACCCAGAGGACCAGGTAGAAAAACAGCGCCCCGAAATATTTGGCGAAAACCACCTGCCCGTCCCGCACCGGGGCGGTCATCAGGGTTTCGATGGTCCCCAGTTTCGCCTCCTCGGCAAAGACCCGCATGGTGATCAGCGGAAAAACGAGCACGAAGGCGAACCAGAAATACACCGTGTTGAAAAATGCCTCGACCATCGTGGTCGAGCCGACGGCCTTGTCCAGCAGCGAGACCCCCGCGTGAAAATTAAACCCCGTGATCAGCAGGAAAAAAAACAGCACCACGTAGGCAAGCGGCTGGTGGAAGGCGCTGCCAAGCTCACGTCCGAGGAGCGTCAGAAATCTTCTCATGGGGTCAGTTTTCCTCCGGGTGCGTCACTTCCGCAAAGACCTGCTCCAACGAGGCCGCCGAACGGCTGATCTCGCGCACCGGCCACTTCTGCGCCACGGCGTGATCATACAGCGGCTCCCTCGGGTCCGCGCCCGGTTTGGCCTGGATCGTGAAAACCGTCCAGGCCCCGTCGGCGCGGACCGATACGGAATCCACCCCGGCGACGCGCCGGAGCCCCGCCGCAGCCGCCTTGGGGTCGGGCACGCGCGCATCCAGAAAAACATGTCCGACCACCCCGAGCCTGGCCCTCAGGTTCTGCGGGCTGTCGAGCGCCTCGATCCGGCCCTTGTTGATGATGATCACCCGCGAGCAGAGCATTTCGACTTCGGGGAGGATATGGGTGGAGAGAAGGATCGTGTGGTGTCTCTTCAAATTGCGGATCAAGTCCCGCACCAGGCGGATCTGGTTCGGGTCCAGCCCGATCGTCGGCTCGTCCAGGATGAGCAGATCCGGTTCATGGACCATCGCGTCGGCCAGCCCGACCCTTTGGCGGTAGCCTTTCGACAGCCGCCCGATGATCTTTTTCTCCACGTCCTTCAGTCCGCACAGATCGAGGACGTCTCCCACCCGCTCGTTCATCCGGCGGCCGGGAACCCCTTTGAGCGCCGCGCGGTAGCGCAGGTATTCATGCACGCGCATGTCCGGATACAGCGGCACATTCTCCGGCAGATACCCGATGTGCTCGCGCGCCCGCAGCGACTCGCGGAAGACATCCCGCCCGGCCACTTCCGCGCGCCCGGATGTCGGGGGAAGGAAGCCGGCCAGCATCTTCATCGTCGTGCTTTTCCCGGCCCCGTTCGGACCGAGAAACCCCACGATCTCCCCCTTGGCCACCTCGAAATCAATCGCGTCCACGGCCTTCACCGGGCCGTAACATTTTGTCAGCTGTTCCACTTTGATCATCGGGCGAGCCCTCCTGCATAGCCCGTTTTGCGGCCCTCCGCAAGGGTCTGATTTTTCCCCCAATCCGCGCGTAACGCCAACGATGGGAGGGCGAACCTCCGTGTGAGCCCATTTATTACGGCTCAGACGGAGCTTCGCCCTCCCTCGCGTTATCGACATGTCGTCGAACCGCTCCC
>Ga0172380_10001696_pt1 | contig 37515 bp, 52 predicted proteins | sample Leawe162metaG_FD_119747 | JGI IMG/M metagenome (GOLD analysis project Ga0172380, IMG submission 119747) | Leachate microbial communities from a municipal landfill in Southern Ontario, Canada - Leachate well 162 metaG | ecosystem: Engineered > Solid waste > Landfill > Unclassified | place...
AATCCGGTGAAAATGCCAAACGCCGGCTCATTCTTTAAGAATTTGGAGATTAGTACAATTAAATTTAAAGCTTTGCAGAAAAAATACCCTGATATGCCGAGTTGGCCGATTAGTAAAACCAAGGTTAAAGTTCCGGCTGCTTGGTTAATTGAGACAGCCGGTTTTAAGGGGAAGAAATTTGGCGCAGTTGGTATGCATAAAAATCAGGCCTTAGTTTTAATAAATTATCGCCGTGCTTCCGCTCGACAGGTTTTAGACTTGGTTAAAAAAATAAAACAGACTATTAAAAAACGCTTTGGCCTTGATTTACAAGAAGAAGTTAATATAATATAGACCTATATTAGTTTTATCGTTATTTCTATGACTTCAATTGAACTGCGACAAAAATATTTAGATTTTTTTAAACTCCGTAATCACGCGATTATTGGTAGCGCTTCTTTGATACCAGAAAATGATCCGACCGTTCTATTTACTACTGCCGGCATGCATCCTTTAGTACCTTATCTTTTAGGAGCTAAGCATCCAGCCGGTTCGCGTTTAGTCGGAGCCCAGAAATGTATTCGGACTGGTGATATTGAAGAAGTGGGGGATAAAACACATCACACTTTTTTTGAAATGATGGGGAACTGGTCGCTGGGAGATTATTTTAAAAAAGAGTCAATTGCTTATAGTTGGGAGTTTTTGACTGACGCTCATGGCTTAGCTCTAGATAAAAATCGTTTAGCTGTTTCCGTCTTTGCGGGTGATGCAGATTCCGGATTTGATCAAGAAGCTTATGATACTTGGTCCGCCATATTTACGGAAAATAATTTACCTTTAGAGCGTATTGCTCGCCTACCCAAGAAAAATAATTGGTGGGGTCCGGCGGGAGTAACTGGTCCTTGTGGCCCAGACACAGAAATTTTTTATTGGGTGGGAGCAGAAGATAAAGTCCCTGGCAGCTTTAATGATGATAATGATTCCTGGGTGGAAATCTGGAATAATGTTTTCATGCAATATAATAAAAATATAGACGCTAAATTTGAACTTTTGCAGCAGAAAAATGTTGATACCGGTTTAGGTTTGGAAAGGACTTTAGCCGCTTTGAATGGCTTAGATGATAATTATCAGACTGACTTATTTATTAATATTGTCCATAAAATTGAAGAACTTAGTGGACATAAATATGGAGAGAATGCTGAGACTACCAGAGCCATTAGAATTGTGGTTGATCATTTAAAAGCCGCGACATTTATTATTGGTGATGATAAAGGCATAGTTCCTGCTAACACTGATCAGGGCTATGTTGTCCGTCGTTTAATCCGTCGGGCTGTTCGTTATGGTCGCCAGCTTAATATCACTAAAGAGTTATGGACTAAGGATATAGCGGCGGTGGTTATTAATGACTATCAGGATGTTTATAGTGGATTAGAAAAACATCAACAGTTTATTTTTGATAATTTAGACAAAGAAGAGGAGAAATTCAGCAGAACTCTGGAGAATGGTTTGAAAGAATTAGATAAAATAATACAAGATAAAAAAGAATTGGACGGTCAAGATTTATTTAATTTATATCAGAGCTTTGGTTTTCCCGTAGAGCTATCTCTAGAGGAATTAAAATCACGAGAAGAAGCTGCTCCACATAATTATATTTTAAAAGCTGATACAGAAGATATTTTACTCCAAGGTTTTGCGGCGGAAATGAAAAAACATCAAGATCTTTCTCGCACCGCTTCGGCCGGTCGTTTTAAAGGTGGTTTGGCTGATGCTGGTGATGAGACGGTAAAATTACATACCACGGCTCATCTATTATTAGCTGCTTTAAGAAAAGTTTTAGGAGATCATGTCATCCAAAAGGGAAGTAATATTACCGCCGAAAGATTACGTTTAGATTTTTCCCATCCTGATAAGATGACACCGGAACAAATTAAGCGGGTGGAAGATTTGGTTAATGGCGCTATTAAAGAAAATTATACGGTCAGCTGTGAAGAATTATCTTTAGATGAAGCTAGGCGGCGTGGGGCGATGGGAGTTTTTAATTCAAAATATGGTGAGTTGGTCAAGGTTTATTCCGTTAGCCATTTAGACAACGACAAAAAGCCTAATTTAGAGATGGCCTTTTCTCAAGAGATTTGTGGTGGCCCGCATGTAGAAAATACTGGAATATTAGGCAATTTTAAGATACAGAAAGAAGAAGCTTCCAGTTCTGGTGTGAGACGCATTAAAGCTATTGTGCAAAGCTAGCTAAAATTATTGCTAATTCTTCTTTATTATCTATTGACAATTTTTAGTCTTATATCTATAATGATTTTATTAACAAGAAATATCAGATTCTCCAAAATAATTTAATTAATTTTTAAAGAATTTTGATAAGGCGAGAGTTGTCTTTATCAAATTTTTTTGTGTTAATGTCAAAAGAACAAGAAAATAATGACGCCAGCGCCGCCACCCTGAATGCTAAAGATTTCATTGAAATGCAGGGAGAGGTTTTGGAATTAATGCCGGCGGCAACTTTTAAGGTTGCCTTAGAGAACGGTCATGAAATTTTGGCGCATTTATCCGGTAAGATGAGATTGCACAGGATTCGTCTTTTGCCGGGAGATAAAGTAAAATTGCAGATTAGCCCTTATGATTTAACTAAAGGGCGGATTACTTATCGCATGTAAAATTTATTATTATGAAAGTTAGAGCGAGTGCAAAAAAAATTTGTAAAGACTGTAAAGTGGTTCGTCGTAAAGGCCGGGTTCATGTTATTTGTAAGAACCCTAAGCATAAGCAGAGACAGGGTTAATAATTATTTCTATGGCATTAAGAATAGCGGGGGTTAATCTTCCTAACGAGAAAAGAATAGAAATCGCTTTGACTTATATTCATGGCGTTGGTCGTAGTTTGGCTAAGAAAATTCTTTTGACGGTTGAAATTGATCCTAATACTAAAGTTAAAGATTTACCTGAGAAAGAAGCTAATGTTCTCCGTGAAGTAGTAGAGAAAAAACATTTAGTGGAAGGCGACTTACGTCGTGAAGTGCAGGGAAATATTAAACGTTTGAAAGAAATTGGTTCTTACCGTGGTTTACGCCATGCTAAGCATCTACCGGCTCGCGGTCAGCGAACTAAAACTAATAGCCGAACGGTTCGCGGCAATAAACGTGTTACTATGGGTAGCGGTAAGAGCAAGGCCGGTCTACAGAAAACTTAAGTTAAAATAATCAGTCTTTAATTATGTCTGAAGAAGTAAAAGAGGAAAACAAAAAAATTGTTAATACAGCCGAGGCTTCTACCCCGGTTGAGAAGCCGTTAAAAGCTGGCGCTAAAGATCTTGCTCCCATTGAAACGGAGGATATTCAGTCTGACGAAGAAAAAGAAGGGGCTGATTTTTCTTTTGATTCTACTGATGAAGAATTACCGGCGGATATTAAAGAAAAATTAGAAAAAAATAAAGCCGCCCGTAGTAAGAAAAGGTTAATTAAGAAAAAGAAAAAGAAGGTGGCTCGGACTGTTAGAGTTGGTCGGGCTCACATCCAGGCTACTTATAACAACACGATGATGACTTTAACTGATCCTAATGGTGACGTTATTTCTTGGGCTAGTGCTGGTTTAGCCGGATTTAGAGGAGCGAAGAAGGCGACGCCTTATGCTGCGCAAATTATTACTAAAATAGCGGTTCAGAAAGCGCGCGAAGAATATGGCCTAGAGGAAGTTAGCGTCTTTGTATCCGGTGTTGGTACCGGTCGCGAAGCGGCTATCAGAGCCTTAAATGCTAACGGTTTGAATGTTAGTTCAATTAAAGATATGACACCCGTGCCACATAACGGTTGTCGACCGAAGAAACCACGTCGGGTTTAAGAGAGAAATTATAAATTTTCCGTTCAATAAATATGGGAAGAAACATTGATAATAAATGTAAACAGTGTCGTCGGGCCGGAGAAAAACTCTTTTTAAAGGGAGAGCGTTGTTTTACTCCGAAATGTGCGATTATTAAGCGCAATTATGCTCCTGGTTTTCATGGTCCTAAAGGCCATAAGCGTTTGAGTGACTACGGACAACAGTTAGCTGAAAAGCAGAAGGCTAAGAAATTCTATGGCTTAGCGGAAAAACAATTCCGTTTGACTTTTGATAAAGCTGTCAAAAAAGTCGGTGATTCCGGTAAAAATTTCTTGCGTGCCCTAGAAATGCGTTTAGATAACGTAGTTTATCGGGCCGGTTTCGCCACTTCTAGAGCGGCTGCTCGTCAATTGGTAAACCACGGACATTTTAGTGTCAATGAAGTTATGACCGATATCCCTTCTTTTTTAGTGAAGACCGGAGAAGTTATTAAGATCAAAAAAACCAGTGCCAAAAATATTTATTTCCGTAATTCTGCCGAAAAATTGAAAAAGGCGGAACGACCGGGTTGGTTAAATTTCAACGAAGAGGATTTGAGTGTTAAAATTTTACATGAACCGCAGGACACTGATTTGCCATTGAATTTAAATATTCAGGTGATTACCGAATATTATTCCAAATAATAAGTAAATTATTTGTATTTAAAAAAACAATATGGAAAACATCGCTTTGCCTAAAAAAATTGAGTTTACAAATGGTGCGAACGCTCAGGAAGGAATTGTAACTGTGGAACCTTTGTTTCCCGGTTATGGCATGACTTTGGGTAATTCTCTCCGTCGTGTCTTATTATCTTCTTTACCGGGTGCGGCCGTTGTTGGCGTCAAAATTAAGGGAGCTAGCCATGAATTTATGGCCTTGCCTCATGTCAAAGAAGATGTTTTGGAAATAGTTTTAAATTTAAAACAGTTACGACTTAAGATTCACACTGAAGATGAAGTTCGTTTAGAACTTAAGTTAAAAGGTAAGAAAGTTGTCACCGCTGGTGATATAACTAAAAATACTCAGGCGGAAGTAAAAAATCCTGACTTGGTTTTGGCACATATTACCGACGAAGCCGGTAGTTTAGAAATGGAGATTGTAGTCCATGAAGGACGTGGTTATCGTATGGCGGAAGGAACAAAAAGAGAGAACAGAGAAATTGGTTATATTGAGCTTGATTCCATTTATTCCCCGGTAACTTTAGTTAGTATTGATGTCGAAAATACTCGTGTCGGTAAAATGACTAACTGGGATAAGCTGGTTTTAAATATTAAGACCGACGGTACAATTTCTCCGGAAGAAGCTTTTAATAAGGCGGTAGAAATTTTAGTTAATCAGTATTCCTCCTTGATCCCTAATTATCAGACGGCGGAATTAGTTGAAGCTGACGACGAAGAGACAGAGGAAGTGAAGGACGAAGTTGTTGAAAAAAAAGTAAAAGCGCCTAAAAAAGATAAGGTAAAAAAATCTAAGAAATAAATATGCGTCACCGTAATAAAACTAAAACTTTAGATCGAGCCAAGGCTCCGCGTGAATTGATGTTACGTAATTTAGCATCCAGTATTCTTTTGTATGAAAAAGTGAAGACCACTAAAGCCAAGGCGACAGTGGTTAGACCTTTAGTAGAAAGAATGATTACGGCGGCTAAAGCGGGTGATTTGAACGCTCGCCGTGGTTTAATCAAGGTTCTTTTACAGAAAAATGCTGTTAAAAAGACTTTGGAAGTCTTAGGTACTCGCTATAAGAGCCGACCGGGTGGTTACACTCGGATTGTTAAGTTGGGGACTCGTTCTGGCGATGGTGCTCAGATTGTCCAGATTGAACTAGTATAATATATGAAAAATATTGAGAGAAAATTACATAAATTGGACGCCACCGGACAAGCGGTCGGTCGTTTGGCGACTCAGGTTGCCACTTTACTGCGCGGTAAGAATAAGCCGGAATTTCAAGCGCATATGGATTTGGGTGATATTGTTGAAGTATCTAATATCAGTCAGGTAAAATTTACCGGAAAAAAATTGGATCAGAAACAATACCATCGTTATACTGGTTATCTTGGTGGCTTGCGTAGCAAAAATATGTCGGAAGTTTTTGAAAAAAATCCTGGTGATGTTTTACGTCGTGCTGTCACACAGATGTTGCCGCCGACTAAGTTGCGCACTGCTATGATCAAAAGATTAATTATCAAATAAATATGGTCGAGAAAAATAAGAAAAATTCTAAAGAGAAGGAAAAGAAGTCTAGTGATGTTTTAATTTCTGAGGCTCCGGACAGTCAAGAAGAAGAAAAGGACTGGGCGAAGAATGAAACAGCTGATTTTAGTGGTACTTATCTTAAGGCGGTTGGTCGTCGTAAGAGTTCGGTGGCTAAAGTTCGCTTATATCAAGGTGGTAAAGGCGTTATTATGGTTAATGGTAAGCGAGCTAGTGAATACTTCCCGGGCGAAGGGAGCAGTGTTCTTTCCCAGCCTTTAAAAGTAACCGGCCATGCTCGTGATTTTAATTTTTCTGTATTAGCACAAGGCGGTGGTGTCCAGGGTCAAGTGGGTGCTGTTCGTCTCGGTATTAGTCGGGCAATTATGATGATTGATCCGACAGCGAAAGATGCTCTAAAAGCAAACGGTTTTCTGACTCGCGATCCGCGTCACGTGGAAAGAAAGAAACCGGGTAAACTTAAGGCGCGTAAGGCCCCACAGTGGAGTAAACGTTAATTTTTCTGTAATAAAAACGCCCTGTCTAATAGGGCGTTTTTTTGTTATAATTGAAATATATAATTTGAGAATGTTATTTTATCGCATGGAAACTCTAATAAAAAAACTGGAAGATTTGCGTCAACGTTTTTTAAAGACAAAAACGATTTTAGATATTGAAAGAAAAGAGGTGGAAGAAAAAGAACTGCGCTTACGCATGTCCGCTCCTAGTTTTTGGGACGATAAAGAAGAGGCTATTTTAGTCGGCCAACAGGCGGAAGAATTGGCTACGGAGACTAAAGCTTGGGTGCTTCTCCAGAAAGATATTAGAGAAGCGGAAGAGATAGCTGCTCTAGCGGCTCTAGAAGACAGTGAAGATCTTTTATTTGATTTGGGAAAGAAATACGAGGAGCTAGATAAAAAATTTTCTAAGTTGGAATTTTTGTCTTTATTCTCCGAAAAATATGATAAAAATAGTGCTATTTTAGCAATTCATGCTGGTACGGGCGGAGTTGATGCGCAAGATTGGGCCCAGATTTTGGAAAGAATGTATTTACGTTTTTCGGAAAAACGTCATTGGAAAATAGAGATTTTAGATCGTAACTATGGTAATGAAGCCGGGATTAAGAGTGTCGTGTTTAGAGTAGTCGGCTCTTGGGCTTATGGTTATTTAAAGAGTGAAAATGGCGTCCACCGTTTATTACGTAATTCACCTTTTGATTCTGATGGCGCTCGTCACACCTCCTTTGCTTTAGTGGAAGTTATTCCGGAGATTAAAGATGACGGTACAATTGTTATTAAAGACGAAGATTTGCGTATTGATGTTTTTCGCAGTAGTGGGCCGGGCGGGCAAAGTGTTAATACTACCGATTCCGCCGTGCGTATTGTTCATTTGGCGACCGGTCTTACTGTCACCTGTCAGACTGAACGTTCCCAACATCAAAACAAAGAAAACGCCATGAAACTTTTGCGTACTAAACTTTATCAATTAGCTATACAGGAGAAAGAAGCGGAAGAACGAAAACTTAAAGGCAAAATACAAAAGGCAGAATGGGGAAAACAAATTCGTTCTTATTTTTTGTATGGTAAACGTTTAGTTAAAGATCATCGGACGAATTATGAAACTTCCGACGTAGACGCCGTTTTAGATGGTTTCTTGGAAATGTTTATGGAAGAATATTTAAAGTGGTTAAAGGCTTAACTTATCGCTGTCAGACTTTATCTTTTTTTAATATTTTATCAGTTAAAATGTCCTTATTAAATTAAGGATATTTTTTTATGCATTTTTCTCCGGCACGGATTTTTTTAGTTGCTAATTTATCTTTCATATTATTTATTTTTATTGGGGGTTTTTATCCCAATTTTTTAAGTCATGATATTAAGAGTTCCGATTTAGCCGCCTATAATGGCCAAAAACTAAGCTTTATTGGACGGGTGTGTAAGGAGGCGGAACTTGACTATAAAAGCCGACGTTTAACCGTCTGCGCTCCCGGACGAGTGCTTATTAGTACTGATCTTTATCCTATTTATGACTATGGTGATTTTTTAAAAATTAACGGTTATTTGCAGGCACCACCGGAGATAGAAGGTTTTGACTATGAAAGTTATTTGGCTCGCTATGATGTTTATTCGGTAATGTATTATCCCAAAATTACTCAGATGGAAGGGAATTTAAGCGTGACACAAAAAAGTTATCGGTTTTTACTAGATTTTAAACAAAGACTGGCTAGTAGTATCAATTCTAATTTGCCGGAACCACAGTCTAGTCTAGCTAATGCACTTTTACTAGGTTATCGACGAGCGATGAATAAAGAAGATTTGAATATGTTTGCTCGCGTTGGCTTAAGTCATATTATAGCTATTTCTGGGACGCATATTACTATTTTGAGTGCTTTGATTATTAATTTTTTTCTGGCTCTTGGTTGGCCTCGCCGCCGAATTTTGTTTCTAGTTGGCGGCTTTCTTTTTGTTTACCCTATCCTAACCGGCTTAGCGTCTTCAGCAATTCGGGCGGCCGTTATGGGGACTTTATCTTTTTTGGCTATTTATTATGGGCGCCCCTCTTCTTTAACCCGGGCTTTGGTTTTTGCAGCGGCTGTTATGTTAGCCTTTAACCCTCGTCTTTTAAGGTCGGACATTGGCTTTCAATTATCTTTTTTGGCTTTAATCGGTATCATTTACATTTATCCTTTGGGCCAAAAGTTGGCGGCGCGCCTTTTGTCTGGAATTAAAATTAAGGGGGCGGGGCGTAATTTACTTAAAAATATTTTTGATACTGTCAATATAACTTTAGTATCGCAGTTAATAATTTTACCGGTAGCGGTGATTAATTTTCAACAAATATCGCTTATCGCCCCCTTAGCCAATCTGCTGGTGCTTTGGAGTATGCCTTTTCTTATAGCCTTGTTGTTAATAGCCTTATTGTTATCAAGTCTTATCCCTCTACTCGGTATTATATGGTTTTTTCCGTCTTATTTAATCTTAAAATTTATTTTTATTATTTCCGATATTTTAGCTCAACCTGACTGGGCGGCTGTAGAGGTTAGTAATTTTAGCTGGCGCTTGGGGGCTCTGTATTATCTAGGTTTATTTGTAGCAGTAAAATTTTTACGTCAGAAATTGCTTTAGTCGCTCGCTTCAACAAACAAAAAACACTTCCCAGGACAGGGAAGTGTTTCTACAAAAATAGTATATTATTTTTTACTAGCCTTCTTTTTTGCCGGGCTGGCCTTCTTTTTGCTAGAGACAGCGGCAGACTTTTTCCCGGACTTTACTTTCTTTCCAGGTTTAGCGACTAATTTCTTAGCCTCTCTTTCTCTTTCTATTTTAGCTATAGTACGAATACAAGAGGTACAAACTTTTAACTTTATACCATCAATATTTTTACTTTGGAGATTAATATTTTGTCTTTTCAAGGTTTTAATCTTGGAGTGAGACCGGCTGGCACCCGCCGTAGCGCTGCGTCCGCACAAATCACATCTTTTTCCCATATTTATTCTTTTTTAGTTTTATAATAGATTAACTTTATCAGTATTTTAAAAAATAATCAAGTTGTGCTAGACTATCTTTATATGAATGGAGATTATAGCATAATAGTATTTGAAATTATCGTTTTAGTTTTTTCGGCCGTGGCGCATGAGTATATGCATGGCTGGGCGGCTTATCAATTAGGCGATAATACCGCTAAAGACGCTGGCCGCCTAACTATTAACCCGCTGGCTCATTTGGAGTGGTTTGGCTCTTTTTTCTTGCCTTTAATGATGGTTATTTCCGGCCTGCCTTTTATTTTTGGTTGGGCAAAACCGGTACCTTATAATCCCTATAATCTGCGGGATCGTCGTTATGGTGACGCTAAGGTCGCCTTGGCGGGACCTCTAACTAATTTGGTATTAGCCATTGTATTTGGTCTCTGTCTGCGTTTTCTGCCCTTTTTTAACATGACATTTTCTACTTTATTGTCTATTATTGTCTACATTAATTTGGTTTTGATGTTTTTTAATTTGGTTCCGATTCCACCCCTAGATGGTTCAAAAATCTTAGCGACCTTTTTGCCGGCTGAGATGCGTGCTCGTTATCTAGGCAGCGAACGAATGGGTTTTCTTCTTATTATCTTATTTATCATATTAGCTGGTGGCTTAATAATCCCGACTGTTAATTTTTTGTTTCGTTTGATTGTTGGCGTCTAACCTTGACTTATATTTTATATTTTGTTAAATTAAATTCGTAGGAAAAAATAGCCTAAAACCTATCCTGAATAGTCAGGATTGTTTTTATACGGGGAAACTACCCCTTTTATATTTTAAAGAAATTTTAAGATTATGCCCACGATTAATCAGTTAGTTCGCAAGGGTCGCAAGGTTATAGCTAAGCGTCGTAACGCTTTAGCTCTTCATTCCAGCTTGGACACTCTGCATCGTCGTAAAAGAGACAATGCTAAGGGTGCTCCTTTTAAACAGGGTGTTTGTTTGAAGGTAACCACTACTACTCCGAAAAAACCGAACTCCGCCTTGCGGAAAATCGCTCGTGTTCGTTTATCCAATGGCATGGAAGTAACTGCCTATGTTCCGGGTATGGGACATAATTTGCAAGAGCATTCCATCGTTTTGATTAAGGGCGGAAAAACTAAGGATTTACCGGGTGTTCGTTATAAGATTGTTCGTGGCGTTTTTGATGCGGCTGGCGTAGAAGCCCGTCGCCAGGGTCGCAGTAAGTATGGCACTAAAAAACCGAAAAAATAAAAGAATAATTTTTAAATTTTATGAGAGGGAAACCGTCACCAAAAAGAGATATTGAAGGCGATGCTAAATACAACGATCAGGGAATCGCAAAGTTTATTAATTATGTCATGGAACGTGGTAAGAAGAGTGTGGCTGAAAAAATTGTTTATGGCGCTTTAGATATTATTAAAGAAAAGACCAAACAAGACCCACGTCATATTTTTAACAAAGCTATTCGTCGTGTGTCACCGCTGGTAGAAGTACGTGGTAAGCGGGTTGGTGGCGCCAATTATCAGGTCCCTTTTCAGGTACGAGGAGAAAGACGTTATTTTTTGGCTTGTAATTGGATTATTAAGGCCGCCCAAGATCGTAAGGGACGGGGGACAGCCGAAAAATTATCTTACGAGATTTTGGAAGCCTCTAACGGTGAAGGTAATGCCGTTAAAAAGAGAGAAGCTGTTCATAAAATGGCTGAAGCTAATAAAGCCTTTGCCCATTTCTCTCGTTCCCGTCGTCGCTAATTATTTTGTAATTTAAAGAATTAATATGGCCCGCGAATACGATTTAAAAGACATTAGAAATATTGGTATCATGGCGCACATTGACGCCGGTAAAACAACTTTTACCGAGCGTGTTTTGTTTTACACTGGTAAAAAGCATAAGATTGGTGAAGTGCATGAAGGGGCGGCGGAAATGGATTGGATGGAACAGGAGAAAGAACGCGGTATTACAATTACCTCAGCCGCTACTACTTGCTACTGGAAACATAATAAGATCAATATTATTGATACTCCTGGCCACGTAGACTTCACTGTAGAGGTGGAACGTTCTTTGCGTGTCCTTGATGGCGCGATTGCTGTTTTTGACGGTCAGGCTGGCGTAGAACCGCAGTCAGAGACTGTTTGGCGTCAGGCAGACAAGTATCAGGTGCCTCGTCTTTGCTTTGTCAATAAAATGGATAAAATGGGGGCTGATTTTTACATGAGTTTAAACTCTATCAGAACTCGTTTGAGCGCTAAAGCGGTAGCGGCTCAATTACCGATTGGTGCGGAAAATAATTTAAAAGGCGTAATTGATTTGTTAACTAAAAAAGCCTATCAGTTTTCGGGCAGTCTTGGTATGAATGTTGAAGAAATTCCCGTCCCGGAAGACATGAAAGCTGATGTAGAAAAATATCACAATGAACTCGTAGAAAAAGCTGTGGAAGGAGACGAAAAAACCATGGAAAAATATTTAGCTGGTCAGGAAATTTCTTTAGAAGAATTAAAGATGGCTATTCGTAAAGGAGTTATTTCCAACTCCATTTATCCAGTATTTTGTGGGACGGCTTTACAGAATATCGGCGTGCAATTAGTTTTAGATGGAGTTAACGATTATTTACCTTCGCCGGTTGATGTCCCGGTTTTAGAGGCTAGTGATGTTCGTGATATTGAAAAGAAAATTTTGGTCAGTCCGGATGACAGCAAGCCTTTCGTTGGTTTAGCTTTTAAAATTGCTACCGATCCTTTTGTCGGTAAACTTTGCTTTGTCCGTGTTTATCAGGGAGTTTTAACGGCTGGTTCTTATATTCTTAATTCGTCTAAAGACAACAAAGAACGGGTTGGTCGTTTAGTGCGTATGCACGCCAATCATCGCGAAGAAGTTAAGGAAATATATGCCGGTGATATCGCTGCCATTATTGGTTTAAAAAATACTACGACTGGTAATACTTTGTGTGATGAGGAGCATCCCTTATTAATGGAATCAATCACTTTCCCAGAACCGGTTATTAAAATCGCGGTGGAGCCAAAGACTAAAGTTGATCAAGAAAAAATGGGCGTGGCTTTACAGCGTTTAGCGGAAGAAGATCCTACTTTTAGAGTGGAAACTGATCCTGAAACTAATCAGGTTTTGATTTCTGGTATGGGTGAATTACATTTGGAAATTATTGTTGATCGTATGAAGCGGGAATTCGGCGTGGAAGCTAACGTTGGTAATCCGCAGGTTTCTTATCGTGAAACAATTACTAAACAAGCGGAAGCGGAACACAAGTATGTTAAACAGTCCGGTGGTCGCGGTCAGTATGGTCATTGTTCTTTGCGTATTGAACCGCAAGAACAGGGTAAGGGTTTTGAATTTAGCGATGAGGTTAAGGGTGGTATTATTCCTAAGGAATTTATTCCGGCTATTGAAAAAGGTGTGCGTGAAGCTTTACTCTCTGGTGGCTTAGCCGGTTATCCGATGGTTGATATTAAAGCGGCCGTTTTCTATGGTTCTTATCATGATGTTGATTCTTCGGAAATTGCTTTTAAAATGGCGGCTATTTTCGCCTTTCGTGAGGCCTGTCAAAAAGCCGGTCCGATTTTACTAGAGCCGATTATGAAAGTTGAAGTCACTACTCCGGAAGAATATATGGGAAATATTATTGGTGATTTAAGTTCCAAGCGTGGTCAAATAGAAGAAATGAGTGATCGGGCTAATATCAAAGTAGTACAGGCTAAAGTTCCTTTAGCGGAAATGTTTGGTTATTCCACCTCTCTCCGTTCTATGAGTCAAGGTCGCGCTAACTATGTTATGGAGTTTGGTTATTACGCTGAAGTTCCTAAAAATATTTTAGAAGCAATTAAAGAAAAACAAGGAAAATAATATGTTTTCAGAACAGTTACAAAAAATATTACAATTGGTAAAAAAAACTGGTGATCGCGTAGTAATTTATGACGGGGCGAGTATTGATGATTCCTATGTTGTGATGAGCCTTGATTCTTATTCTAATTTACTTGATAAATCTCAGAAATTAGCCCCAGCCGTCAGTTCTGCTCCCAGTGCCCCGGCCCCAGCAAATATACCTGTTTCTGAGAACCCTGTTGTTTCAACGGCAAATTTGACAGAAGAAGATTTAACTGATAAGATAAATCGCGAAATATTGATGTGGAAAAATAAGGAAAATACCCCTAATTCAGAGGAAGATAGCCAGCCTAAAAAGGCCTGGCAAATTCCGCCGATTGTTAAAGATAAAGCCCAAGAAGTAGAATAAAATTTTTATAAATTAAAAAATTAATTAAGTTCGGCTGGTTTCCTTAAAGGGAAAAAACTCTGCCTTAAACGGAGGCCGCACACAAATAACATGGCAACAGAAAAATTTGAAAGAGGTAAGCCCCATGTGAACGTTGGTACTATTGGCCACGTTGATCACGGGAAAACTACGTTAACCGCTGCGATGTTGGCTGTTTTTAATGCTAAGGGCATGAAAGCATCCAAGAAAAATGTTGGCGAAATTGATGCCGCTCCCGAAGAAAAGGCACGTGGTATTACGATTGCTACTGCTCACGTAGAGTACGAATCAGAAAAACGTCATTACGCTCACGTTGACTGTCCGGGTCACGCCGATTATGTCAAAAATATGATTACTGGCGCTGCTCAGATGGACGGAGCTATTTTAGTGGTAGCTGCGACTGATGGACCTATGCCTCAGACCAGAGAACACATTCTCTTGGCTCGTCAGGTTGGTGTTCCTTACATCATTGTCTTTTTGAATAAATGTGACATGGTGGAAGATAAGGAACTTATTGATTTAGTGGAAGAGGAAATTCGTGACTTGCTCAAAAAATATGAATTCCCGGGTGACACTACTCCGATTATTCGTGGTAGCGCCTTGAAGGCTTTAGAAAACCCGACTGGTCCGGATGCTGAACCGATCATGAAGTTAATGGAATCCTTAGATACTTATATCCCAGAACCGACTCGTGATGTTGATCACCCATACTTGATGCCGATTGAAGATATCTTCTCCATTGAAGGTCGCGGTACTGTTGTTACCGGTCGTATTGAAAGAGGTATCGTTAAAGTTGGTGATGAAGTAGAAATCGTCGGTTTAATGGATACCAAGAAAACTGTTGTGACTGGTATTGAAATGTTTAACAAGCAATTAGATCAAGGTCAGGCTGGTGATAATGCTGGTATTTTACTTCGTGGTACAAAGAAAGATGAAGTTCAGCGTGGTCAGGTACTATGTAAGACTGGTTCTACTACCCCTCACACTGAATTTACAGCTGAAGTTTATGTTCTTAGCAAAGATGAAGGTGGACGCCATAAGCCGTTTTTCAACGGTTATAAGCCCCAGTTTTACTTTAAAACTACTGATGTCACTGGTGATATTACTTTACCGTCTGGGACAGAAATGGTTATGCCTGGCGATACTGTTAATTTAACGGTTAAATTGATTGCCCCGATTGCTTTGGAAGATAAACAAAAGTTCACTATTCGTGAAGGTGGCCGTACGGTTGGCGCTGGTGTCGTAACTAAGATTATAAAGTAAGCACTTAGACCCGCTCTATTTTAGGGCGGGTTTGTAGTGTATATTTTAAAAAAAATCAAATTATGTCCGAAACTAAAAAAGAAGAAAAGGATTTCAAACAAAGAATTCGTATTAAGATTAAGGCTTTTGATCATAAAATCATTGACCAGTCTACACGGACTATAATTGAAACTATTGAACGTTCTGACGCCCAATTTTTTGGGCCGATTCCGCTGCCGACTGAGAAACGAAAATATACTGTTAATCGTTCTACTTTCGTACATAAAGATGCTCGTGATCAGTATGAAATGCGTATTCATAAAAGGATGATTGATATTGTTGAACCGACGGCTAAAACTATTGAAGATTTAACGAATTTGAGTTTACCGGCCGGAGTTGACGTTGAAATAAAAATGTAGTAGTATAATATTGTAGAATAATTAGCGTTGAGATATCACGATAACTCCATTTTTACAGGGAAAGTGTCGGGGTGACAAAACACTAAATTAAAGGAGGCAAGTGGCGATAACAAACAAATAAAAAATAACGAATATAGTTTTTTATTGTGAAGTTTTTGCGCTGGTCTTAAAACCAGTTTTTGTTTTTAAAATAAGATTTAGAATCGCAGATATGAAATTTATCAGTGGAAAAAAAATGAGTATGACCCAAATTTGGGTGGACGATAAAGTTGTCGGTGTGACGCCGGTTCAGGCTGGTCCTTGTGTGATTACTCAGGTTAAAAATACCGCTAAAGACGGATATGTTGCCGTCCAGTTGGCTTACGGAACTCGTCAGGCTAAAAATATCAATAAGCCGCAGTTAGGACATTATAAAAAGACCGGTACTCAACCGGCTTATGTTCGTGAATTTCGTTTAAATAAAGATGTTGATTTGAAAGAAGGGGATGTTATTACGGCCGGTACTTTTGCCGTTGATGATATTGTGGCGGTAACGGGAATAGCTAAAGGCAAAGGTTTTCAAGGTGTAGTTAAGCGACATGGTTTTAGTGGTCATTCCAAAACTCATGGTAACAAAGATCAGGAAAGAATGCCTGGCTCTATTGGCCCTAAAGGTCCGGCTCATGTTTTTAAGGGAACAAGAATGGGTGGCCGTATGGGTGGTGGTCAAATCACTACCAGCAATTTGAAAATTAAGGCAGTTGATACTGTTAACAATATTTTATTCATACAAGGAGCTATCCCTGGTTCAATTAATGGCTATGTGGTCATTAAAGGTTTAGGAGAATTGCAAGTAAATTTACAACCAGTGGTAACGGAAGCCCCGAAAGTCATAGAAGAGGCAAATACATCTACTGAAGAAGCGGTGGTAAGTGCTGAAACTCCGGTTGAAGAAATTTCTGCTCAGAAAGAAATTAAAGAAGAAAAAAAGGAAGAAACCCTAGTTAAAGAAGAACCCGTTAAGGAAGAAATTAAAGAAGAAAAAAAAGAAGAAGTTAAGGACACGGTAGTTGAAGAAAATAAATCTGATTCGTCTAAGCAGTAATTAATTAATAGTGCAGAACATATGTCACTCAAGGTTAATGTTTACAACCAGGCGGCGGAAATTGTTAAGGATTTAGAGCTATCCGAGAGCATTTTTGCTTTGCAGCCAAATGAAGAATTACTTCATCAGGCAATTGTTGCTCAGCAAGCAAATTCTCGTCAGATTTTAGCGCATACTAAAGATCGTAGTGAAGTAGCCGGTAGTGGTAAAAAACCTTGGAAACAGAAGGGAACTGGTCGCGCGCGTGTTGGTTCTGTCCGTTCTCCTATTTGGATTGGTGGTGGTGTAGTTTTTGGACCGCGCAATACTCGCAATTTTAAAAAGAAAATTAACCAGAAGATGAAGCAAAAAGCTTTGTTTATGGCTTTATCTGATAAAGTAAAAAATAATACTTTTGTCGTCTTAGATAATTTGGATATGACCGAATATAAGACTAAAAAGTTTAATGATGTTTTGTCTGTTTTAGAAAAAAAGATTTTGCAAAATGAACGTCGCAATATGTTGATATTGAGCGATGTAAAAAATGAGAAATTGCAGTTTTCGGTTCGTAATTTGACTGGAGTTAAAATTATTAATTTGGAAAATATCAATTTATTGGATGTTTTAAATTATAAGAATTTGTTATTAACGGAAGAAGCGGTTAAAAAAATAATTGCGCTTTACGTTAAGGCGAACAAGTAAAAGGAAAAATATGTCTTTATTCAGTTCTAAAAAAACAACTAAAGAAGAAGCCACTAAAGTTGACACTAAAGAAGTGGCGAGCATGAAAGATTTGTACAGTGAAGCAGCTCCTAAAAAAGTTGCCGCTAAAGCCACTGGCCAAGCAACTAAGGCTGTTAATGAAGCTTATCGTGTTTTGGTGTCTCCGCTCGTAACAGAAAAAGCCACCGCCCTACATGCTGAGAATAAATATGTGTTTATTGTCGCCAATGACGCTAATAAGATAAGTGTGGCTCAGGCGATTCAGAGTGTTTACGGCGTTAGTCCTCGGAAAATAAATATCAGTAATATTAAAGGTAAGGCGGTTAGTCGCGGTAATGTGCGCGGTCGACGTAGTGATTGGCGTAAAGCGGTGGTTACTCTCGTTAAGGGTGAAACTATCAAGATTTACGAAGGCGTTTAATTTTTAGCTTGCTAATTTTGTTAATATGGGCATTAAAAAAGTAAAAGCGAATACTCCTGGTCGGCGTGAAGCCACTTTTGATGATTTTGCTGATTTGACTAAATTCTCTCCGGAGAAACGTTTAGTTATTGCTAAAAAAAGAAAGGGTGGTCGTAATTCTACGGGAAAAATTACTGTTCGTCATCGTGGCGGTGGCGCCAAACGACATGTTCGCTTAATTGATTTTAAACGTAATAAGTTTGATGTGCCGGCAGTAGTATCAGCGATTGAATATGATCCTAATCGTGGCGCTCGTTTAGCTCTTTTATTTTATGTTGATGGGGTGAAAACTTACATCATCGCTCCGGCTGATGTTAAGGTTGGCGATAAGATTGTTAGTTCCCAGTCTTTAGTGGAAATTAAACCCGGCAATGCTTTGCCGTTAGAGTTTATTCCGGCCGGTGTGGGTGTCAATTGTGTAGAATTAATGCCTGGTCAGGGCGCAAAAATTGCTCGTGGGGCTGGTAATGTAGTTCATGTTATGGGTGTAGAAGGTAAATATGCTCAGTTAAAAATGCCTTCCGGTGAAATTAGACAGGTTAAAAAAGAATGTTTGTGTACTGTTGGTGCAGTCAGTAATTCTGATCATCGTCATATTTCCCTAGGTAAAGCCGGTCGCAGTCGTCATCTTGGTATTCGTCCGACTGTTCGCGGTTCAGCTATGAATCCGGTTGATCATCCTCATGGTGGTGGTGAAGGTAACCAGCCGATTGGTTTGACTCATCCGAAAACTCCGTGGGGTAAGCCAGCCTTGGGAGTAAAAACCAGAAAAAAGAAGCGCAGTAATCGTTTGATTATTAAACGTCGTCAAAAAAGGAAATAAAGTCAGTTTTAGCCAATAAATTATATGTCTAGAAGTTTAAAAAAAGGTCCTTATATTAATTTGCGCCTTTTAAACAAAATCAAAAATTCTAAATCGGACGATAAGACCATTATTAAAGTCTGGGATCGAGCCGCTACTATTACTCCGGAAATGGTTGGTTTTACTTTAGGTGTCCATAATGGTAAACAACATGTGCCGGTTTATATTGTAGAAAATATGGTGGGACATCGTTTAGGAGAATTTTCCTTAACACGTAAGTTTGTGACACATAGTGGAAAAATGGCTAAGGCTCAGGCCGCGGCATCCTCTAAGTCTAGTTCGGCCCCGGCCGCTAAAAAATAATTATTTAGCTATATGGAAGTTAAAGCCAGTTTAAAACATTTGCGCATGTCGCCCCAGAAAGTTCGTCTGGTAATTGATGTTGTTCGCACTATGCCGGTTGCTAAAGCTTTGGCACAGTTACAGTTCATGAATAAGTTGGCGGCCGTATCAGTCTCTAAATTAATTAAATCGGGGATTGCTAACGCGGTTAATCTTTACGATTTGTCGGCTGACAATTTATATATTAAGGAAATTTTTGCTGATGCGGGAGTAACTTTGAAACGCTGGGCGCCTCGCGCTCATGGTCGCGCTACTGCTATTCGGAAGAGAGCTTGTCATATTAATTTAGTACTAGCTGAAATTAAAGATAGCGGTAAGCATGAGAAGAAAGTAGTTAAGGCCGCGGAACCAGTTAAATTAGAAAAGTTAGCTAAAGAAGGAGAAGCCGCTCTAAAGTCATCTGTTGACGGTAAAGATAAGAAAGTCTCTGCTAAGGGAGAGGCTGGCGCCAAAGGATTTACTAGTCGTACTTTTCGTCGTAAATCCGGTTAAGTTTAGTTTTTAAATTTGTTTCGCCTAAATTCAATAATATGGGTAAAAAGGTTAATCCGAAAATTCTACGCATGGGTATCACCAAGACTTGGCCATCTTTATGGTTTGAGCGTGGGGATAAATATATTACTAACGTTAAACAGGATGTTAGCGTGCGTAAATATATGATTCGTGAATTTCGTGAAGCGGGAATTGATGCCGTGGATATTGTTCGGACTATCGGAAAAATGGAAATTAACGTCACCACCGCTAAACCGGGTTTGATTATTGGTCGAGGTGGTAATGGTGCGGAAGATCTGAAAAAGAAACTGCATGATAAGTTTTTAAAAAATTTGCGTCCTAATGAAATCAGTTTGAATATTAAAGAAGTGGGTCGACCTAATTTGAGTTCTCAGATACTCGTGCAAGGAATGATTTTAGATCTAGAAAAACGTCAACCTTTCCGCAAGATTATGAAGCAGGGTTTGGCTAAAGTGGAGAGAGCCGGTGCTCTCGGGGCAAAGGTTGTTATTGCCGGTCGTTTAAACGGAGCGGAAATTGCTCGTTCGGAAAAATTAGTCTGGGGAAAATTACCTTTACAAACTTTACGAGCTGATATTGATTACGCTCGCGGAGTCGCTCGTACTACTTATGGTGCTATCGGTATCAAAGTTTGGATTTATAAAGGAGAAATTTTTAAAAAAGAGCCAACCGTAACCGGTGAAGTGATTGCTCGCTAATATTTCCTCCTAACCTGAAAATTATATGTTAATGCCAAAGAAAACTAAATGGCGCAAGGATCATAAACGCAGCCGAGGCGGTAAAGCGACTCGTAATATTAATATTAGTTTTGGTAGTTACGGGCTGAAAAGTTTAACCGAATGCTGGGTAACCTCTCGTCAGATTGAAGCGGCCCGTAAAGTAATGACCAAATATACCGCTAAGGGTGGTCAAATTTGGATCAGAATTTTCCCGGATAAACCAGTCACAGCTCATGGTGGTGAAATTCCGATGGGTAAAGGTAAAGGGGCGGTTGATTACTATGTAGCGATTGTGAAGCCTGGTACTATTATGTTTGAAATGGGGGGAGTTACTAAAGAAATAGCTGACAAAGCGATGAATTTAGCCGCTCATAAATTACCAGTGAAGTGTTTGTTTATTAGTAAAGATTAAGCTGGATCAAGTTTTATCAATCATATGGATTTTAAAGAATTACAAACTAAAGAGATTAAAGAGTTGCAACAGTTGTTGGCGGCTAATCGGGAAAAATTACGTGAATTGCGTTTTAAAAATTCCAATCAGCAGTTAAAGAATGTTCGCGAGATTCGGTCTTTGCGCCAAACTATTGCTCATCTGTTAACTACATTAAATAAGAAAAAATAATATGGAGCCAGTTTTAGACGACAAAAAAATAACTAATTCCGCGACTATCAGTCGTCAGTTTAGTGGCGTAGTAGTGAGCGATAAAAGTGATAAAACAATAGTTGTAAAAGTAGAATCCGTTAAGAAACATCCCAAATATCACAAGCGTTATGTAGTGAGTAAAAAATATAAAGTTCACGATGAGACCAATAAATATCATATTGGTGATAAAGTAAAATTTGTTGAATGCCGACCCTTAAGTAAAGATAAACGATGGCGAATAATCGCTTAAAATAGCGTTCTAGATTTAATTATATGGTGCAAGTACAAACACGTTTAAAAGTAGCTGATAATTCCGGCGCGAAAGAGGTGCAATGCATTCGTCTTTTGGGTGGTTTTAAAAGACATTACAGTGGTGTCGGTGATATTATTGTGGTAACCGTAAAATCGGCTGTTCCTCATGCGGCTGTTAAAAAAAGTGATGTGGTTAAGGCAGTTATTGTCAGAACTAAAAAAGAAATTCGTCGCGCCGATGGTTCTTATCTTCGTTTTGATGACAACGCTTGCGTTATTATTGCCGATGCGGAAAAGAAAGAACCGAAGGGTACACGTATTTTCGGGCCGGTAGCACGGGAAATACGTAAGGCTGGTTTTATGAAAATTGCCTCTTTGGCTCCGGAAGTTTTATAAAATATTTTGACGGGCATATATGAATATTAAAAAGAATGACAAAGTAAAAATGTTGAGCGGTAAAGACCGAGGTAAAATTGCTAAGGTTTTGCAAGTTCTACCGGCGACCAATAAAGTGAGCGTGGAGGGTTTGAATTTATTGATCAAACATTTGCGTCCGCGTCAGCAAGGGGAAAAAGGTCAGCGTTTAGAGTTTCCTTCCTTTGTGGCCGTTTCTAAATTATCTTTGATTTGTCCAAAATGTGGTAAAGCAACAAGAGTAGGATTTAAAATAGTTAAAAAAGAAGGCGCGCGCGACCAGAAATTCCGAATTTGTCGGAAGTGTCAGGAAATAATTGAGTAATAATATGAGATTAAAAGAAAAATATCAAAAAACAATTGTTCCGGAAATGGCTAAAGAGCTTGATTTTAAAAATGCGCATTTGGCGCCGCGTTTGGCCAAAGTAGTCATTAACGTTGGTTTTGGTAAACATTTGAAAGAAAAAGATTTTGCCGCTGGTGTGGAAAGTAGTTTAGGAAAAATTAGTGGACAGAAAGCTGTTTTTACTAAAGCTAAAAAATCTATTTCCGCCTTTAAAATTAGAGAAGGTCAAATTATTGGCGCTAAGGTAACTTTACGCGGTAAGAAGATGTATGATTTTGTGGAGAGATTAGTGAATATTACTTTTCCTAGAGTTCGTGATTTTCGCGGTATTGATGACAAGGCGGTAGATCGTAATGGTAATTTAACGGTTGGCTTGAAAGATTGTAGTTGTTTTCCGGAAATTCGTGTGGAAGATTCAGAGGACATCTTTGGTTTAGAAATCTGTTTAGCGACTAGCGCTTTGGATCGTAAGGCTGGTTTGTTACTTTTTAGACAAATTGGATTTCCTTTTAAGTCAGTGAACAAATAATTTAAACAATATGCCCCGAACTGCTTTAATTGTAAAAGCTAAAAGAAAACCTAAATTTTCTACCCGAAAAATAAATCGTTGCTGGCGCTGTGGCCGCAATCACGGTTTTATGGGTGATTTTAAACTTTGTCGTATCTGTTTTCGAGAGTTGGCGGATAACGGTGATTTGCCGGGCATTACTAAGTCCAGCTGGTAAAATTTTCAAGTAATTATCTACACAAAAATATGATGGATCCCATCGCAGACATGTTTACAAGAATTCGCAACGCCTCAGCCGTTAAGAAGGCGGAGCTTGTCATGCCTTTGAGTAAAATTAAATATGCAATCGCCAAAATTCTGGAAGCAGAGGGTTGGATTAAGAAGGCGGAAATTGTGGCTGGTGGTCCGAATGGGCATCATAGCAGCTTTGACGAACTTAAAATTACTCTAAAATATCGTAAGAATGGTAAACCCCAGATTTTGTCTTTACAGAGAGTTAGTCGTCCTGGTTTGAAAATTTATGTTTCTAAGGATGAGCTTCCTACGGTTTTAAATAATCTCGGGATGGCGATAATTTCCACCTCTTCCGGTTTAATGACTAATCGTGAGGCACGGAAACAGCGTCTCGGTGGGGAAGTAATCGGTGAAATTTTTTAATTATTATTAATTGTCAGCTTATATGTCACGTTTAGGAAAATTGCCAATTAAAATACCCGCCGGCGTTACGGTCAAATTTGATAATAAAAAATTTATTTGTCAGGGACCTAAGGGCGAATTAAGTCTTATTCCACACAAATTGATTAATGTGGTTGTGGAGGGAGATGAAATAAAGGTGTCTCCGAAAGATATGGAAGCAAAAGGCGCTAGCGCCTTCTGGGGTTTGACTTGGAGTTTAGTGCGAAATATTGTGATTGGTGTCCATGAAGGTTTCTCAAGAAAACTGGAAATTAATGGAGTTGGTTATCGGGCGGTAGTGGCTGGTGATAAAATAAATATGAGCTTGGGTTATTCTCATCCGATAGAATTTGCTTTGCCGGTAGGAGTAAGCGCCAGCGTGGCTGCTAATGTTATTACTCTAGAATCGGCTAGCAAAGCTTTACTAGGAGAAACAGCCTCTAAAATACGTAAACTCAGAAAGCCTGAGCCTTATAAAGGTAAAGGTGTAAAGTATGCGGAAGAGGTTATTCGTCGCAAGGCCGGAAAAGCGGCCGCTAAAACCAAGTAAGGTCAGGATTAAGTATTTAATTATATGGATAAAAATAAAGAAAAAAATATTTCTCAAGCTCGTCGTCATGCCCGGGTTCGGGCTAAGATTCAAGGTAATGCGACTTGTCCTCGTTTAAGCGTTTATCGCTCCAACAAAGGAATGTTTTTACAATTGATTGATGACGTTAGTGGTAAAACTTTAGCTAGTGCTAGCTTGAAGGAGATAAAAATTACTGACTCTGAAAAAAAATCTGATACCCCGACTGGCAAACAGGCTGTTAGTAAAGAATTGGGTAAATTGATTGCCAAAAAAGGTTTGGACAAAAAAATTAGTAAGGTAGTTTTTGATCGCAGTTCTTATAAGTATCATGGTCGCGTTAAAGCGGCGGCCGAAGGGGCACGTGAAGGCGGTCTAAAATTTTAAATTTTTAAAATATGTCCGAAGATAAAAAAAACAATACACCAGAAACGGTTACTGCTAGCCCTCAAGCGGCCAGTACTTACAATCCGACAAGTAGTGGTAGCGCGGCGACGACGGTTGCTAAGGATGTTTATGGTGCCGATAAACGTGGGGGACAGGCGGGAGGACGCGGTCGCGGACGAGGCGGGAGACGTGATGATCGCTCTAAAGATGATATGGAACAGAGAATTTTAGAGATTGCTCGCGTAACTCGTGTTATGGCTGGTGGTAAAAGAATGAATTTCCGGGCTTGTGTGGCTATTGGTGATAAGAAAGGAAATGTCGGTGTTGGTTTAGGTAAAGGGGCTGATGTTACCATGGCAGTCAATAAGGCGGTCAATCGTGCCAAGAAAGTTATGGTTAAAGTTCCGATTGTTAAAGAAACTATCCCACACGCTGTTTTACATAAAATGGGAGCCGCTCGTGTTATGTTAAAACCGGCTAAACAGGGTAGAGGTGTTATTGCTGGCGGTGTTACTCGGATTATTATGGAATTAGCCGGTGTTAAAAATGTTACCAGTAAGACTTTAGGTTCAAAAAATAAAATTAATAATGCTCGCTGTACGATAGGAGCGTTACAGGCTTTGCGCGTGGCAGATACTAAATAAGAATAATATGTTATCACTTAATACCATTAAAAAGTCTAGCGGTACTCGCCAGAAAAATAAGCGGGTCGGTCGCGGTAACGCTTCCGGACACGGTACTTATAGTACCCGCGGTCAGAAAGGTCAGAAATCTCGTTCCGGTGTCAGCGGTTTGAAGCGTTTAGGTATGAAGAAACAGTTGTTACAGATTCCTAAATCTCGCGGTTTCCGTTCTCTGCAGCCGAAAAATCAGGTTGTTAGTGTTAGTGCTATTAATAGCAACTTTAAAAACGATGAAACGGTTAGCCCAGAAACATTATTAGCGAAGAAAATGATTAATTCCAGTACTTTGCCGGTAAAAATTCTTGGTAAAGAAAAATTAACTGTTTCCGTTAAATTTGATAAGATTAAAATGAGTGAAGGATTAAAGAGTCAGCTTAAATAAAATCCTTTTTGCGTTTATAATATGTTTAGTAAATTAAGCCAAATTTGGAAAGTACCGGAACTAAGGAATAATATTCTTTTTGTTTTGGCGATGTTGGTTATTTTTCGCTTGGCGGCTCATATTCCGGTGCCGGGCGTTAATGCCGCTGCTTTACGTAATTTATTTGCTTCCAATCAAATTTTAGGTTTGATGAATTTATTCTCCGGCGGTGGTATGGAGAATTTTTCTATTGTTATGATGGGGGTTGCTCCTTATATTACTTCTTCTATTATTTTTCAGTTAGTAGGAATGATTGTTCCCTCCGTGGAAGAGATGCAGAAGGAAGAGTCGGGACGACAGAAAATAAATATGTGGACACGTTGGTTGACTGTTCCGCTCGGTCTTTTACAGTCTTACGGTATGATTACCTTACTCCGTAAAAGTTCCGCCGGCATTTTGGGTGATATTAGTGCTTTAGATTTAGGTATTATGATTTTAGTTATTACCGCTGGTTCTATCTTCTTAATGTGGTTGGGCGAACTTATTACTGAGAAGAAAGTCGGTAATGGTATTTCTCTTTTGATTTTTGCGGGCATTGTGGCTGGTTTACCGACCATGTTACAGCGTTTTATTGTTACCTTTGACTCTACTCAGGTTTTAACTGTCTTGGTTTTTGCTATAATTACCTTAGTGACTGTTGTTAGTATTGTTATTATTAATGAAGGTCAGCGTAATATTCCTGTCCAGTATGCTCGTCAGGTGCGTGGTAATCAATCTTTTGGCGGCACTAATACTCATTTACCGATTAGAGTAAATATGGCCGGTGTTATTCCGATTATCTTTGCTATCTCTGTAGTTTTATTTCCTTCCATGATTGCCCAATTCTTGATTCACGCTAAAACCGCTTGGATTGCTAATGCTGCCTCTGCTACTATTGCTTTATTTAATAATCAGCTGTTTTACGGTATTATTTATTTTATTTTGGTTTTTGCTTTTACCTATTTCTATACGGAAGTTATTTTTCACCCCACTCAGATTGCCGAAAATTTACAGAAACAGGGAGGATTTATTCCTGGCATTAGACCGGGTGTAAACACTAGTGATTATTTATCATCTACCGCTCATAAGATTATTTTGGTGGGCGCTTTATTTTTGGGCGTAGTTGCTGTTTTACCTCTCGTTATGCGTTATTTCACCGGTGTCCAATCTTTGGCTATTGGCGGTACTAGTTTATTGATTGTCGTGGCGGTGGTTATTGAATCCGTGAAGGAAATAGAGTCTCAATTAACGATGAGGGAATACGACGGAATTTAATATTTTGAGCTTATTTATAATTTAAAGAACTTATTTATAAGAGATAAAATCGGCTTTAAGGCTGATTTTTTTTGTGCTATAATATATTTATACGAGGTTTTTGCAGTAAAAATGTCTTAACCCAGTTTTTAAGAAAAATTAATTTATGGATTTTAAAGATGTTACTGAAGATTTAAGCGATCAATATAATTATCGGATTGAACAGCGTCTAGAAGAGATGATGCGCACTAATCCTAGTTATAAGAATCTTGATAGACATAATCGGGAATTGATTTTAGATTTGATTAAAAAGTATAAAGAAAAAATTAGAAAGGGTATTAAGCCTTCACGTTTAACCGTTAGAGAAGATAAGTATTATTTACATCAAAACAGAATTAAATTAGGTTTAACTTATAAAGATTTGGAACAAATTAATAAACTTTTGGAAAGCTTTAAGGAGTAGATTTTGTATGGATTTAAAAAATGTCGCTAAAGAATTAAGAGGCTTGTCTGGTGCACGAGCAACACAACATTTATCAAAAATGTTGCGTTCTAATTCTCATTATAGAAGTTTAGATAAAGATAGTCAGTCTGTAGTTTTAAATTTGGCAAAAAAATATAACAGCAGAATAAGAAGCGGCGTTACTCCATCACGGGCGGCCATCCAGGGAGATAAATATCATTTATTTGAAGATAAATTAAAATTAGGTTTTACAAAGAGCGACCTCAGCGAGGTTAATGGCATGTTGGACGGTTTTAAGGGAATGCGTAAAACTGAGGCGAAGCTTGTTAATACCGTCGCTCAATCTAACCGTATTATGGGCTCTCAGGATAGTTCTGCTTCGGGTTTACGTAGTGGTGGTGATTATTCTGTTAGTCGTGGTGCTAAGAAAAAGGCTGATTTAAATTATCAGAAGATGGAGCGTTTAGGTTCGGGTGAGGCGGCTCGTAGTTTACAGAAAGAAGCTTTTAGCGGTTTGCGAAAAACCGAAAGTAGTGGGCAAAGTAATAGAGAACGTATTTTAGGGAGTAGTCTCGGGGGTAGTCGCCCTGATGCTCCGCGTCATAACGGTTTAGGGCCCGATTCTAGTCATTCTATGGGTAGACAGCCTTTGACTCCACCCCCTGGTTTTCGTAGTAGTCGACCTTAAGTATTATTATATTAAAACCTTATGTCGGGAAATTTGATTATCACGATTATTGGCTTGGCCTTATTTGAAATTATTAGTAGCGTTGATAATGCGGTGGTGAATGCTCATATTTTGGAAACCATGCCGGAGAAATACCGGAAGATTTTTCTTTTTTGGGGATTATTGTTTGCAGTTTTTGTGGTGCGCGGTCTACTACCCTTTATAATCGTCTGGCTGGCTAATCCTAGTTTAGGTATTGGTCAAGTGATTAGCTCGGCTTTTTCCGGTAGTCAAGAAATGAACGCTTATTTAGAGCATTCTAAGCCGCTTTTATTGTTAGGTGGCGGCATTTATTTATTTTTTGTTTTTTTATCTTGGTTATTTTTGGAAGAAAAAAAATATGCTTTTTTGGTTGAGGGATTTATTCATCGCCAAGGGGTGTGGTTTTATGCTTTAGCCTCAATTGTTACAACCACAGTAGTCTATCTGTCTTTACAGCAAAATCCTATTTTAGCCTTAGCGGCGACTATTGGTGTTAGTGCTTTCTTTATTACTGATGGTTTTAAAAAAAATGCGGAAGAAAAAGAGAAGCAATTAATGAATCCGGCAATGGGAGCCTGGAGCAAAATCCTTTATTTAGAAGTTTTAGATGCCTCATTTTCTATTGATGGTGTGATTGGTGCTTTTGCTTTTACCGTGAGCGTGCCTTTAATTATTTTAGGTAATGGCTTAGGCGCAGTAGTAGTGAGAGAGCTTACCGTTCGTGGCATTGATTTGATTGCTAAATTTGCTTATTTAAAAAATGGCGCTATGTATGCTATTGGTGTTCTGGGGTCAATTATGATTATGGAAAGTTTTGGCCAAGAATTTCCTTTTTGGTTGGCGCCCCTGGTGATGGTGGTTTTACTTGGCATCTTTTTATATTTGTCTATTAGAAGTACTAAACAGGGCAAGGAATACCTGAAATTAACTTAATTATGATTTATCTAAAAACAACCGAAGAAATTAGAATTCTTAAAGAAGGTGGTCGTCGTCTAGCTGCTATTTTACGTCAGATAGCTAAGGCGACAAAGGTTGGAGTGAGGACAGCTGACTTAGAAATGTTAGCAAATAAATTAATTAAAGAAACGGGAGGCTATTCTGCTTTTAAGAATTATCCTATGGGTGGAGGAATTTTTTTTCCTTCTACACTTTGTGTGTCTATAAATAATGAAGTCGTTCATGGTGCTTCTTTACCTAATAGAATAATTAAATCCGGTGATATTGTAGATTTAGATATTGGCATGGAATGGCCGGTGACTGCGGATTTGCGGACTAAATTTAAAGCTCCTCGTAACCCCCATTCTCAGCGAGGTGGTTTTTTTACTGATACTTGTTTAACGCTTGGTGTTGGTAAAGTTAGTGATGAGGCGAAAAAACTATTGAAAATAACAGAGCGTTGTTTAGCTTTAGGTATTAAGGCGGCTAAGCCGGGTAATACTTTAAATGATATTGCGCGAGCGGTGCAAGGCTTAGCTGAAAAAAATGGTTATGGTGTCGTTAGAGACTTGGTTGGTCACGGCGTGGGACACTTTCCCCACGAGAAACCGGATGTCTTTAATTTTGAAATTCGTGATAATTCTCCTGATAATCTCGTGTTAAAGCCTGGGATGGTTATTGCTATTGAGCCGATGATCAACGCTGGTGACTGGCGAGTGACGGTAGCTGATAACGACTATACAATTTTAACGGAAGATAATTCTTTAAGCGCTCATTTTGAACATACGGTCGCTATTACCGAGAAAGCTTGTGAAATTTTAACTAAATAAAATGGAAAAGATAAAACAATATTTAGGTATTGACTGGGGCGAGAAAAGAATCGGTCTGGCCAGTGGCGATAATGAGGTTAAATTAGCTTTGCCCTTAAAGACGGTGTCTACGCTAGTGGAAGTTTTACAAGTATTACAGGCAGAAGAAATTAATATTATTGTTTTAGGTAAACCTCAAAAAATGAGTGGTGCTCAAGCTGATAATCCTTTGTGGATTAATTTTTATGAAGAATTAAAGGAACGTGGTGGTCGACAAGTAGAATTAGTGGATGAGCGTCTTAGTAGTTTAGCGGCGGATGCTTTGGATGGTAATGATTTTGAAAAAGCGGAACGAGATGAAATTGCTGCCACTTTAATTTTGCAGAGTTATTTAGATAGTTTGTTGTAAACAGTCTGTCGGCCAGGAAATTTAATTGATTTATGGAAGCTACAAAGAATTCGCCGGCCTTAATTTTACAACGTCGGCCTTATCGTGAAAATGATAGTTTAATTACCGCTTACACTTTAAATTTTGGCAAGTTGTCTTTAGTAGCACGTGGTACAAAAAAGTTACGCTCTAAATTAGCTGGCCATTTAGAACCTTTGACCTTGACCGATTTAATGATAATTAAGGGACGGGGCTTAGATTATATAGGTTCGGCCGCCCTAACTGACAGTTATCCCGGTATTCGCGCTGACTTAAATAAATTATATTATTCCGGTCGGATTCTCAAGCTCTTTGATCGTTTAGTAAGAGATAGTCAGACTGATGGTCGCCTCTTTTTTTTGTTATTAGAGTGGTTGAAGTTTGTTGATGATTATCAGGCAGAGTTTAGTCGTAGTATAGGAGAATTACTATCTTTACATTTTACTTGGAGGTTTTTGAGGGAATTAGGCTATGAACCGGCGCTGGCGAAGTGTTTAAAGTGCGGGCAAGCTCTTTCTCCGGGGAATTACTTTGATTTATTGAATGGTGGTATTTTAGGAGAGAGTTGTTATAAAAATAGGGATTTATCTTTATCTTCAGGGGAAAATCAATTCAGAACAATATCGGATAATATTATAAAAATCTTGCGTTTTATTATGAATAACAAGTTGGGTGAGACTGTAAAATTAAACATATCTCGTTCGGATATTAAAGAATTGTCCTCGTTAACAGATAAATTTGTTATTTATCATTTTTAAGCTGATAATAATCTTCTGAAAGCTTGCTTTAAGCCATTTTTACTTGCTAAAACAGGGGAAATAAGATAAAATCAAAGAGTCAAAGATAGAAAATTTTTGTCGTAATAAATCCTAATTATCTTAAATATTAGCGATTTATTAGGATAATTTTATTTTTTAATTATAATATGGACAATATTTCCGTAAAATCATTATATCGGTCTACCGCTGATTATTTAAATAAAGAAATCACTGTTAGTGGTTGGGTTCGTACCGTTCGTAGCTCTAAAGAGTTTGCTTTCTTGGAACTTAATGACGGTACTTTTTTTAAGGGGCTACAAATTATTTTTAGCGCCGACTTAGAAAATTTTTCTACCCTAGAAAAAGTTGCTGTTGGCTCGTCTTTAACGGTACGTGGTAAGTTAGTAGAGTCGCCGGCGGCCGGACAAGCTTTTGAGTTAAAAGCCGAGAGCGTGGAGATTATAAATGCGGCGTTAGCTGATTATCCCTTGCAGAAGAAAAAACATAGTTTTGAATTTTTACGGACCATTGCTCATTTGCGCGGACGCAGTAATACCTTCTCTGCGGTGTTTCGTTTACGCTCGGTTTTAAGTTTTGCCATTCATAAATTTTTTCAAGAAGAAGGTTTCAATTATATTCATACCCCGATTATTTCTACCAGTGATGCGGAAGGGGCCGGTGAAATGTTTCAGGTCACTACTTTTGATTTAGACAAAGTACCGCATGATGAGAAAGGGAATATAGATTACAAAGAAGATTTTTTTGGTCGTCAGGCTGGTTTAACTGTGAGTGGACAGCTCAACGCCGAAGCTTTAATCATGGGATTGAATAAAGTTTATACTTTCGGTCCGACTTTTCGAGCGGAAAATTCTAATACTACTCGTCACGCTGCGGAATTCTGGATGGTGGAACCGGAAATGGCTTTTGCCAATTTGGCGGATGACATGAATTTAGCGGAGAGAATGTTAAAGTATTTAATGAATTATGTCTTGAAGGAATTGCCGGAAGAAATGGAATTTTTTAATAAATTTATTGACCCAGGAATTAGTGAGCGCTTACACAATATTTTAGATTCGGAGTTTGGTCGCATCACCTACACAGAGGCGATTGATATTTTAGAAAAATCCGGACAAAAATTTAACTACCCGGTTAAATGGGGAATTGATTTACAGACGGAACATGAACGTTACTTAACCGATCAGGTCTTTAAAAAACCGGTTTTTGTTACCGACTATCCCAAAGACATCAAAGCTTTTTATATGCGCTTAAATGATGACGCCAAGACGGTGGCGGCTATGGATTTATTAGTGCCTGGTGTCGGTGAAATTATTGGTGGTAGTCAAAGGGAAGAGCGTTTAACTAATTTGGAGGAAAGAATGAAATCCATGGGCTTGAAAGTAGAAGACTATTCTTGGTACTTGGATTTGAGAAAATATGGCTCGGTTCCACACGCCGGTTTTGGTTTGGGGTTGGAAAGATTAATTATGTATTTATCTGGTATGGCCAATATTCGCGATGTTATTTCTTTCCCGCGTACTCCACAGAACGCTGAATTTTAAAATTTATAATTTTTTAGTAAACATATGAATAACAAAAATAACGCTAAGTATGCTTTTTACTACCTCTTATCGTTAGTTTCCTTAATTTTTATGGGACTCTCGGTGGGTATGATTGCTTTTGGTATTATCAACAAGTCCATTGTTGATACTTTAAATAGCTATAGCGGTAATTACGACAGTCAGTTGAGATTTGCCATCTCCGCCCTATTTATTGCAGCGCCGATGTTTTATGTTATTACTCGTTTGATTAATAAGGGGCTAAGAAGTGAGGAGTTAGCTAAGGATTCGGGAATACGTCGCTGGCTAACTTATTTTATTTTATTAATATCTTTTCTAATTATTTTGGGTAGCTTTATTACGGTTATTAATAATTTTTTATCCGGTGAAATGACTGTTCGTTTCATTCTAAAAGCCATAACCGTTCTTCTTATCTCCGGTTCGGTATTTTCTTTTTATCTCTATGATATGAAGAGAGAAATTAACCAATCTCGCGATATGGTTGTTATGATATTTACTTGGGCTTCAGCCGCTTTGGTTTTAGCCGCTTTTATTGCGGCTTGGTTTTTTGTGGAATCACCGGCCATATCTCGGGCGCGACGTTTAGACCAAAACTTAATGAATAATATTTATAGTTTGGAGAGTGCGGTTAATAATTTTTATGAAATAAATAAAACTTTACCGGAAAGTTTGGCGACATTAGAAAATAGTGAAGTTTATCTGAGTAAGAGAATGCTGACCGACCCTGATAGTCAAGAACCGATTGTCTATAATAAATTAAGCGATAAGACTTTTGAGTTTTGTGCCACTTTTCGCATGGATAGCACCACTGATGATATGAATTCGGGGTATCGGGGGGATAATAAAAATCATCAGGCTGGTTATCAATGTGTATCGGGCTTGCTGTATTCAACGCCAGATCCAGCGATTCTAAAGTATTAAAAGATATATTAATTTATGCGCGATGTAAGCGTTGAACAATTTTCCGGTCCTTTTGGCTTACTCTTAAGTTTGATTGAGAGCGAGAAAATGGATATTACAGAAATCTCTTTGGCAAAAATAGCCGATGAGTATGTGACTTATATTCGGGGAGCACAAGATATTAACCCAGAGGAACTGGCTGATTTTCTGGTTGTGGCCGCGAAATTATTATTTATTAAATCTAAGGCTCTTCTGCCGTATTTATATTCGGGCGAGGAGGATGAGGAAATTGATGATTTGGAAAGACAGTTGAAGATGTATAAAGAATTTATTGCCGCTAGTGTTAAAATTAAAGATATTATTGCCACTGGACAATGGTTATATCTGCCGCCTCTAAACAAGAACCGTCGTGTTCAATTTAATTTACCGGTTTTTTCTCCGCCCGCTAAATTAAATTCTTCTATTTTACACGAAAAATTTAAAGCCCTTCTAGAATCTTTAGTGAAAAATCAGGAAGTTAAATTACCGGAAACAACCTTGGAGCCGCAAGTTAGCATTGATGAGAGAATTCTGACAATTAAGGAAATGTTACTGACGAAATTAAAAGTTAATTTTTCTCGTCTCTTGGCGGCCGCTAGCACCAAGACGGAAGTAATCGTTAATTTTTTGGCTGTGCTGGAATTAGCTAAACAAAAAGAATTATTTTTTGAACAAGAAGAATTGTTCAGTGAGATTCATATTAGTAGATTATAATTATATGTTACTTAAATCACAGCTGGAATCATTATTATTTGTCTCTTTAAAACCTTTGGGAATTAAAGAATTGGCGAGTGCGACTAAGGCTAAGACTAAAGAAGTGGAAGAGGCGTTACTAGAATTAGAAGCTGACTATCAGGGTGGAGAAAGAGGCTTAACTTTAATGAAAAATAATGCCCAGTATCAGATTACTACGGCCGGTGCTAATGCTGACTTAGTGAAAGAATTTTTGCGCGATGAAACTACGGGCGAATTATCTCAGCCGAGTTTAGAAACTTTAACGATTATCGCTTATCGCGGGCCGATTGCTAAACTAGAACTGGAAAGAATTAGAGGTGTTAACTGTAGCTTGATTTTACGTCATTTGATTATGCGCGGTTTAGTGGAAGAGAAATTTGATAAGACTAAAGATCAAAATTATTATAGCGTTACTCATGACTTCGTTCGTTTCTTAGGAATAGGTACAGTGACGGAATTGCCGGAATATGAAAAATTAAATCAGCATGAGAGCTTAGAAGCCGTGTTGCGAGGCGAACTTGATGAACAGGTTCCAGCGCCGACTGCAGAGGAAACAAATTCTTAATATTTATTAGCATGGTTTTTACGTCACTGGTTAATTTATTTTTAATATTATTATTTTCGCTTAGCGGTGTACCGGCTTTTCAGTATTCTGATGCAGTAAGTTTGAATTTAAAACCAGGTGTGTCGGCGGAAATGGTAACCGCGGAAAAGGCGGCGGTATTAGTTAATGGTAGTCATTATTTTTTGTTTAGTAAAAACGCGGATGAAGTTCAGCCTATAGCCAGTATTACCAAGTTAATGACCGCTTTAGTTTTTTTGGAAAATAATCCGGGTTGGGAGAAGGAATATAAAATTCAAGAGGCGGATCATGTTAACGGCGGTCGTTTAAATTTATTCTTAGGAGAACGGGTGACGGTCAAAGATTTATTTTATACTAGTTTAGTCGCTTCTGATAATGGTGCTACGCTTGCCTTAGCTCATGCCACTGGTTTAAGCGAAGCAGAGTTTGTTAGTAAAATGAATTTAAAAGCTAAACATTTAGGGTTAGTTAAAACAAGTTTTAGCGACCCCAGTGGTTTAAGTGATGCTGATGTTTCTACGGCGCGTGAAGTAGCTTGGCTGGCGTCGGCTGCTCTAGAACGTCCGGAAATTAGGGAAGCGACCTCACAGGCGGAATATCGCTTCCAAACTTTAAGTGGTACTGATAAATTTATTGAATCTACTGATTATTTATTATTTTCCGAAGAATCTGGTCCTTTGAAAATTCTGGGTGGTAAAACCGGTTATACTGACAAAGCTGGTTATTCCTTTGTCGGTCTCTGGCAAAATCAAGATGGTAAGGAATTTATTTCCGTCGTACTTAATAGCCAGGGGCGTAATGATCGTTTCTTGGATAGTCGGCAATTAGCCAATTGGGTTGTTGCCGCGTATAATTAAAGTAAATATATGTTTGACAGTAGTAGTGCTTACATGAAAATTTGTCTCACTTTTTCTCAGCGTGCGCCGCGATGTTATGATTTTCTTAACCGTCACAAAGGCGTTGTGAAATTTACTATTGCCGGCGGTTTGGCTAGCGTTTTAGATTTAGTCTTATTGTATCTTTTTCATGATCCTTTAGGTTTAGATATTGTTCTGTCTACGACCATGGCTTTCATGCTGTCCTTTATTCTTAGTTTTTCTCTACAAAAATTCTGGGCTTTTAATGACTCCAGTCAGCATGGTAAAACAGTTGGGCAACTTTTTCTTTATTTATTGAATGCCCTGATTGGTTTAAATCTTAACGGTTTTTTGATGCATCTTTTGGTGAGCTCTTATCAGGTTTGGTATCTTTTAGCTCAGGTTATGGTGATTGCTTTGATAGGAGTACTTAATTTTATAGTTTACAAGTTTATAATTTTCAAGAAAAAATCTCATGAAACTCTCGGTTAATCAAAAACAATTAGGAGAGAGTCCGGAGCTTTGGCTACGTCGCGCTGGTTATATTTATTTGCCCAGTCGAGACGCTGAGCCGGATAGTTTTGCTCGTCGTCTCACTAGAGACTTTTATCCGCGTTTTCATGTTTATTTTAATATAGAAGTGAAGGGAGAACAGACCATGGTTATTTTTAATTTACATTTGGATCAAAAGAAGCCGGGCTATGCTGGCCAAAACCGTCATAACGCCGAATATGACGGAGCTCTAGTAGAACAAGAGGCAGCGCGTTTAAATAGTTTATTATTGCCAGATTTTTTTATTTAATATGAATCAAGTTGAAGAAATAAAATCTAAATTGGATATTGTTGAGGTCATTAGAGAATATGTCCAAGTAAAAGCGGTGGGCGCTAATTTTCAGGCTCTTTGTCCTTTTCATAATGAGAAGAGCCCGTCTTTTGTAATTTCACCTGATAAGCAGATTTGGCATTGTTTCGGTTGTAGTCGTGGCGGCGATGTCTTATCTTTTGTCATGGAAAAAGAGGGTTTAAATTTTGCCGAGACTTTACGTTTTTTGGCGCCTAAGGCGGGCGTTGTCCTACAATATGAAAATAAAGAGAATCAGGCTCAGCGTAATAGAATTTTAGACATCCTCGCTTTAGCCGGTAAGTATTATGCTCATATTTTAGGGCAGGCAGTCGGCAAGAAGTCTAAAGAATATTTATTGGCGCGTGGTTTGAGCGAAGATGCGATTCAAGAATGGCAACTTGGCTATAGTCCGGATGCTTGGAATGAATTATATAAATTTTTAAAAGAACGTCCGGTGAGTGGACAGAAATATACTGACGAAGAAATATTTGCCGCTGGCCTAATAATTAAGAAAGAGGGTGGCCGAGGCTATTATGATCGTTTCCGAGGGAGAATTATGTTCCCGATTTGGGATATTAATAATAACATCATTGCCTTTACCGCTCGTATTAGCCCAGAGAAAGAAAAGACGGAAAAGATGGGTAAATACATTAACAGCCCGCAAAGTGCCGTTTATGACAAGAGTCGTGTTTTGTTTGCCCTTAATAAGGCTAAAATGGCCATTAGAGAGGCGAATTTAGCGATTGTGGTAGAAGGGCAGATGGATGTTATTGCTTGTTATGAGCACGGTTTTAAGAATGTAGTCGCTTCTTCTGGGACCGCTTTAACCGCGCCGCAAGTAGGGCTTCTCAAGCGTTTTAGCGGGGATGTCGCTTTATTGTTTGATATGGATCAGGCTGGACAAATGGCGGCCGATAGAGGAATAAAAGAAGTCTTGGCGGCGGAGTTAAATTTAAAAATTATTGTCCTACCGGACGCTAAAGATCCCGATGAATGTTTGCGTAATAATTTAGAAGGCTTTAAAGAGGCGGTGCTGAATGCTAAGCCAATGCTTGAATATTATTTTGCTAAAGTCTCGGCCGGTTTAGATTTGGAAAACTTGGATAATAAGAAGACAATTCGTGATCAGATGTTTATTATGATTAATTTAGTTATTAGTCCGACGGAACAGGGATATTGGTTGAAAAGAGTGGGAGAAGAATTGGGCTTTGCGGAAAATGATGTGCGTGAAGAATTTGGGAAGTGGCGAGACAAGCAGGGTGGAGTAAAAAGGACAACGGTGACGGATAATGAAGAGGGCTCGGACGCTAAAAAAACACTGACGCCAGCCAAAGCGACGACTAGTAGTCGGGAGGAAAAGTTGGCGGAGTTACTCATGGCCCTTATTATTCGCTTCCCGGAATATACCGGATATGTCACGGACAATTTAGACCCGAGTTTGATTGCCAACGAGGTTTTAGCGACATTTTACAGAAACCTAATAATCTATTATAATAAGTCTGACTCTTTACAATATGAGTCTTTTCACGCTAAATTAGTGTCGGAAGAAGCGGGGGCGGAAAAATTACTGGATAAGTTGATATTACTGGGTGAAAAGGATTTTTATAACTATGAAAGCGCCGAGGT
>Ga0172380_10001697_pt1 | contig 37513 bp, 84 predicted proteins | sample Leawe162metaG_FD_119747 | JGI IMG/M metagenome (GOLD analysis project Ga0172380, IMG submission 119747) | Leachate microbial communities from a municipal landfill in Southern Ontario, Canada - Leachate well 162 metaG | ecosystem: Engineered > Solid waste > Landfill > Unclassified | place...
ATCGGGTCCTTGTAGTCGTTGATGGTGATGTCCTGCCTCATGCCAAGCGCACCGACCGCGTTCCTGTCCACCAGGTACGCCCCGATGTCCCCGTCCGCGTCGTAATCGAACAGCGCGCTCGCGCCCGCAGTAGGTACTGCGTTGCACATATGCAGGTTCACACCGAGCAGCGAGCCCAGCTTCCCAGTCCTCGCGGTGTCGCCCAACTCAAAGTACCCGACCGAAGGCATGTAGTCCTTCATAAGAATCGTCTTGTACTCCGGGGACATGACGAGGTCCGTGCCCTGGAGCCCGACCGCACTCATCTGTCCGAGCGCACCAGCGAGCGACCCCATGCCGAGGTTCGCGCCAGCGCAGTCGTGATGAATCACAACAGTAGCAGTCGTGAACCCGTCCAGCACATGCCGGTTAAGCGCGTTCTCGATGCACTTGCCAGCCGCGTCCAGCTGCCACTGTATCACCGGCACCATCGCGTCGTCAATCATCTCCTGGGTGATCTCCGCCCGCTGGGTGTACTTTTTCGCGGTGATGGTCGCGCTCGTCGCGTGCTCAGTCGTCCGGGGAGCCTCGGCACCCTCAGCGGTCTCGGCCGCATAGCCCTTGGTCGCCCCGATGTTGACCGTCATCGCGTTTCCGGCCATCGGCCAGACAGGCACCGCGTCCCTCATGCACTGAGCAGGACACGCGCCCTTGACGATCGAGTCGTACACCGCGGTCTGAATGAGCGTGGTGTCAACGCTGTCGGCGAGCAACAGTTCCCTGATGGGCACTGTCTTACCATCCGACTGCCAGCCGAGTTCGGCCGGGACCTTCTTCACCAGTTCTCTCTTCTCCGAGTTGTCCGCGAACCCACCCGTTATCTTGAAGATGGGCTCGAAGTACGCGCTCAGGTCTCTAACCTTTGGTTCCATTTTCATCCCCTCCTAAGCGTGTATGACGTTCGTGCACCCGCAGAGCACCAGCATCCTCTCCATCGTCAGAGATGCAGCAGTCGAATCCTCGAGCATCCTCCCGACGAGTTCCTGAGTTGCCGCGCCGGAACACGCAATCACCGAGCCACCAATGGCACAGTCGTTCGTTGTCACATACTCGCCAGCGTCGATGTCCGCGTCACTCGAGTAGTTGCTCACATACACGATGCAACCGATCATCGCAACCGGCACCTGCTTACCAGCAGTGGCCTCCGCCGCAGTCACGCCCGCGATAGCGACCCCGATGGGCGTCTCGCCCGCTTCGACGACCGCCGCCCTGACCGTCATGGTCACACCAGTCGCGTCTATCGCCACGACCTGGCCCGCGCTTATCGCGCCGCTCGCGATGAAGCTCTGTACGTTGTTCCCGCTGACCAAAATCTCTTTCTTGGTCGTGGGAAATGCAGTTCTGTCCGTTACCATTTGTTCAATCCTCCTCTATCGTTTGTTGGGGTTTAGGCCCGAGAAACATCTCCACCGCGCACACACGCCGGAGCGATTACCTCCAGCTGAGTGTTCGCGCCCGACGGCGTACTCCCATTCCCAGGTAGGGTCAGGGGGGCCGTCGGAGTCTTCTCAAGCTCCGTTATCCGCGCCAGCGCCTCCGACAGCTTCTTTACGAGTTCGTCGTTGGCGGCCTTGGTCGCGGCCTGCTCGTCTGCTCTCGACTTCGAAACGGCTTCGAGCTGCTTAGCCAGCTCCGCTTTCTCGGTGTCCGCCTTCTTGGTCAGCTCCACCTTTTCGGCTTCGAGAGCGGCGAGTCTCTGCTCAAGTTCCTTTGTCTCCATATCCTTCCGCTCCTCTTCGGCCTGGCACTCGATGGCTTCATTGCGCTTCATCTTGCACACCGTGCACGCGCCCCGGTCAACGACCGCCAAACCGTAGAATGCCAAACTAGCGGCCTCGTACCGCTTCGTCGTCGCATTCCATTCGTCCTTGCCCCCGACCTCTACTGATACATCGGTGACAATCTCATTCTCGATGAGTTCAATTACATCACGAGACGCCTGGGTCTTCCCGTGGAATATCCCGTCCACGACGACCGCCTTCAACTCAGCGTCATATCTCGGGTTCTTTACAATCCCGATCTTGTCGGTGATGCTCCTCGCAGTCCCGCCCATGTGCCGGGACCAGATACCAGGAGCCACCCATTTCCCGTGGTCCGCCTCGAGCACGCGCGATGGGTAGAACAACGGCGTCCCAACGGCCGAGTCCGTCCACTCGCCCTCGGCCAACGCGACGATGTTCGTGACCTTAAGCGCCCCGCCCTCGAGGTGCACGAAATTGTCCTTCAACAGCGGCCGGTCCAGCATCTTCGTCCGGTATGTCGTCGGGTGTTCCTCCAATTGTTTTCCCTCCGTCTCGTGCTGTATCTTCCCGCAGTACGCTTCCGGGTTCTCCTTGTCCTGGTTCTTCAGGACGCAATCGTCAAAATCCTCATACCCTGCGAACGGCAATCAGGCCACCAACTGCCAGATGATTGTAAGCGCGACCGTAAGGACCACCGGGACCACGACCACGAGCACGCCGACCACGACGCGCTCATGCGCTTGCAGGACCGCGATGTCCACCTTGGTCGCCTGGAGTTCGGGCTTGACGCACTTGTTAATCGCGTCGGTGATGTCGTTTAGTTGTTCGACCATGTTCTTCGTCCGCTCATCTACCCGTGCCAGCAAATCGGAGTTTGAGTCGTTCACGCCACATCATCCCTTTACGCCCGTCTCGATGACTGGTAATAGTATGCACGGGCAGTTCGGATGATATGGGCACGGAGGCGCTTCGCCGATGGGGAACTTATGCACGTCCAGCGAATCGCAGTCGTCACACACATTCTCCAGATGGCTCGTGTACCACTCAACCTCGTCAACGCCTACCTTCTCGTACTGGGTAGTGGCCGCGCGGTTGAACGCGGTCATGGTTTCTGTTCGCGCGAGCATACGCGCGCGGTCCCGACCTATCCCGTCTATCGTGTCGTCTATGTCTCTCGCGATGTCCTCAACGCCCCGACCATCTAGCACACCATCGGTTATCACGCGCATGATGTCGCTCGACATCTTCGCGGTTATCCCGTCCAGGTCGCTTATGTTCCGCTGCTCAAGGACGTCGATGACTCTCGAATCGGCAGGCATACGGCCGTAGGTCGTTGGCAGTCCGAGCGCCGTCAGAAACTGCGACCCGCGGATCCCGCCGGCCGTGTAACCCTTCGACACATTCGTCTGCACGACTCGCTTCGCAGGTATCGTGATAGTGGCTCGGATGCTCCCTTCGAGATACTTCCCCAGCACGACCGTGAGCGATGACGGCTCCGCGAGTTCGCGCATACCCAGCTTCGCGTGTAGGTCCGTCTTGAAATGCACAAACAGTTTGTCCAGCTCATCCCCGTACGCCACCCTGAGCTTGCCCACGAGGCTCGGGTCCCGCATACGGTCCAGCGTCGGGCGGAGAGTTGGCTTCTTCAATCACAACCCCCCAAACTCGTCCTTCTCGTACGGCCATCTGTAATGATCGTGTCGCGCGAGCTTCCCTTTCCGCAGGACGTACCGCCTGAAACAGTGGTCGAGCGGGCGCGTGGTGAACCAGTACTGAGCCCACTTATACCACAGGGTGTTATCGTCGTCGGTGTAATCGAGCACGACCTCAGCTGCATAGACCTCGCACGGGTCGGGCGGGGGTAACTCGTAGTCGAGTATGATTTCCGCAGCGTAGGCTTCGCACGCAGCGAACTGAGTGTAATCGAGGACGGCTTCGGCCGCGTACGCTTCGCAGGGGTCGATGGCAGCAACGGTGTAGTCGAGGATAGCCTCAGCGGCGTAAGCCTCGCATGGGGGCACCTCGTAGCTGAGGATTGTCTCGGCAGCATACACCTCGCATGGAGCGGTGTAGCTGAGTACCGACTCCGCCGCGTATATCTCGCATGGGTTGACTTCATAGTTGAGTACCGCCTCGGCCGCGTAGACCTCTGTTGGCGCGACATAACTCAGGACCGCCTCGGCGGCATACGCCTCACACGGCGGGATGAGATAGTCCAGTATGGCCTCCGACGCATAGACTTCGCACGGGGCCCGGTAATCGAGTATGACCTCAGCCGCATACGCCTCGGTCGGCGGGATGAGGTAGTCGAGGATCGCTTCGGCAGCGTAGACCTCGCATGGTTGAGTTGAAGTTGTGTAATCCAGTATTGTTTCGGCGGCGTAGACTTCAGTCGGCGCGTTGTAGCTCAGTATCGCTTCGGCGGCATACGCCTCCGTCGGGGCCATGTAGCTGAGGATTGCCTCCGCCGCATACGCTTCCGTCGGCACGACATAGTCCAGTATCGTCTCCGCCGTGTACGCTTCGCACGCCGCGACCACGCTGTATGTCACCCGGACGAATATCACGTCCAGGTACATCGTGAACCCGGTCGTGTCGTTGCCCTGGTAACACGTTATCCTCGTCTTGAGGTTCGTGTCGTTGAGCTTCGTCCAGGTCCACGCGGTGTCCGCCGTGCAGTCCGCCCAGAGCGTCGCCGTCTCGCTCGTGACCTCGGTTTCCACCTCAGTCAGCGCGTGCGAACCCCAGTTCGTCCCGCCGTCCCAGCTTATCTCGCGCCCCATCGTCGCGATGATGCTCGATATGGTGCTCAGGTAATGCTGGGTGCCGATCTCGACCTTGGTTATAGTGGTCGCGCCGCCGGGGTCCGTGAACCCGAACCCGCCCCAGATGCCAGTGACGCTCGTGTTCTTGACGGCTATCGCGACGGTCGCTTTGTTAGTGTCGTCCAGGTACGCGTATGTGGGGTTAGTCCACGCGTTCGTCCCGACACTCGTGGGGTCGTTCGTTACCTCGGTCATCGTACCTTACCCCGGTCGATATGTCCCGCGAACACGCGCCCCAGTCGTTCGGATACTCCACCGAATGTATGTTCCCTATCGTGATGACCGTGTACGGGAGATGTATGTCCAGATAGTACGGCGTGTGCGTCGATAGGTGCAGGCCGAAGTTGCATAGGCCCGCCCATCTGGCGGATGATTGTATCATCCACAGCCGTCCCTTCCGTACCCTCATGTAGCCGCCGTGAACACGATCTTGAGCCCGCTCACTTCCGCCGCTGTCAGGGTAGCCGCCTGCGCACCGCTCGTCTTGGTGCTCTGAGTCGTATCGACCGCCTTCGTGAACGTCACGGTCGCGAGCACCGTCTCGTCGGCCTTTCTCAAGGTCGCGACGAATCCGATGTCCGCGCTCGCCTTCCCGTTCACCCTGAGCGTGACCGTGTTGCAGCTACCGTAGTCCGCGGGCGCGTCCGTGAGCCCGACCGCGTCCACCTGAGCGTTCGTGGTCGAACTCAGCTTCTCAGCCGTGCTCGGCGAGTCCACATCCTCGTCTATCTCAGTGTAGTGCGTGGTATTCGTGGATGTCCAGGCGAGCGGCGTCAGGTCGCCCGTCGGCACCAAGTCTGTCGTTGTCACTTAACCTTCCCTCCCGTGTGTATCGGCTTCCCGTCCCCGAGCCAGCCCATCGCTTCCCTGAACCGCTCGGCGCAGGACTTCTTCGTCCCTCGGTAATTGTTATTGCTATGAACCCGGGCCTTCTTCGGGATGGCCCAGACCTCGAACTCTTGAAGCGGCAGTATCGGCCCGCCGCAGTATCTGCATTTGTGTTGCCCCAGCTCGACCATCACGCCACCGCCGTCGTGCGTTTTCCAATGAGCCGAATGGCGGCCTCTATCGCGTCTTCAAACCCTCGCAGATACATGGGCTCGATTTCGACACGGAAACCAAGACCACCGTCGGGCATATTCACCGGCTCCAGACTCTTGAATGGAATATCTATGTTCCCACCTCCCAAACCTCATACGTGTACTCGCCCGCGACACTCCCAGTCGCCCTCCGCATCACGCCCAGCAACGCCTTATCCTCGCCCGGCTTCTTGATGGCCCACTCGATGGAAAACGGCGGGTACACGTGTATCTTATCCACCCGCTCCCACTCGTCGCAGATGTCCTGGATGGTCCTTACGATGACCGTCATTGTTTCGCGACCTCCTGGGGTTTCTCAGCGGGCACCTGCTCCTTCCCGGTGAAGGGCAGTAGTTGAGTAGGCGTGCTCGCCCTGGCCTGCTCGGCGTCTATCTTCCCCTGCGCGTCATACCATTTCTGGTAGTCCGCTTCGTCGATGTCCAGACGCGCGCGACACCACTCGGGCGTCACGATCTGCCAGGGGTCGATCGGACCAGTCATCAGTTTCTGGATGAGGTCGGCCGCCTTCGACTCGTCGGTCGCGCTAACATCGTTGAACACCAGCCACGCGTCCCCGGCCTTCCCGCCAGTCGCGATGGCCCACCTGTCGAATATCTGGGTGTTCCACTGTCGCGCAAATCTCTTCTGCAGGGTCCCGATCTTCGCGTAAAACGCTTCGGCCCTGACCTCCCCGGTCAGCACGCCCCTGCCCAGCCCGAGCATCTCTTCGGGTACGCCCAGCGCCGCGGCCATCCTCTGTGTAGCCCACTCGTTGTACAGCTTCGCGTTCTGCACGCCCTGGCTGTCTATGTTCGTTATCGTGACATCGGCGCAGGTCGCCATCTCGTGCTGGGGCTTCAGGTCTTCAAACATCTTCGCGATAGAGTCGATGTCTGTCTGTTGCGTCATCGCCCCCGACTGACCGACTGTGATATGATGCCGTGGAAATCCATGCCGTTCGATGCTCTTGGCCGTCCCGGACGCGACCATGACATCTCTCTGGATGTCGTCATACGCCCTCTCTATCAGAGGTAGGCCGAGGTCCAGCCGGAACATCTTCTCGGGCGGGACATCGATCGGACGCAGAAACTTACTCGCGGACTGCTTGTACCCGAGTAGTGTCCCGTAGTCGTCCTTGACCTCGTCGAAGGTCTCGGGGTATCGGTGTTCGAGTTTGGCGATGGGGTACTTCTTGGGTTCGAGCCCGGCCTGTATCTCGGCGAGGCCTAGCTTGACGACCAACGCATCGACGACGAGCTTCCACCCGACCGTCTCGAAGTCGAGGTCGTCCATGAGTTCCTCGGCCCCTTCCTTCCGAGGGCCCTCTATCCGGTACCCGTTCGAGAACATCATCAGAGGGTAGCAGTCCACCCCCTCGCTGACCGGCCCGCCCTGTTCGTAGATGGTCCTGTACTTGGGTAACATCCCTTCCCGCTTGCCGAAGTACGACGGAGCGATGCCGCCCGTCTTGCCCGGGTACGTCATGGGCTTCTCGGCGGGTGGCGCGGCGAGCCGCTTCAACATCCAATCTCTGATGGTCATGTTCTCATGGTCCTTTTCGAATCTGCTCGGCGGAGAAACGATTAAACTTGAAATGAATTACTGTTTTCGGGGCCGTCGTTCGAACATCGTTCGACTAACCCCGCACCTTTCCGACTCTGCCAATACTGAACCGGCTCGAATCGGATACCGCGAGCTTCCCCAACGCCCCGCTCACCGCATCTACCATGTCATCATGCGCCCCGTCGGGAAACAAAGAGGCCTCGTCGATGAACGCCCGCGTCCATGCGCCCTTCACGAGCCCGACATTCCCAGCCTGGGCCGCCGAACTCAGAGGGCCAGCACGCTCCACTTTGCTACCCGTTACCCTGTCCGCATAGACCGCGTATCCAGGCAACACATTGCGCTGGTAGTGCGAGATGGTGTTCACCCCAGACGAACCAGGCTCCTGTTCTATCCAGATGGGGATGCTCGGCCCGTCTAACTGCGCCGTCTGCCTCACCAGATGCTCGACCTCGAGTGGCGTCGCTCGGATGTGCTGGATGTCTATCACCGAGTACTGCCCCTCGTGTACTGCCACCCGGGCACCAGCGGTCCAGTCGCCGTCCTTGGTCGCCGCGAGATCCCAGTACCGGACACTCCTACCAGCCCGGTTCCACGCGTCTAAGATGCGCCACCACTGCGGCTTCAGGAGGTTGCCCCCCGCCTGGATGTCCCAGTCCCCGTTCAACAGTTGGGCCTGCGTCACCGCATCAAGCAGCCGGAGGTTGTCGGCGTACTCATCCCTTGAGAGGTACGGGTTGTCCGCCAGACTAGCGGGCACATACGCGCGTTCGGGGTCTATCTCCACGGGCGCGATGAACCGATCCTTCACCCAGCCATGCCCGATGTTGCCCGGGTTACTGGCGCTCCTCATCCTCAGAGGTACGGGGTTATCGCCCGACCTCCGCATACGAGACAATAGGTATAGGTACTGGTCCTCATCGAACTGTGTCAGCTCGTCATACCCGACGAACTGAAACTCGGTACTCTGGTATCGGTACTTGTCCATGTCGGTCTCGAGGTACCCGAACGTCAAGGTCGCCCCGCTCGGGAAGGTCCAGGTCTTGTCCCGGTCGGACCACTTGGCGTCCGTGCCAGCGAGCCATTCCTTGGCCGAGTCCATCAACGCCCCGGGCAGGCTCAGGTCCGTGTAGCTCTTCCTGAGTAGTAGGGCCGCGTACCCAGGCAACATCACATACTGCAATGCCGCCATCAGCAACGCGACGCTCTTGCCACCGCCGGCCGCACCACCGTAGAACACCTCGCGCTCCTCCCGCAGAAGGAACTCCAGCTGCTTAGGTGTGGGCTTATGGGGTATGTACGGATTGGTCAGGACGGTTACGTGTATCCTGGCCTTCTGTGAGGGTGTTAGTTTCAAGGCTGGCAAAGTAATCCTCTGATGCCCGGACGGCCGATTCGAACTCCTTCCCGGCGTTTAGGACATTGACCTGCACATTGACGGGGGCGGGCCGGTCGGACGGATACCCCCCCAGCATCTTGGTCATCTTCTCGATCGCGTCCAGTTTCAGCCTCAGGAAATTGGCCGCGTGCTTGGGGTCGTCCTTGTACTCCTCGAGGTACTTACGTATCTCCCCTACCGTTTCGAGCAGGGTTTGCTGGACGGCCTCCAGGGTGAGATGAATATTGGTATTAATGGATTGAGACTTCTTTTCTCGCAATACGCCCTCGTGCTTCTGGATGTATTTATGGACGTTGTCGGATGTGAGGTCCGCCCCAGGGTGCTCGATGCCTATCTGTTTGGCGATTTGCTCAAGGGTCCTACCGGCGAGATGGTACGAAATCACCTTATCCCCGAGGCCCAGGGTATCTATCTTGGAGTGACGGGGCATGTTATGGGCACCTGTGTCGGGTTCGGGCGTCGGCCCGTAATCGCAATCTAATGCGTTCCTATGATGTTGTGAGAGTAAGAACGGCGGATGGGAGCGGTATCACCATACTCAGTCGAGGAGGGTGTCTTACGCCCCCGTCTCAGAGCCCGCCCCCGATCCACCGGCGTCGCGACAGTGAAGAGGAGTACCCCGCTTTGGGCCCGCGGATGTGATGTGCGGGCGGGGCGGGGTGTTTTTATTTCTCCTCACCATTATATGTGGGTTGAGTATTTAAAGAGGCGGGTTAACAACCTTCTCGGGAGGGGCATCGTCGGCATATATTAGTGGCGGTTAGGGCATGATTCTGGGGTTTGACCGTATCACGGAGTACTTGATATGACGGAAGGCGCAACGGTCGCAATAACCGTAAAACCGAGTGTCGTTGCCGAGTTCCCAGCCGAGATGTTGACCGCAATCGAAGCATCTCATATCTTGCGCGACCTCCCCATCCCCATCCTCATCGACGGGGCCGACATATCTGTCGAACCGATATTTGGTGTTTGTCGCAACATCTGGACCGCCGTTATTCCAAACCGACACTACAAACACCAAGCCCGGGACGGCTTCGACTTCGTAAAAAAACTTGGGTGAACTACTCATCTACTCGCGCCCCTTCGCATACCCGCACCCGGGCAGGACCGTCATCGGGTCGCTCGGGTAGTCTCTGCACACCTTCGGCTTGTACTCGTGTATCGTGCACTCGTCAGTTATCAGGTCTAGGTGGGGGCACGGCGACCAGTACGCGTATCGCCTCTGCCCGTCTAGTGTGTCTAGGTATCGCTTACCCTTGAGTACTAGGAGCCCTTCTAGTTCGTCGTCCCAGTCCGCCTCGGGCACTGTCGCTATTGATACCCTACAGCATCTACCGCACATCGTACATGGCATTTAGTTCACCTTCGGCTTACAGTTGAGGCATATCGCACTCGCCCCGCATACCGGACATACCATTCGCGTGTCCTTCACCTTCTCCTCGTGACGCGAGGCCCTGCAATGTAATCGGTGAAAACACACCCAGATGAGGTGCTCTATCATCAGCCCGTATCTGCGCTTATGGCAATAGACGCACTCAATCCATACTGACGGCATCACTTCACCTTCTCTGGGAGGGGGCAGTCGGGAGCGATGTAATTACCGTCAATTTCCTCCCCGTCGGGGCCTATCTCGGCCAAGAGCGGGATGTCCAAATTGCGCCCCAATAGATTGCAGCCCGCGAACGAAACAACCATCGAGTCCACCGCCATGAATGGACATCTATCGCAGTCGTCGATCTCCTTCCGTATGTCCGTTCCCTCTATCGCTAGGATTCTAGTCATGTTCCCACGCCCCGCACGCGCCCAATAGCGCGCCGATGATTTCGCGCAGAGATTCTTCTCGACCGCGCTTTATCCCCGCCGCGTATCCCATGTTCCACGCGGTTCGATATGCCGGATCGCCCCCCTCGGTCTCTTCACTCGCAACGGACATCGACATCCATCCTCCCGAAGAACGCGGCGGTATCGAGACCCCTGTTCAGTTCCTGGATTGCTTGGATTGCTCGCATTAACGCGGCCCACTTCCAGGCGTTCTCAAGGGCATATACATACATTCCAAATGCTCGCTCGACCCGCCACTTATCTTTCGAGACCGCGATCTTGTGCGGTCTCCTCCGTAGTAACCAGTCAATCATTGCACCACGTCCAGCCCGTTATCGTCCACAACCGCGGAGCGCCCATAAGAGTTGTTACCCATTATGATTCGCCCGCAGTTTTTCATTACTGGAAACGCATCGTGCATGGAATGATGAACTACCACTAGGTCCACGTTCCCCACCTCGATGTGCCCCATCATCGCGCCCTCGATGACTACATAGGACGCTGGTTTCTCTGGAGTAGCGGTCTCGCGCGGCCGGCGTCTGCGAAGGTGGTCGAGTATCATGGCGACCGACCTTCATCCGCGCCATGTCTTCTGAGTATGTCGTCTGCTTCCTCGATTATCCGCGCTTTACCTTCGGAGAGGAGGACATTGCCCATAAACCGTACCGGGTATTCGCTCGGTGAACCCATACGCCGATAGAGTTCGTCAAACTCCCCGTCGGTCACGACCGCGAGCCCGTGCACTCGCTTCCGCGTCGGCTCATTCGGGAACACATCGAGGTCTAGTTCTAGTTGGTTTGTCATGCCGTCACCAACTGAAAGATGGTCCAGAGCAGCGCCCATATCACGAACGTGGTGAACGCCATCGAGAGGAACATGAGCATCAATGCGACGCCCCCTTCCAGCTCGCCGACTATGATGCCGAACACGATCGAAAACAACGCCGCGTAGAGAAACGCAATCATCGCCCAGAACGCTATGTCTATCGGTGTCATAGCCCCGTCACCATTTCTTTCATGGCGCAGAGGGGGCAATCCAACGCCCGGTACTTGCACGCCACCACATAACCAGGCGCAATTGCCCCCACCTTACCGCAGTGAATCAATATTGTCTCCGCTGGTTCCGAACCTATCGGCGGTTCCGCGAGGCGCACCATCGCGTGTATGCACCCGTCACAGAGGTTCGTCAACCTTCTTCCCCCCGCGCTCGATGTTGTCTATGCACACCGTCTTTAGTATCGCCCCCGTGTCGTCCTGCGCCCGTAGGCTCGCGCGGAAACGGTACTCTATCCACATATCCCAGTTCTCCATTGACTTGTCGAACGCATCTCTCGCCGCTATCAGCGCCTTGCTCAGTATCTCTTCTACCGACGGATCCTCCTCGTCGTCTGGTATCTTATCCGGGTATCCCATCGTTCATCACCCCAGCAACGTCAGGAAAAACCATACCAGCAGAACATCCATGACCGCGGAACACGCGTTTATTCCCACTACCTGCCATTGTTCCATCATCTCTCCCCCCAATAATCCTCGTTCACTATCTCTGCCTCCTGACATCCATCATTGATTTTCCGGGCACATTGATGCACCGGACACCATCCCATGCTCCCCGTTTTCGGTTGCCACTTCTTGCAGTTCTCGCACTTCGGCATCTTCCACTTCCCCGTCCTCGAGCACCCACCCGCAGTACGGGCACTTGTGTTCGGGCGTTTCCCTCGGCGCCCAGTAATGGTGCTCGCACTTGATACAGTACTTCCGTTCGGCGGGCATGTCACTCCGAGTTCCGTTCTTCGGTCTTCAGTTTCCCCGTCCCGCATCCAGCGCATATCATCTCGTCCACGCCTATGACCTTCCCGCATCCACGGCAGTGTCGGTGATCGGGTATCTGTTGTATGCCGATCGTGTACGTGTATGTCTCCCTCATTTCGTTGTCGAACGTCGTCGCCACTATCTCGTCGGTCATCATTCAGTGTACCTTCTTCGGCTTCCCTTTCACCACGTCTTTCGCCCGCCGGTCGTGTGTTTCCTTCAATGCCTTTATCAGTTCACCTTCCAGATTTTCATGATGACAGGAGGGGCAACAATCCGTTATCGGCCGTTGGCCGATTCCATACAATATCGAGACGTAGAAGCGGTCGTTGCGTTCCTCTTCGGACCATCGCAGATACTGCACCAGCACGCGCTCCAAATCCACATCATACGCATCTGGCGCATATCCTTCAAACACCTTCCCGCACTTGCAGTGATAGTGTAACTTCACCGGCTTTTCTGGATCGGCGGTCTTTCCGAATATGCTCGTTCTCCGTACCCCCTACTTGGCGCTTATTGTGATGTCGGCGTCGGATGAGTTGTCAACCCATACGCGTTCGTCACCCAGCACCGCCCAACCGCCTTCGCACGCCGCAATGCTCGCCTCAATCAGCAGCATCGCCGCCTGGAGCACACCCTTCGTATCCGCGTTTTCTCGCGTGTAGCAACGCACGATTACCTCGCGCAACTCGGAACTGCGCGCGGCATTCCGCGCCGCCTTCTCCTCACACAATACACACTTCGTATCTTCCATCTCATTCATTGTTTCCGTACCCCCTATATATCGCGTCGATTATCTTCCCGGGCGTTTTATGCACCTCGAAATCGTATCGGTACTTGCACGCGGCACGCACGAGCACCGACCCATATCTATCGTCGCGAGCGTCCTGGACGAGGCGCTGGAGCGTGGTCATCGACACGCCCGTGGCGCGAGAGAGAGACTGGTAGGTCTGCCGCTGACCGGGGTGCTTGTCCACATAACTCAGTAGCGCAAGGCAATCATTCAGCGTCTGTTGCCAGCCTGGCCTATGCGTCATTGTCGGCTCCCGGGCGCAGGACCTCGATGCGCGTCACGCACCCCGGCGGAAATACCTGGACGTCCACATATTCCCCAGACACTTCGCGCACCAGCCGGATGTATCCATCCGTTGACGGCACCAAGACACCGCCGGTCAAGCACTTCCAAGGCACTACCTCGCCGATCTTGCCCACCTCTTCATGCGCGTGCTCCGTGATGTCCTCCCAGTGCACTACCACGTACGCCCCATTAAGCAATGCTCTTATCCCATCGGTCATGCGTATCCTCGTCCTCGCACTCACTCATGTATTCGTTCTTCGCGTACGCCTTCGTCAGCAGTATGTCCGCCGCCACGCAGAGCGCGTTTATCTTGCTCCTCAGTTCTTCGCTCCCGCAGTCGGGTAGCGATGCGGCGAAGGTCGCGCTTTTCTCGTCAGAAGTAATCGTGAACTTGACCTCGTCCGTCACCATCTCCTGCGCCGCCTCCATAATCTTCGGCACATCCACGACATACATCGTCGTCCCATTTGCCCCTACATCCGCCGTCAGTTGCCCCTCCCGTGTTTCATGTCACCCCATATATTTATCCGGGGTTATATATCTAGTGGGCGGAGGTTGTCCGTCCTTGCTCCGTCGCGTGTGCGCCCCCCTGTTATTCGTCCGATCCATTATCTCGTCGATCTTCCGCAGATGTGCCCGAATCTCCGCGACCTCCGCCATACGCAGGTCCGCGAACGTGCCGTCCGCCGTGGAAATCCATTGATAGACCGTCTTGCGGGCGCGAAAGCCATCCACGTGCCGGAGATATTTGGCGAGCAAACCCCGGCGGGATAAACGCGCCAGACAATTTGCGACCTGCGGCTTCGTAAGGTCGAGTGCGTGACAAATCCCCTCGCGGGTGAGTTCGCGCGGCGCGTCATATTTCTCCACCTTTCCCGCGTGTCGTTGCAGGTGGTGCATGATGCGGGCCTGATAGGATTGGTTGTCACGCGTCATTCCGTTTCCCCCGGTTTTGATAGCTTCGTCCATCCAGTTCACCCCACTTCCCGTACTGGTCGGGCCAGTACCTCTATCCTCGCCCCGGTCGAGAGCGCATACTGTTTTCTTGCGCGCACCAGCACCACCTGGGAATCATCCTCATAGAGTATCCCCGTGAGCGCGTCCCCTACCGCTCGAACCAGTTTGTCCAGATCCGGCCGTGTCGTCATCTGGGTTACCTTCTTCGATTTGCTGGCCGGCTTCAGGAAATCGAAGTCGATGCTCAGCTCGATGGCCTCGTCCTTTCTCCGGGCCAGCGCCCATGTGTGCTGCTCGACCGCGTGCTGCGCTTCGTTCCTGACGCTCTGCCGCCATCCGTTCAGGTTCTTGTTTGAGCTGGTCACGAACGCGCGCCCCCCGCGCACCCACGCCCTGTTGCTACCCTGCGGTTCGGGTACTCCCAGCACGGGGAAGTAGATGCTCCGACTATCGATTTCATCGCTCATGCGTAACACCTATTATCTGCGCGCGGCACTGGACCGCGTGCGGACTGCGTTCCCGCTTGCATTCTCGGTTGAGCACCACCGTCAGCTCCCTAGTGGGCACTCGACGATAGTACGCCCTGATGATTGCGTCCTCGCGCTCCGTCCATGTCCTCGAGGGGCGCACTAACGACTCGAGTTCGGGGATGATTATCTCGGGTTCCTTGTATTTCATGGCGTCACCTTCTCGACATAGAGAGGATATAGAGTTGCTTTGCATTCATCATGGTGCCAACATCTCGCACATTGTTCGGCGCGATACCCCTTGGTGAGAGGACCATTCCAATTCCGACCGTGTATCTCGCATGGAGTAGTTGATTTCATGGCTTCACCTTCTCCTCGTGGCCGCACTCCTCGCAGATGCGCCATCCCCGCCACGGGCAACCTACATCGCATCCCGTCCCATGGTCGTGCATCTTCCCGTCGCACTCAGGGCACTTCATGGCTTCACCTCCACCGTCCCACATGACTATCCTCCGCACCTCGCAGTCGGGGTTCGGACAATACATTATCGCCTCTCCGGGCGCGCCGTCGTCATGTCTGCGCAGTTCGGTCCCGCACCGGGGGCACGTGGTTTCGTCCCAATCGGTCACGATCTCAGCCATCTACCTCGCCCCCATCATACGCCACCGGCGCGTCCTTGCACGGCGCTATCACCCTCGTCAGGTACGGCGTCATGTTCGCGGTCCCGTCATCGTACAGCTTCAGCAGGCAGTACCCGATCTTCGGCACCGCGACCCCGCCCTTCCGCACGACGAACTCCGTCTTGCCCTGCCACCCGGGCAATATCGTTACGCCCTGGTGCGCCCCGAACCTCACGCTCGTGTACTGGTGTCGGTGACTCCTGATTACCCAGTCGATGTCCCCGTATTCCAACTTATTGTTCTGCAACGCTATCAGCATGTGGTCCCTCGCGGGCGCAGTCGGCAGGTAGGTCCAGTTGCCTAGACTCCCGCTTATCACATGATGCGCGTGCACGCGGAACTCGCCCTTGCGCATGGGGATTATCTGCTCCGCCTGGTAGTGCCCGCCCAATCCCTCGACCACCGCCTGGTCCAGCGGCCGGTCGTCCACCGTGTGGTACTCACTCCCCAGTGTGCCGTACCAGTTGCGCGGGTGGGTCATCCGGTTCTTTATCGGTTTCAGTAGGTCGATACATGCCGTTACCTGCGTCGCTAGGTCGGGTGTCCATATCCCGCGCCCGCCGTTCTTCTTGTTCGGGCCGTCGCATAGGTCGCCGTTCAGGATTACCCCCGTCAGCCGGGGCAGGTTGTCTATCATGTCCCGCCAGACGCGATTGAATTTCGTCTGCACGGGATTCGGCGTGATGATTCTCGTGTCTCCCCTCAACAGTTTCTGCTTGACCCTCTCGGGCATGGGTGCGACTTCGCTTCCCGAATGAATGTCTCCTAGACATAGCCAATACTCCTCGACCGTTGGTTCCTTGTACGTCATACTTTCTTACCCTCCGCGAAATGGATACACGCTTCGTCCGTCTTCTTCACGCTCGCCAATTCGAAGGGGCAGAATCCCGCGAACCCACCCCGATGTTTGCACGTCCCGCACTTCTTGTCATTCGGCACATCATCACTCCATTGGCACGCGCATAAACCAATGCGCCCATCCCATCCGCTCCGGTTGATACCCGTTCTGCGGAAATATCTCCTCGAGCGTGCGTATCGCGTCCTCGCGGTCGGCAAACCCCTCCTCGCGATAGTACTCAGGGACCGACCCCATGACGGACTCCTCGACGACGACGAGCTGATACCGAACGCCATCGTGCACGAACTCGTCTCCGGGTATGCCGTACCGCCTCGTCCGCCAGGTTCGCGTCTTCATTCCTTCCGCCATCGATCTCCCGAACCGTGCCTTGAACGGTATTGTTATTTGTTTCATGGCTTCACCTTCTCCTCGTGGCCGCACTTGGGACATTTCCAAGGTCGATACCACAGCCCAGTGTTGTTGATTTGATACCAATATGTTTCCATTGGTCGGTTATCCAGAATGCCCGGCAATTCCATCTCGCTCCCGCACTTGGGGCACTTCATTCCTGGTCATCCTCCGAGTGGACCGTTTCTCTGGGGCCCCATCTAGCCACCAGCATCTCCTCCGTAATCATGGGCTTCTCGACCTCCTGTTGCCACCACTCGGAACAACTACCCTTTCCGAGTTCAACCCCGAAGGATGTGTAGAGCGAAAGAGCTACTGCGCACTGCTCCTCTAGATTGCGCTTGGTGTGGTCGAATGAAGCGCAGTTCCCGCACGACGTCTCACCCATCGCGGTCGGCCTCCTTGATTGATGCTTGAAGATGAAGCGGATAATTGATTGGAGAAAGGTGAAGCCGATAAGCCAGTTCATAGAATCTCCACACCAAGTCGGTCAGCCATAATTGCCCCATCAGAGGCTCTTTGTTGACATCGAGCCAAACCGTTTTGCCTTCCCTTACGAGGAGACGGAGATAAATCCGTTCGACCAATCTCACCTTCCCCTTCTTTGTGCTCGTCATGTCATCCCTCCTCTTTCTGATACTGTTTCACCAATGCCAGGTACAAACATTCGTTCTTCTCGGTGGGGTAATGTGTTTGAAATTCATTCGGGTCTTTCAGCTTCCCATACACCTTATGCACACACCGTAATCCGGCGCAGCTATCACAGGTGTAGATTTGAACCGGCTCACCGTTGGGACGCTTCCCCTTCTTTGTGCTCGTCATGTCATCCCTCCGATTCATCTAGTGTCCTCTGCATCTTCCGTTGCACAGTGACAATTGTATCATTGTGCGCCCCAAAGTGATGTACTAACATGATTTCGAGGGGTTGCCATGCCTTCTTGAACCCCATGCCCGAACTGTTCCATCCAAAACATATTGCATATCCTCTTGGCTTAAGCAATTGCCATAGCCGTTTCTTGACCTCACGATAGAGCCTAGCGTTTTGCGTGTCCACCATTGTCGCCCTGAGTCCGGCTGTGGCATAGCACTCAGTTATCTGGCGTGGGGAATATGGTGGGTCGAAAAGAACAACATCGGCCACCACATTCTGCTTCAATAATTCATCGAGAAAGTCTGGGGCGTTCATGTGGTACTGAGCCGTTGTGGTCGGGTTCATATCATTGGTTATAGTCCCAACCTTTGAATCTTTGGCGAATGGGTCAATCACGACATCCGAAGGCGAGATATACTTATTCAAAAGGTTCTTTATTGGGGCCATAGAAAACGTGTCCGCAGATGGCATGACCTCGAACCTCGAAAACTTGTACCCCCATCGAGCCGGTGCCGTTTCATCGCTCATGTCATCCCTCCGATTGTGAGAGAAGTCTCATCTCGAATACCTCTTTGGTAGCATCCGCCGCCATTCTCAATAAGTTGTACATGGTTTCGTTCTCGACAAATTCTCTGGGGAATGTTACCTCTTTCATAGTTACGAACCCCCTTTCTTTGAGGGCCACCACCAGCGTTAGGTGGTCGAAATCGTTTCGCATCCCCCCCGCTCTCGTTATCATCGGCATTTCACCTTCCGGTATCCGCATTTGGGGCAGGTGTAAAGAAGCGCGTCCTCGTTCCCGTCAGCCCCGTCGGTGTCTATCCATTCTGAACCCATATCCGTGTTCCAGCATGTGGGGCACTTCATCCCTTACCACCGCTCTTGACCTTTATGCCTTCAAGAATCGCTAGGGAAACGGCCATTACCTGCACCATCTCCTTTTCTAGCTCAGCTAATGATGCGCTCCTGTATTCCGATTCCAACCCGGCCTTGCACGCCTCACCGTACTCCTCTCCGAGTATGGTCATCCATTCTGGAATTGAATGCGTCTGTATGCCCCACTTCTGTTGCTGGCGGTCCCGCTCGGTCTGCACCAATGACAGTATCGTCTTTTCGTATTCGCCTCTCGCGCCATCACACAACATCATCCCTTACCACCGCCCTCGCGCATCTCCTTAGTTTCAGCTCGGAACATTCCATTGGAGAGAGACCCCAGAACTTCGTCCATCGTGCCATAGCCGAAGATATATCTCAGAACAAAGCCGTAATAGTATAGTGGCCTCCGCATCCATCTCGGTGGTTTGCCCCTCATCTCTCATCACCGCCACAGATGCTTATTCTCCGTCGGAGCATCCGGTTGACACTCGATGCGGCAATGTTGTCAGCGTGGTGATCGCAGAGGTAGTATTCGAATATCGGTTCCTCATTCCCATCCCATACCGACTGAGCACCCCCATAGGGGTACGCCATGCCGTTGGCCTTCTTCCCGCACAGTACACATTCCCGCCTTGGCTCTCGCCTCGCCCCCTCGCCTACTGTCGTCATGCTATGCCCCCGATCTTCGTCACTTCATGCCCCCTCTATCTGCCTCGACTTCCCTTGGTTCGAGTTCTCCGTGTCCTTTGCATCCTGGGAAATGAAAGGCTCGGTTGATGTTTTCGGTTCCATCAGCATAGACTTCGACAACAACGGCGAAGACCTCCTCATCAGGAACCATCTTCTCGCAAACGGGGCAATATCCGTGAACTTCCTTCGCCATGCTACCCCTCCCCCGCCAGACCATGCTTTCGTTCCTGAATCTCGCCGGGGCAAGTGAACCCACAAACCAGGCCGTGATTGCCCCACTCTCCGTTGCAGTACCAGCAGGATTCTCCCCTTCGCCCCGTGTACGCCTCATACCCACAATGCGGGCATCTGTTGATGGCTGGTGAACCGTGGGCGGTACGAGAATAGTATTGCATCTCCACACCACATCGCGGGCACTTCGCCATCTACCCACCGTCCTTGTCGGCCTTTGGCTCGTCCAACCAATACTCATAATCGGATTCTAGGCAACGGACTGTCAGGAACGCCTCTAGGTTCGCCACCTTCGCTTCGAGTTCCTTCAAATCCTCCAGAATCAGCCCGGGCCATGCTACAAGCCTTGAAAGTTCCTTCTTCCGTGGTCCGTTGACGAATCTCAGGCACTCGTTGTCCTCACCGTGGTTGCCATCGGGGAATATGACCAGAGAGCCGTCCTTTAGCATCGCCACGATTCCGGCCTTGACCTCGATCATAGTTGCCTACCCCTCCTTGTCGTTGAGTACCCAACAGGCATCAATCAGTTTCTTTCGCGAGTGCCAGAATCGGAGTTTCCGCTGAGGATGTGTCAAGGCTCCGACCATGTAGATTCGGTTGCCTCTCCAGCCACAAACCCCCCACACCCGAAGATTCCCATCATAGGGGATGTCGGGGCGTTCGAATTTCCCGCACGTTAGACAACATTGCTTTGGTATCTCCTCCTCCGTCCTCATGGTCAATCACTCCCTAGCCCGACTTCGTGCCTGTTTCCGCACTTCTGACATTGCAGGGTTATGCCGTAATAGTCACCAATCAGATTACTTATGTCCGAGTGCGTGTTTATTGCGTCATTGTCGGTATGAATCTGGAACGTCCTAGCTCCACATTTCCCGCAGACGACTCGATGCTCCGTCCTCATGCCTCATCCTCTCCTAGTACCCAGGCGAGTTCCTTGAGCTTGTGATGATACTCCTGGGCGTCGGCGTACATCCCCTGACCGCACAGGACTCTGATGGTTAGTGCGCGTTCTTTCAGCCGCTCCCGTATCTCCTCCCTGCACTCCTCCGGCAATCTGTCCGATGTCCTCATGACTACTCACCCACTCCTCTTGAGTATCTTTTTAAGTTCCTTGATGGCATCCTTTTCGTTGCCTTCCCAAGTAGGTCTGCCTCGAATCAAGTCCTCTATCGTGGTCATTCCGTTGTAATCCATGCAAACCATGACCCTCTCTTGTGCCACACTACTCACTTCTCCCATCGGCCAACTCCGCGAAGTTTGCGCACTTGTGGCAATCCAACTCTACATAATCGTCGTAGTGTTCGGACTGATGACAGGTGCAAATGTAGATGCCTGGTTCCATGCTCTTGAAAAAATTGGTTACGAAGAAGCAGGGCATCTACTCACTTCTCCCTTGGTTGCCAGCCGGAGTATTCTTCGTTGCATTCCTTCCCTTCCGGCAGGACGCACAACATGGCATCCTTACCGTCCACGTCCAGATGGGTTCCGTCATCGAAGGTTAGCACGTACGACCCGTACCGGCAATTCTTGCAGCTCCGTTCCTCAGCCATCCCTAGCAACCTCCTCCGCCGTCGGCATGATGACATGCGCGACACCACCCTTGTCGATGCCGTACAGCACCGCCCCGTAGTCGAGGATGTCGTGCTCAAGGAGGAACGGCGATGCGCCGTCGTCGAGTACGACGGAGTCCCAGACGGAGGCCCTGACGGAGTCCCTGACGGAGTCCCAGACGGAGGCCCAGACGGAGTCCCTGACGGAGGCCCTGACGGAGTCCCTGACGGAGTCCCAGACGGAGGCCCTGACGGAGGCCCTGACGGAGGCCCAGACGGAGGCCCACTCAACCAGGCCGTGGAACACGACCTTGTTCACGACTATCACGCGCCCAGCCGCTGCTGGGTGGGCGTTCAGACGGAGGACATGCTCGTGCACCGCCCTCGCAACGTTCTTCTTTCTGGCCGGGGTCTGCGCCTTCATACCGGTGTAGTTTTTCAGGCGCTCCAGTCGGTCGAAGAACTGGTTCGCGCGTGGCAATCCGATGTCCTTCGGGTCCAGTTCGCGCTCGATCTTCAGCTTTCGTACGCGGACCTTGTCGTCGTCCTGACCCACCACATCATTCTCGGTGTACGAGCACTCGAAAAGTCTCCACGGCCAGACGGCGTTGTACTTCATCGGCCCGTGCTTCTCCTTCGCGAGATGTAATCCATGCCCGCACGGTTGCCCGTCCGCCGTCGCGTCCTTCATCCTCAGTATCTTCCCGACCGCATAAACCGTCTTCGAATCGTAGAAACTCGTCCCGTCGGGGCGCACCATCTTGTAGCCTACCAGTTTTTTGCCGACCATCTAAATCACTTCCTCTGGATCCTTCAGGCGTATCAGTCGCACCTCGATGTCGTTCACGATGTGCCCCCACGCCTTACGCTCGCCCTTGATTTCCGCGAGCTGATACGGTTTGTCCTTCCCACATATCCGCTCATCGCGTTCCAAGTATTTCAACCTTGAGCGCGCACCGAGTAGTAATGGGTGCAACGCCTTCCGCATCAAGGCCCTGTCGCGTGCGTCGTCAGTCAACCGGCATCCCATCCTCGACGAACTTGTCGATCGCCCGCCAGTTATTCTGCGCCACCAGGTCGCTCATGTCTAGGACTATCAGGTCTTTTATTCCGGCGGTCGAATCTTTATACTGGAGCCACTTCGTCTGCCGGCTTTGCTTTGTCGCGTGCGTCTCGACCTCGACGACGTAGGTGTTTCCGTTGAGCCGGAACAACACATCTGGCTTGCACGGACAGTTGTATTTCTTGTCGAAGCCGGTCGGGTCCAGTACCTCTCCGCCCAGCGCGATCACGCGGTACTTCACCGCATAGATGACCTGGTCATGGAACCTCCCACCGTGCGGCTCGTGCCACCACCCGCGCTTAGACATCTAGATTACCTCCTCGCCTGCATTGCCACCACGCGTTTCTCGCGCGCCTTCGCCCGCTCGAGTTTGATTTTCAGGTCTTCTATCTCCCATTCCTTTTTCTGGATCGCCCGCTCTATCAACCGACTCTCCCCGGAGTCGAGTACTGATTCGACGTACAGTCTCACGGCCTCGGTCGCGGAGATATTGTGTTCCTTCAAGAGGTCCGCGGTATGCGGCAAAAGGGATACGGATGTACTCTTCGCGGTCCTGCCCGACGACCTCGGTCTGCCCATTCACCTAGTACCCCCCATCCTCTGCGCATATCTATACTTACTAAAATAACTAAGTTTATTTTTGGTGTCCAGCACAATTCGGTTAGTTACGTACATAACTAACCAAACTCCCCCTAGACCTTTTTTCTTACTCTCTCTCTCTCTCTTCTCTATCTCTAGAGAGTAGATAGATAGATAGATAGATAGATGAGAGTCGGGGGCGGCGGCGGTCGTTGGTATCCGCCCTGAGTCCGACAGTGACCTATTACCCGCCTTTCCCGCTCCTGTGTTCATCGTGATACCTTCGACGCCGTGTAACATAGCCCGCAGATCCCGGTCTTCCGCGATTTCTGCGCGACCAGTAATCCTCCGCATCTCCGACACGAGGGTGCTTCCGTCTTGTGCCAGCGCCCGACGCGCCAACGATTGATTCTCTGTCGAGAGGGCTTCGGGCGAATCATAGTACCAGCGCCAGTAGTTCCGCCACAATGACAGTCACGCACAACATCGCTTCGGCGATGTGCGCCCCTCTCCACCAGAGCGCATCCCGGAGTAGCTGGGAGTCCCCGTATTCCTTCGCGGGTATGCCCAGGATACCTCTACATTCGTCGTTCATTGCGGCACCCCGACGACCTTCTCCCGCTCCTGATTCCCGTACCTGAGCGCATCAGCCGCGCGATCTATCCGCGCGTGGATGACCTCCTGAGATTCCCCCGAATCGAAGTACACCTTCAACACCCCGCCCTTGCTCGGCGTCCCTATCTCTATCGAGTCCGTCCTCGCGTTCAACGCACTCTCCTGGCTCCTGCGCTCGAGTTCGTGTATCAGCGACGCTACGATTTCATCTGTCATCGTCTATCACCTCACCGTAGTACGGTCTCCAATCAGTTGCCCTATCTGCCGTGCCCCTCACTGCGCACACGATATCCTTGCGATCCTTCCTCAGCCCTTCGCATGTCCCGCGAAAAACTATGCACGGTCCGAATGTGCAACGATAGGGCAACGCCCCGCGGCCAGTACATATCCGCCCCGTCGGAACGCGCTTGGGGCGGCACGTGAATATGGACCGCGTGGAGATATTTCCATCCCAACGGAGATCGTGGTGCGTTTCATAACTCACAATGTCATATTCTATTCCGTTCTTTCTGAAGATGTCTGGTTCGGTCATTCGTTCACCCGCTCCTCGTATCGTTTCCAGTCGTTGTTGATATTGCAGTCCTCGTGGGGTTCATGGCAGTACACCCCGCGCGCGGGCACATGCACGCATGTGAAGCACGGCCTCGACCGCGCCAAGTCCACGACGACACACTCCTTCGTCTTGCCCAGTGGATTATTGTGGGTGCTTACTGTAGGGATTTCCATGTTTGCTCCTCCTGCACATCCCGCATTCTCCCGCGTCCAGAGACTGGTTGCTGACCAGCATACGCCCGCACCCGCAGCTCCGAGGCTCGATACATCGTTGGTAATTCATCTCCGCCCCTTCCTGTACTTCGTGCACTGGCGCACTATCGTCCCGTATCTCCGGTCGGCGATCGTGTCGTCGCAGTCCTGGGATTCCGCGCACGTCCAGCACATGGACGACGCGTGGCTGGTCGTCGATGTCACACGCATTTATGTGTCTCCATGTATTCCGCGACGGTCTTCCACATACCCCCGTGCATCTTGACGAAGGGGAGGGCATCCGGGTTTGGCGTCGGGGCGGTATTGAACGCCCAGCATTCGGACCCGTCATACTCCCGCCGGTCGAGCCACCACCCACGCCCGACTACTACCAGGTCCGTAGCGACCTCCTGCGCGCCGAACCCCGAATCGTACTCGACGTTGCTCGCCAACTCGGCGAATGTTGACCACCCCAGCGCGTACCGCCCGTCGCGCGAATCGACCCACAGCACATCATTCGGGCAACGGTTATTGCGGGCGAGCGACTCCATGGTTTCCAGATAGAGATTTGTCACGCCTTCCCCCCCGTCATCGGCTTCGGCTTCCCTTCCCGCTGGAGCAACTGGTGGCACTTGAAGCACGCCTGGTAGCCCTTCCCCGTGCTCTTGCTGACGTGGTCCACCTCAGTCGAGTAGCAGGTCGGGCAGTACCGCCAAATCTTTCCCTCCGCGTCGAACGCCGGGGGCATCCCATCCAGCCCCGCTTGCGCACTCGGCGCGGGCGCCTTCGGCATCAGTTTGTCGGCAGTCGCGAACTCCGGCTCGGGCACTTTCGCCGCGCATGAGAACGGCATCGCCTTGTCCATCATTATCATGGTACCGTTCGCCGCACTCACCCGGGCCGACTCGTCCTTGATTATCCCGTACTGGTTGTACGCCGCGAGCCATATCTCCGCGTAGTCCCCGACGATCTGCTTTCGCATTTGCTGACGCACTATCCTCTCGTCATCCGGCATTATATTTTCCTCCTCGAATTAATCTCTCGGAATCGAATGGGAAAAAGCACCCGCGGAGGCGTGGGTTATGGAGGAAGTCTGGGTATGCGAGATGCTTCCTCCGCGGGGTCAAGTGTGAGTTGTGATGGACGGGCGGGGCGGCTCGAAAAATTAATGCGTCAACCGATAGGTGGCAAGTGATCTCGCGGGATGTTAGTGCCCGCGCATGTGAGTTGTTTGCCGCCTCGCCATCGTCCACGAAATAGTGATATTCATTCTGATATTTGTAGTTTTTCAAGATACTCATGTCCCGTCCCTCCAGTGCTTGCAATGCCACGTGCCCTGGTAGCGGAACACGGTACAGGTAGCGGATACCACGCGGTGGTAGCAGTTGGCGCATGCCGCGCGCTCTCCGCTCTTGGTCCGGTCGGTCATGGCTGTTCCTTCTTCTCGGCCCCGCACTCGGGGCACTTCATGTCGCGGCCTCCGTCTGCCGATGCGTTTGCCACGGCGTCTTGCGATAGTACCGTTGCCCGTTGTAGTCGAGGATCTCCCACCACTCATACAATAGTGTGTCGTCGCTCATGGTTTTTCGCCCCCCGGATGGAACTCGCACGGCACCCACTCCTGCTCGATGTCGCTGAAGTAGAAATCCAGATACATTGGGTCCCCCTCTTCCGCCTTCTTCTTGGTAGTGACCACCCAGACATCCTCCTCTACCTCGATCGCGACAAGGTCTCGAATCGGGTTGCCGCACTTATCCAACCGCAGGTCGCTCAAGGTCACACCCGCCCGTCGTGGAGGGCGACTATCGCCGCCGTCATGCGCTCCTCGAGCATCACCGATAGATGGGTCGGGCAGAGGGGCTCCCCCTCGTACATGATCTCCGCGGGCGCGCGACAATACCTACCCGTGCATCTGTCCATCTAGTCCCCCCTCAGCTGCGCTATGCGCGAGTACTCCCTGCGCTCCGCGTCCGTCATGGGCACATAGACGGCGTACCCGATGTCGGGGTGGTGCTCGATGCGGTACTCACCGTGTCGCCTCGGCCAGGTCATTCGTCAACCTCCGTGTCCCAGATGTCGTGGGTCAGCACGTAGTCCGCCCAGTCGTCCCCCCACGCGGGCGCGTCGGGATCCCGAGCCAGTTGGTCCGCGGTACGGACCACGACGGCGTATGTACCCTCTCGACCCATCAGCTCGTCCACATACACGCGGAGGTCGTCTATTGTCGTGATGTATCTGCTCATTCGTCGGCCCCCCAATCCGCGGCGAGAACGAGTTTGTCTAGGAGAGCCTGCGCGCGTCTCCCCTCCGCTCTGTCGCCGCCATCGCGTTGTATTTCGGCTTGCATCTGAAGGGCGTTGAGTATGGTTGCTTGCTCGATTTTCCCCAGACGCGTTTTTCGCCCTACGACGCCGGGCGCGGCCTTCGGCTTCCCGCCGAATATGTCCTGGTCTTCGATGTTCGGTTTCTCGTCGGCGCTCATCTCACATACCTCTAGATGATAGTAGGAGTATCAAAGTATATAAAGGTGGTGTAGGTTTCCCCGCGGAGCTGGCGCTAGATGTGCAATATCTGATAAGAAATATATAAGTAGTTAACTAAAAGTAACACGACACGAGACGGAGCGCGCGCTAAGAGAAAAATACTGCAAGAAATATATTAAACGGTTTATCAATTAGCTGCCGTTGATGACTGCAAGCTCGACGATGACACGCTGATTTTTCCACTTGTAGGGCTCGCCGCCCGCTGCGTGTTCGAGCGCGATGTAATACTCCGCAAGCGCCGCCCCGCCCGTCGCCGCGCCGTACAGGTACACTCGTTGGATCGTCCCGTAGCCGTTGTCCGGCTCGATGACCGCGTAGTACACATACGTATCGTAGGCGGTAACGCCCGTCGGCACGGTGAGTTGCGTCGCCGCGACGCGTGTATGCCCCGTGAGTGGGGTAGTGATGCCGGAGCACAGTTCGATGTGGCAGGTTGAATCGGCCACCGCGGAATCGTCAAACCCGTATATGTGCGCAGTCGTCGATGTATCGATGTCCGTCGCGAATGCGTCCGTCCGCATGATAGTCGCGTTGGTGTCACGCACAAAATTCTTTTGCAGCCTCGGCTTCGACGTAACCGATATGGCCGTGGTATATCCATCCGTCTCGATGGAGGTAACCTTGAACTTCTCAACGGATAGGTTCAGCGGGTCGTATGTGACGGACACGATTACACCCGAGCCCTCGAACCCGGCATCGAGGCTGAATAGTTGCGGGAAGCACCCAGACACCGTAATCGTCCCTTCCCAGACATCGTGATTGAGCGCGTCCAACTCGGCGTACGCGCGTGCATTGACCTGCTCCAACGTCGTAAGTGACTCGTCGGTGACGACCTGCATGTTCCGCATCGCGCTCTTGGTGTAGTAGGATGTCGCGCCGAGCGCGCGGTCGTTGCGCGTGGCGATCAACGGCATACCAGTTGGCGATTTCCCGATGACACGCACGCTGGCCGGGCGCTTCGCGCTGGTCTTGACGAGATTGACGTTTGTGATTTTCGCGGATGTCGGGGACGTGTAATCCGCAATCGTCCCTGCCGATGTATCAGCCAGCGTCCTTCTCCGCCCCCACGCGATGTGGTGGTCCCCAGCGGATTCGTAGGCGCATATCGTGAGCTGGCCGTATGTTCCAGAGTACGAATATCCATACAGGTCGCACAGTTCCCGGAGACAATCCCCGAGGGTCTTCCCGTGCGAACGGTACACTGGTATCGGCAGGTCGATATTCGCGTCCCCGTCGGTGAACATGAGTTGCGATTCGAGTTCCGCGACGTTGTTGATTACGTCGTCGAGGTCCAGATGGCCGTAGTAATAACTACACCTCGCGCGCAACGTGTACTGACTCCAGAAATTCCAGGAGAGCCCGGGCGCGCTTGATGAAAAACCGATAACGCCCGTATCCGACATGGGCATGGTGCCGGAGAATTTATTGACCACGAGGTTCCCTTCCGCCCCGTCGTAGTAATACTCGTAGTCCGAGCCGGGGATGGCCGTGTATGTTCCGCCGAGCAACCACATGCACGCATTGCCCGCGAGCGCGGACCACGTGCCAGCAGATGAATCATACAGCCAGCAATACGGCGTCGTATCCCCGCCGAGATATTCCCCATCGGATTCTCGGCGCATGGTGATCGTGCCGGGCGTAGTCGTATCGGTCGCGTGGAACTCGCAGACGAGCCAGTACTTCTTGCCCTTCGTCAAGAAGATTGGGTCATCAGCGGCTGGCGACACTCCGCCCGAGTACCCGTTCTCCCAATAGAACGGCTGATAGTAATCGGCCAGCGTGTTCGAGTTGTCCCACTCGAAACCGTACAGCTCGGTGCCGTCGGGGCGGTTACTGCCGTTGTCCTTCTGGATGCTGAACCGCATGATGTTCGGGTCGGGACCGCTGTATGTCTGGGCGTTGAAAAATCCGATGGCGTACACGCCGTCGTGCTCCGCGTAGAACGGTTGCGCGAATTTATCCCCTACCTCGAGCGCAACATTCGTATCCCCGTTGCTCGTGATGTCCAGTCCGTAGGTCATCACCGAATCGTCGGTGAGCACATCGAACACTGGCCCGGGATATGCGCCCGTCGTCTGCACCCCGTTCGCGCAGAACTTCCCGATGTGCGGCGCGGTGCTCAGGAACTCGATGGGATACACCGTCCAGTCCGCGCGGGACGCTGCCCATGTCATCGAGTAGTATTGGTTGTCGTACAAATACAGCAAGTCGCGCGCCGTTATCTGGACGAGATTGGGGCCGGGCGATTGTATGTCCGTGATGTACCCGCTGAAATACTGGGCAAGCGCGCCATCGGCCGTGGTGATGGAAAACGAGGACGGGCACATCGAATATGTAAGGGTATCTCCGAGCGCGATGGCCCCGGTGCCCGCGGACCACCCCGCGAAGTCCGCGTGCATGATGTTGGTGGCGTCCACCGAGTACTCGTTATTGAGCTGTATCACTACCGTGGCCGGATAATTCTCGGTCCGCTGATACGTGCGAGATTCCACGCGCGTCGCGTTACTCGCATCGTCCAGAGTGAGTACGCCCGCCGTGCCCGCCGGGTCGTGGGTTATCGTTATCGACCAGCTCGTCATCTACACATCCTCTATCAACGTAATCGAGAACGGCACATACGGGCCAGCCCGCCGCCCAAACGATAGCGCCTCGATACGCGCGCTCGGCATCTGGACATACCGCGACTGATACGCGACCTTGTCCCCGTTGTCCCGCATGTCTGCAATCGTCTGCCAGTCGAACGACGCCCACGGAATCAATCCCGAGAGGCGTATCGTGCCCGCATGACCGCCGTCGTGATATACCCGACCGTATGGCCGCCCGAGAATGTAATGCGCCTCTAGCTTCTGCTCCCGCTCGATGGGCACGGTGTCCTCCATTATCCCGTCGTTCGTGACATCGCCCGTGTTGAACCAGATATATCGAGTGTCGTTCCCGAAAAACACCGCGGCGTCTCGGATGTCCATATACGAGAAATCCATCGTCCGACTCTCGGCAGTAGTGATGTCCTCTATCAAAATCTTGATCCTGTTGGTCGGGGATCCCGTGGTCGCGGACTGGATGATTACTGGGGACGCCGCGGTCCCGTTCGAGTTCCACCCCGAGCCAGCGGCCGCGGCAATCCTGATGTGTTCCCCAGTCGCGTGTGTGCCCGCCGCGTCCTTGACAGTCATCGTCATCCCAGCCGTGATTGCCAGGATACCACCGGTTACATGCAGGTCTGCAAATGTCATGTTCGCATCCCCCGTAACCGTGAACCCACCGTTTATCAATACCTGGTCGTTCACATCGGGCACGCCGTTGTCCCACGTGCCCGCCGCGCTCCAGTTGCCCGTGGCCACGCTGGTAGTAGTCGCCGCGAATGCCATCCTCTAGCCCCCCAATGATTCGAGCGCGTCACTCACGACCGCACGCTGGTCCGTCTGGCCCGCGTATGGATTGAATGTAACATTTTGCGTTACGCTCGTGGAGTTATCCACGCTCGACCGCCCCGCGAGATACCCGCCGGCCGCGGCCGCCCCGGACAATCCCAGTACGACCAGCCCGATCTTCCCCTTGAGCCCGGCCCGGAACGCCTCGACGGTCGCGACCCCGACCTCCGCACTCCGCAACATGAGCAATACCTGACGCGCGCCCTTCAGGAGCTGGAACGCGCTCGAGACGCCGTGTATCGCCACACCGACCCCGCGCAAGCCCTTCTCCAGATTGCCGCTCACCAGGCCCAGCTCGGACCCGACATTGACCAATCCTCTAAACCCCATATCGACCGAACGCATAGCCTGGACCTGAGCCATGAACCCCACATTCTGCGCGGTCGTGCTCGTGTTCAGCCCCTCGATTTTTGTGTCCAGCTTGCCGACTGATTGCTCGACGCGGCTGACAGTAGCCGATATGTTGTCTATCAGGTTGAGTGTGAAATTAATATCCTGGTCCATTGCTTACCGCCTCGTCGCCTCTATCTGCCTGACCGCCGCGCGTCTCTCGGACGGATTCGATATGTCGAATGATGGGAGGTTCCAATCACCCGACCCGAACTTCTCGCCGACCGCGAACGCGGCCGTCACCAAAAGCGCCGCGGCCGCGCCCTGCGCTATCAGATGCCATTGCTGGGCAATCGCGAGCACCGCCGTCTCGCTAGCCGCGTATGCCGCTTCCCGGGCCGCCTGCGCCTTCCGCATGGCCGTCCACGCCCCGTACAGCATGTAAAGGGAGTAGTTGGTCACGATGCCCGCTCTGAGCCCTTTCAAGACCGCGTTGTTTTCGTCGATGTCTATCCCGAGCGCGCGTAGGTTTTCAATCGCGCTCGACAATCCGCGCGGGGATAGTATGTCCCCGCCCGATAACATACCCGGCCGCGAGGTCCCCGACAGAGCATCCGCCGAAGAACTCAACGAATCATACCCGGACACGAGTTGGCCAGCTACGGGCAGGTCGCCCAGGAACGCCGTATCGCTCGGCACACAATCACCGCTTCAGCTTCGCCATCTCGTGCCTGAACGCATCGCCCTGTACCTGGGCGTTCTCCACGAGCGCGTCTGCGATCTCGGCACTCATGTTCTCGGCCGTCAACCCATCGGCCAATGGGATGTTGTATTCTTTGGCCAGCGCCAGTATCGTATGAGAATCCTCGGTTATCGGGGCCGTGCTCGTCATGTCTCTCAGGATGGCATAGAGCGCGTCCACTTCCTCGGGTAACAGGGCCGACAGGAACGCGTCGTAGTCCGTCATGCTGGCGAACGCGGGCCTTTCATTCCCGCCCTCGTCGAAATCCACTATGCACGTAGCAGCCTGCAATTTCTGAATCGGTATCATCGCGCGGTTGAGTCCGGCCAGCTTCTCCAGATGCGGCTTGTCCAGCGGAACACCCGTCGCCTGAAACTCCCGGAGTATCTCCGCGTCCTGGACCATGTCCGCGAACTCGGGATGGCTCACGGAGTAATCGACATATATCCGGTCCCGGTCGAGCTGGCCCAGCCTGCGGAATATCACGCGCCCGACGGACATATCGACATACCAGCGCTTCGCGAACCGCTTTGACAGTTCGCCGAACGGCACGCGCTTCCCGGCGAGGCGCATCTTCGGCTCGGTTATCTCAATCGGATTAAATGGAGGTGCGGAAATAGTAATCACCTCACGCGATCGCCAGACTCGTAAACTTGATTCGAATCGGCTCGTCCATGAGCTTGTGCCCGTACTCCGGCCAGTCGTCCCCGTCCACCAGCAACTCCCCCGTCGAGAGCGTAATCGTCTCGTTATCTATCGGGATGGTCAGCGCGGTTATCGCACTCGACGCGAGCTTAGCAGCCGTGTATGTCTCCCCCTCATAGGGCAACTCGCACGAGAATGTGATGTCACGAGCCGCCTCGCTGATGGCGTATGTCAATGAGTAGGTAGCCGCATCGGCCCCGGTCACGTTGCCCATCACCCGCTCGAGATGATTGTCCACGACCAACTCCCACTTCCGGGGATACCATGTGGTCAGTCCGCCCGCTGCGATGTTGATTTGCGAAACGCCCGTCCATGTGAGTATCGCCGTCGTGACATCGGCCGCTGGATTCGCGCCCACCGTCAGCGCCTGTAGTCCAGTGATAGCCTTGTCCGTGTCCTGCGTCAGATACTGGCAGAACACCTCGGCCTGGAACTTGATGAGCTTCCCTGGCCCATCGCACGAGATGGTCAGTTTATTTATCTTGCACCCGTTATAGAAGTCGTAGTAGTTGCTCGCCCCGACGGTCTTCCCGACCTGCGCCGTGAAGCTCCCCAGATGCGTGGTCAACCCAGTCGTTGCGCCCATGCCGTACACGGCCCACAAATCAAACCAGTCGTAGGTGCCAGACGCCACATGCGCGAGCCCCTCCATCGAGAAGCCGATCTCCCAGCCGCCCCTCGTCACGGCCCCGTGTGACCGCGAAGATTCGAGGATATGAAACTCCTTGTTGGCATTTACTTTCGGCTTCAGCGTCACGAGGTCGCACCCCCAGGTGAGGTTCGCGACCGTCGCAACCGGAGGAGTCACCCCGTAAGTAGTCTCGGGGACATAGTACAGCTTCTTCAGTTCGCCGGGCGAATATTGTGCCATGCTTACTCATACTCCTTCATCACATCGAAATTAATCACGTAGATGTCTCTCCCACTTGCGTCCCTACCCAGCGAGGTCGGGCTGTGCTTCGCCGCTATCCAGTAGTACAGCGTGCCGTTGATGGTAGTCCTCAATGTCTCGTGGAGCGACTGCATGACCGCGTACGCCTTCGCGTATGTGACCTGATGTATCGCGGTGTCCGTCTCGGACCGCTTGCCCCCGCGCACGCGTACCTGCACGCTCGGATACTCGCCCTCCCAACTGAGGTCCGGCGGATTCCCACCATACGCAAATACCGCGATGCACTTCCCGGGATTCGAGGGCATCATGTTCTCGTATATCCCCCAGTCCGTCGTCGCGCCTATCGTGCCAATCAAATCAGTCTGTAGGTGCGTCGCGATGTCAGTAGTGAGTACCATGATGTCAGACTCCCAGTATCCGATTAACCTCGTCCACGACCGCCTGCGGGATGTTGTCCCCGTACATCTGCAAAGGCGTCTCGAGGAACTTCGCTTGCGTCGGTGGATGATGATAGTTCTCTATCAGCTCGTGCACCCACCACGCGTATCCCGCGGAGTACCCGATGTATGCCGTGATGCGCCCGTCCTCTACGCCAGGGTCCGCGACATATCCAGAGCCTCTCAAGTATCCCGTTTTCGTGGGGCATATCTTCTTCGACTCGGTCAGGATCTCCTGGAGCACGCGTATCACCGCCACCCGGACCTGGTACGGATACCTGTCCGCGAAGTCCGTCAGGCGCTCGACAATCTCGCGCGTGGTCTGTATCTGAATATCAGCCATGCGCGTTCATCTTCTGCGCCCAGACACGCTTGTACGTGCTAGGCAGATGCGTCGAGATGTACATCGCCAGTTCCTCGTTTGCCCGGTCGTTGTAGTATTTTATGTGGTCGAGCAGATTCGGCTGATTCGAAAACCCATCGACATTCACGGACCCGACAACCGTCCCGTCCATCTTGTACCGCGTTATCAGTTGCGCGACGGCGTAGTCCAGGCAGATAGATTGAAGCGTTCGGTCGCCCGCGACGCTGACGGTTATTCCCGCACTCGAGAGCCGCGTGTTCAGCCTCCTAGTAGAGTGCGCGAGTATCTCCATGATGACATCGTCTGATTCCGTCGTGCCCGTGAGATTCGTGAGTTCTTCAATGGTCGCGTAGATGTACGCGTCTAGGATGTACGACGGGTTGTTGAGTATCAGCGCCGTCGGGAACGTGCCCGTGTAATCTCTCCACTGACATCGAGTGGTGGTCCCCGTTACTCCCGTCGGGGGCAAGGTCCAGCGATTGTCGGGGTATGAGTTCGCGCTCTTGATGGTCGCCCACGCGGTCGAAGTGCCCGTAACTGTCAGGGTGAATGCGAGGCTGGTACTAAGAAATCCCGCGCCTGCGGTGTCGTCGAACTCCAGTGCCGCCCCCGCCTCTATCGTCAGCGTCCCCCCGCCAACCGAGTCCGTGACCGTGAAGTACGTCTCCGTCGTGTCCGCCGTGATCGTGTGCGCCGCTCCTGCTAGGTCTAGTGCCGCGCTCATACGACTTTAGCCTCCCATTGATAGGTCTTGGCGTTAGTCGCGGTGATGTAGATGTTCGTGGCATCGGCTGCCGCACTTTGGTAGGCCAGCGCGCCGCCCGTCGTGCTTTCACTCAGCAACACCCTGGTCGGAGCCGCCGCCAATCCGTGTGCAATCGTTTGCTGCGCGCCGGTGCCAGTCGATGTGCCCGAGTTCTCGGTGATATACCCCACATTGTAGCGTATCAGCGCGGTGGTACTCGCGTCGTTGATGGACGACACCGTGCCGCCGTTCGTGAAATCGTTGGAGAACACGCGGAGATTAGTAACGCCCGCGAATGCGCGCAGGCCGACCTGTTGGTGCGTTCCCTTGTCAAATATGTTCCCGACGACCGCTATTCCCGACGCGGGGCTGCCGATGCCGATACCGTTCATGGCGCCGCCGCCCGCGGCAACGCCGTTATCGGACAACATGTTCCCCATTACCAGGATGTCGGTGGAGCCGTCGATATATATCCCATCGCCATCGCTGGCATGGACGGTATTGGCGATCAGAATACTGCGATCGCAAGTCGAGTTGAGGTATATCCCCCGTTGGTTCTCGAAAAGCTGATTTCCGCTCACCACGTCCGCGAATCCCCCGAGCAGGTATATCCCCATCGCGGAGGCCGTGCAGTCGCATTCCGCGACCGTGTTATTCGCAACCTGGCCGTAATCTCCAGATAGCTGTATTCCCGTCCCCGTGTTGTCCACCACATTGCACGCGATTATCGCGTGATCTCCCGCCACGCTTATGCCTTTGTCCGTCGCACCCTGCGTGGCCGTCGCCTCGATCGTGTTGTCCGTCACTCTGACATGCGCGCCCGCGACATATATCCCGCACAGCGTCGCATCTTCCACACTGTTCCCGAACACCTCCGCGAAATCGGCGTTCGTGGACACGTTGATGCCATAATCGCCCGTAGAACGCACCCTGTTCCCGAACACCTTGGCGCGCGTGATTCCAGAGCAAACAATCCCGTAGCTCGTGCATGTGTCTATGACGTTGTTCGAAATCGTGACTCCGTAGTTGGTCGTATCCGAAAATGCTTGAATGGCGTACCCAACGGATGTGCTGAGGACGTTGTCCGTGATGATTACGTAATCCGAGTTGTGTACCACCATGTGCCGATCGTCTGCGTCCTCGAATATGTTGCCCTGGACGATGCAGTTGTTCGAGCCGTTGAACAGGACTGCGTTCTCGCGCTTGCACCCTTCAATGTGGTTGCCGATAATCCTGTTGGCCGTGCTGGCATTGAGATAAATGCCATACCCGCTCAGGGCCGCGGCCGTCCCGACGTTCTTGATATGTACGCCGAATATCAGGCTGTCGGTAACGGATGTAAAGGAGATTGCCATCGCGCCGATGCCCGCGGTGGTCGTCTGCCCGGCCTTGTTGCCGTCAAGCATGCCTCCTCTGATCGTGATGTTGGTCTTGGACGTCGCAGCGAATATGCCGGGCGAATCCCCGACGTTGTTTGATAGTGTGATGTTGGCACCGGGTTCCATGTAGATTTCCACATTCGACAGGATGTCCAGCGCAGTAACATTCGTCTTGGTGTAAGTGCCGGATTTGATGTACACGAAGCCGCCCGAGGTGAGCGTAGCCATCATTGAGGCCCACACGGTTTCAAATACCGTGCCGGTGTACGCAACCGCGCCAGTCGCACCGTTCTTGATATAGTATGTGCTGCCGCTTTTCCAGATGATGAAGCTAGGCGTATTCGGGTCGAGCAGCTTTGTGATGTACCCGTCCTTATCGACCTTGAACACGTCCGTCCCGTCGTACTTCTCGACGGCCAGCAAGTCCGCCGTCTGGCCGTTCGCCCCGCGTATCCGCATGCCGATCTGGGCCGGGTCCGCGTTCTCATTCGATGACATCTAATACCCCCAGTATCTCAGTATGGATACTCCGATGACGACCGCCGCCAGAATTATCAGTATCACTATGTTCGTCCGGTCCAGCATCCGTTCTTTGTCCATCGTAGTACCCCGTGAAAATGAAATGTGAAAATGAAAAGGTTTCCTCACGCATCTTGCATGAGGCGTTGTTCGAGCACGCTCGCGGGCACGAGTAGCGCCAGCACGAGCGCCAGCCAGGGCGCGAACGCAAATGCGCCATCGGCATAGAGCGCGACTGCGCCCGACACAACCGCCAAACACGCCAGCGGCACGCTCAACAGTATGTGGTCCCGGAGCTTCGAGTAGTCCGTGCCCATGTCCGTCGGGGGCATGAACCACATCCCAAGGCTCGCGGTCAGCGCTGCACCTATCGCACATCCAAGCGCGATTAACTCGCCCTGCGTCGCACCTACGACGAACGCGCCTATCGTTACGACTACAGCCAGTAACCGCATCTTCAAAGCATCTTCCATGTTTTCAGTCACCCACTTCTGGTCTCTTGCGAATATCGTAAGTCGTCGCCTCCGTGCGCGAATCGTCGGGTTGCGTGTCGATGAGGAACACATCCGGGTTCTGGTCGTTCGTCTCGGGCCAGCCAGTCGGGATCTCTAGCCATTCGAGTTCTTCGGTCGAGAACTCGCTCGGATGTATGAGCGCCTTCGCTCGGTCATCGCCCCACTTGCGCGTCATGCGCTTCCCGTCATTGTCCGTACTCAGAGCCATGCGACCACTTACAGGTTCACCCTTGTTATCGTGTTTATTGCCGCCGCGGTTGCGGTCGGCGTTCCGCCACTATTCGCCCAGGATACGGTGGGTTGTGTCGGTGTCGTTAGCAGGAACACGCAATCGAGAGTCGCCGTCTCCGTCTGAGCCGCGCTCGTTACCTGGCCACTGAACATCTCCCCAGGATACATTCTAAGGTCTTGGGCATTCAGAGCCGCCGCGCTACCCGTAGATGCCGTTGGCAAACACGGCCAACAGGCGGTTGCGCCCGCGGCCGCGGCGACCACTGCGACCCAACCAAATGCGGTCCCCGCAGAATCTCGCACGACAACCTGAACGGCACGGTTGCCACTGGCGGCCAGATTGCCGTGGCCGACCCTCATTATCTGACCAGCGGGAATGGTAATGTCCACTCTTAGCGTCCCGCCGGCCACGTTGTCCTGTGTGCAGACCTGTTTATATGCCCATATCCATCCCTGCTGGTATGTCTCGCGAATATTATGCGCGGGATCTTCCCAAGTCATTTCTTTCTCCCTCCGTTGAAATGAAAAATAAAAGGTTTGGGAGAGTACCTAGTACTCTATCCCGCAAAGCGCAGACCCGTTGAACGCAGCGTATCCGAACCTCGCCTTCACGACCATCCCGACCAGGTCCCGAATCGGGTCCTTGTAGTCGTTGATGGTGATGTCCTGCCTCATGCCAAGCGCACCGACCGCGTTCCTGTCCACCAGGTACGCCCCGATGTCCCCGTCCGCGTCGTAATCGAACAGCGCGCTCGCG
>Ga0172380_10001698_pt1 | contig 37466 bp, 60 predicted proteins | sample Leawe162metaG_FD_119747 | JGI IMG/M metagenome (GOLD analysis project Ga0172380, IMG submission 119747) | Leachate microbial communities from a municipal landfill in Southern Ontario, Canada - Leachate well 162 metaG | ecosystem: Engineered > Solid waste > Landfill > Unclassified | place...
AGAGAAAGAACTACAATCAGCTGGTCTTAATGCACTCGATCAGCAACCTGAACAACCAGTTGATCAAGCACAAGAAGAAATAGGAGCATGGCCTTCTGTTGATGAGCACGGTCGTCCTGTAGCAGAAGGTGAACAAGTAGCTGAAGAGCAAAAAGCACCTCAAGAAAACATACAGCAAGAAACTCAAGAAACTTTAGCGCAAGAGACTCAAGTCCACTCGGGACGAGTTCAACAGCAAGAACCATCTAAACCGATGTCTAATAAAGACTATAATATGATAATGTTACGTGAAGAACGTGAGCAATATCAACGTGAACGTGACGAATTAGCCCGTCGTCTTGCTGAGTATGAAAAAGCTCAGCAACCACAAGAAGAAGAATCATTACCTGAAGTTGGTGATGGTGAACTTGTTGAGGGTAAACACTTATCTAAGATGGGCAAAGAACTTAAAAAGATAAAACAAGAACTTGCTCAGTATCAGCAAACAGCTCAAGTTAATGCTATTGAACAACAAGTACGTTCTTCATATCCTGATTTTGATAAAGTGGTAACACCTGAAGCCATTGAAGAGCTTAAAAAACGCTATCCTTCTGTAGCTGCTACTATTTATCAATCTAATGATCTCTATAATAAAGCCGCATCTGCTTATGATCTTATAAAGTCTCTTGGTATACATAAAGATCCAGTAAAATTTGAAGTGGATAAAGCAAAGATAGAACAGAATCTACAGAAACCTCGTGTTGCTGCTACATTGAAACCGCAAACAGGAACAAATCCATTAGATTATGCTAATGCTTTTGCTAATGGTCTTACTGATGATCTTAAAGATAAATTGAATAGAGAGATGGCTGAATATTCAAGGATGGGATAGGACATGTTATCAAAACGACAAGCACTATTTGCTCAGAATGTAGCCAAACTTATCGCTTATTGTGCTGCAATAGGTAAACCATGTACTCTTGGTGAAGCGTATCGTACACAAGAACAAGCAGCTATTTATGCTAAAGAAGGTAAAGGTATAAAGAATAGTCTTCATTGCCAACGTTTAGCCATAGATTTAAACCTATTTTCTTCTGATTATACTTATCATCCAGATAAAGAATTCTATAAAGAAGCAGCTGAATTCTGGGAATCACTTCATGAATGTAATCGTGCTGGTTATTATTTCCCTAATGGAGATGCGGATCATTTTGAAATGATGGACAATGATGGCATTTATATCCATAAAGAAAAAGATGGTTCTTTAAGTTATAGTAAAGCAGAAAATCCTATGCTAAAGTAGTTTATTCCTTTTTTATGGCCTTTCGTGGCCTTTTTTATTGTTGATTCCCAAGGAGTTGTATCCACTTCTCCTTGGGGTTTTTTTTATAAGAATTTTATGTTATTTTTTTAATATCCTTTAGGTAAGAGTTCAATCTCTTTCCTTTACCCCAAGAGATTTTTAACCATTTCACTTGGGGTTTTTTCATGCCCATTTTTGTAGTGTGGTATAACTATTTCTGGACGTATTGCCTCCTTCGTCCCTTGGCCCTTTATTGTTTTGGTCAAACAATTGGACGTATTGGTCCTCGTCCAACCAATCTTAGGCGTACGCGAGTCTCGCCGACTCATTAACACATTCATATAAAATTCATGGTAAGGATGCTCTCATGGCATTTGTAACTCCATCGAGTTTGCCATCACCAGTCCAACAAGCTTTTGATAACAAGATCTTGTCGACTCCTGTTGCAAACTATATTCACTCTGCTTGTGCAGTTGAAAAAATACTCCCTAAGAACGCAGGCCCAATTTTACGTATGCGCCGTTATGATCCACTTGCAGCAGCTGTTGTACCATTGGGTGATTCAGGTGTTACACCTCCACCACAACTTCTGACCGCTGTAAACATCGATGCACGACCACAACTCTATGGTACATGGATCGGAATCGTCGAGTCAGTCACATTAACGAACGCAGATCCAGTCCTCAATAACGCTGCTCGTCGTCTTGGTGATTCTCTTCGTAAAACTGAAGACCAATTGGTTCGTGACCAACTCGTAGCAACTGCAACTCGTATTAACGCAACTTCTGGTGTTAACGGTCAAATTCCTACGGAAATTACCCGTACCGACGTTGATGAAGTTGTTAAGACTTTGATGGGCAACAACGCAATCCAAATAACCGATTCTATCGACGGCTCGTTAAAGTTTGGTACCGCACCTGTACGTCAAGCTTTCATCGGTTTTGCTCATACGGATCTTACCGGTTCACGTGGCTTTGACCAAGTACAAGGTTTCATTCATAAGAACCAATATCCATCAGGCAAGAACGATTCTAAGTATTCAGAATGGGGCTCAATTGGTAACGCCCGTTTCTTAGTATCTTCAGTAGGTAGCAAAGCTACAAATGGTGCTGGTATTGGTGTAGACCTTTACAACATTCCTATTTGTGGTCAAGAAGCTTACGCAATGGTTCGTCAAGATGGTTATTCAGCACAGTTTATCTATCTGCCACCTTATCTTTCTGGACCACTTGCTCTTACCTGTTCGCTTGGTTGGAAGATGCGTACCGTATCTCGTATTCTCAACGATCTTTGGATCGCCAACTTGCGCGTAACATTGGCCTAAATTTAACTTTGTAAGGAATTATTATGGACACAACGATTTTGCAACAAGGTAGATTTACTTCTACTGGTGTTTCAAAACTTCTCGCTATACGTTCAGATGTTGATTGGATTAAGGTTTATAACCTTACCACAACAGCTGCAGCAGGTGCTGGCACAGGTATTTCGTTCTATTGGCAACGTGGCATGGCTAATGGCACTGCGATTGAAGAATCGAAGACTGCTGTTACAGGTGCTTCTGTTAAGTCAGTTATTGCAACTGGTGGTATTACATTAACTGATACTACTATTACTCAACTTCTTGCTCCACAAACAGTTGCTGGAGTTCTTGCTGGTGGCCCTCCAGTAGTACAAACGGGTAATACAGCTGGTCTCGTTGCTGGTGATACAGTTCTCTTATCGAGCATTGTTGGTGGTAGACAACTCGAAGGTGTTATTGATTTCACCATTGGTAACGTAATTAATAACGTCAGTTTTACGCTTGCCAATATGCCAGCAATTGTTGCTGCTCCAGCTCCTGGTGCAGCTGCTGTTTATCGTAAAGTTACTTATCCTTCTTATTGGTATCCTAGACATCGTTTCATTTGCGTAATAACGCAAGCTGCTCAGGCAGTCGTAACAACAACAGTTGACCATGGTTATACCGTTGGCCAATCGTTGCGTATGACGGTTCCTGCTGCTTACGGTATGCAAGAGATGAATAATCGCCAAGTAACAGTTCTTGCGGTAACTGCATCTACTTTCACCATCAATGTTGATTCAACTGGATTCGCAGCATTTGCATTCCCATTGACTGCAGCTGCTCCGTTCAGCCCTGCAATGGTAACACCTATTGGTGAAGCAGCAGTGGTTCCTTATGAATCATTGCTTGATGATGCAACGATTAACACAGGCGTTCTTGGGGTAACTCTTGCCGCTGGTGTTGATAGTCCTGCTGGTGTTAACACTAACGTCATTTACTGGGTAGCTGGTAAATCATTCAGTGTTGATAATCAGTAGCATTATTAATGCGTAATTAATATTTGAAGGGGTGTTCAGCACATGGCACCCCTTTTAAAAACTCAAAGGAATTATAATGGCCGAAAATGCAATGGTATCTAAAAATACAGAGAAGAAGATTAAAAATCCTACTTATCAACGAGATAAAGATAGAGAATTAGTAAAAGGCATCTTCCATTTTTATGAAGTACCTAATGGTATTTTAGAATTCAATCTTAAAATATATAAAGGTGATCCAGTTGCTTTCTATCAACTTAAAGATGGAGAAATTTATACACTTCCTTTAGGAGTTGCAAAACATCTCAATACCTCGGGAAAATATCCAGAACATGAACATGCTCTTGCTCCTGATGGTAAGCAAAATATAATAAAAGTTGGACGTATGGTATCACGCTATGGTTTTGAGTCATTAGAATTCTTGCCTATAGAAGATATTGGTGATGCAGAACCAGTTTCATCGGTATATACTGCAGAAAATATCTAGCCCCCTAGATGTCCCTAAAACCACCAAGTCTTAGCTCCTTGCTTTCTTGGTGGTTTTTTTATTCTCACTGCTTTTTGTAGTGATATAGACTCTTAGATAGTTATTAATAAAAGAAAGGATGAACATGAATACTCTTGGTGCGTATGTCTATGATATTTATGGAGAACCCTATCTTGGATTAACACTCAATACCATTACCGTTCGTTTTCTTGAAAGAATTGTTTTAGAGAATGACTTACAAGACTTTTTTGAACGAGTAAGCGCTGCAATAACTCCAGCACAAGCTTTATCCATTGTGTATGATGATTACATTGAAAATTATAGTTCGCCTCTTCAAGAAAAGAACCAGGTGCAAGAGATTATTTTTACTACCTATTTAACTCAAGCACAATTAGAAGCAATAATACTTATATAAAGGATTGGTCATGACAGCATTAACAACACTGGGACAGATACGCACTAAGATACGAAGATTAACAAGAAGTGTATCGCCATCACAAATTACCGATGCTCAGATAGATGAGTATATTAATACCTTTGTGCTGTATGATTTTCCTGCGAATATTAAACTCGATTATCTTCAATCAAGTTTTTCATTTTATACAACTCCTGAAATAGATACTTATCCTACTAATACAACTGATCCACTTAATCCTCTTTATGATTTTAAGAATAGATATATTTCTGTAGGTATGCCTGCTTATATTGATGGCAATAAAGCCTTTTATACGCAATCTCGTGATAATTTCTTTAGATCATATCCCATGGTCACGCCATTACGTAATGAACAAGTATCAAATGGTACCGCCTCTTATCTAGGTACTTTAACAAATTCTCCTGTATTGCGTGGGACTATAAATCTTTCAATGGTTAATGCAATCGGCACTGGTTTTGTAGTGCACGATACAGGAGTTTCAGATCCTATTACCGGTCTTGGTACACTTGTTGGCGATGGTGCAGGACTCATTAACTACACAACAAGTGCTTATAGCGTAACTTTTAATGATATTCCTGCTGCTAGTACTTATGTGCAATCATCATATTATGCATATCAAGCAGCTATTCCGGACACCGTGCTCTTTTATAATACCGAGTTTGTACTTCGTCCTGTGCCTAATGGCGCTCATAAAATAACTCTTAATTGCTTCATAAGACCTACTCAACTCCTAGCATCTGGTGATATTCCTGATCTTCTTGAATGGGCGCAATACATAGCCTTTGGTGCATCTAAGAAGATATATGAAGATAGATTCGATTGGGAATCAGTAGCATCGCTTATGGCGCCTTTTAAGGAGCAAGAAGCACTGTGTCTAAGACGAACACTCATGCAACAGAAAGATCAGCGAACTGCGTCGATATTTAATAGTGATCAAGGCGGTAATAGTAATTATTGGTGGAATAACTGGTTATAGAAATTAAAGGAGATAAATTATGCCGTTCAATCCCAATATACCCCAAGCATCAGATGTTCCAGCAACTTCACAAGGACAATTACTCGCGAACTTTCAAACATTACAAACCTATTTAAATCTTAATCATGACAATATCGTTGGCGGTACTGGTAAGCATAAGTTCGTAACACTACCTGTACAAGGAGTTGATCCTGCAACTGCCGCTGGTGAGATGGCACTTTATACAAAGAATGTCACTGGTGTTCCACATTTATTCTTGAGGCCACAAAATTCAGTTGCTGCAATTGATATGACAACTCAATTTTTAGGAAATGAAAATGGTTGGGCATTGTTGCCTGGTGGTCTTATATTAAAATGGGGAAAACAATCTGTTGGTTTATCAGGAGACAATATCTTTGCATATCCAGTTGGTGCTACTATTCCAGTATTTTCTACCGTTTTTACAGCGCAAGTTTCTGTTTGGAGGAATATAAATCCTGCAAATGATGTAGACGTTGCGATAAGAATAACTGATTTTTCAAACCCAGTTCAATTAAGGATTTATGGTTCTCATAGAACTACAACTGGAGCAGCTAGTACCACATTTACTTGGTTAGCTATAGGAATCTAACATGGCATATGATCGTTTTTTCGTCGGACCCCTAAATTCAGGGTTGCAGAGAAATGTTAAACCATTTGTGATTTCTGATGATGCATATTCAAATCTTAAAAATGCGTATCTTTTTCGTGGCCGAGTAAGAAAACGTTTCGGTAGCCGTCTCATGATTCCTGCAACTAGACCAGAAGCTGGTTATGAACAATTAGCTTCTCGTTTAAGAATTAATATAGGTACAACTGATGGTGCTGGTGCTTTACCACCAACGGTAGTACCAGGAGCAACAGGTGCCTTAGGACAAATGTTCTCTGCTACCAGTGCAGCAGGCACCGATATCTTTACGGTAGTAACCAACGTAGGGCCATTCAATTTACTTTCTAGTATAGCCGGAGCAACGGGTACGTTTGATACAGGAACTGGTACAGTTACTCTTGCAGGAAGTAGACTCGCTGCTGATGTCTACTTCTATCCTTCTTTGCCAGTTATGGGTCTTATTGTTAATGAGATCACCTCTATAAACAACGAACAGACTTACGCATTTGACACGAGATTTGCTTATCGGTTCTTTCTTACTGGCTGGGAACGTCTAGGAACTAAATCTTGGACTGGTGGCAATTCCAATTTCTTTTGGGGTGAGACCTATAGAGCTGCCGATGTTACCGACGATACTCTTTATGTAACCAACAACAAAGATTTTGTGAGATATAAAACGGATCTTGCTGCTGATTTCTCAGATTTACACCCTTTCTTTTATGTGACTACTCCTGGCAATACAGAAGGTACAATTGAGACAGCTTTAATTGTTATTGCCTTTAAAGGCCGTCTTATATTAATGAATATTGAAGAAAGAGAGAGATTAGCTGGCGCTCTTCAAGCACCTAAACGTTTTAAATTCCGTATACGCTGGTGCCAAGATGGTGACCCTACGGAAGCAGATGCATGGCGTGATGATATTACCGGAAAAGGTCAGTTTCTTGATCTTCCTACGCAGGAAGCAATTATCACAGCTCAACATCTTAGAGACAGGCTTATCGTTTACTGTGAGCGATCTACATGGGAATTAGTCTATACAAACAATGAAGTACAACCGTTCTTGTGGCAACAACTTAATACCGAGCTCGGAGCAGAATCTACATTTTCTCAAGTTCCTTTTGACCAAGTAGTTCTTGGTGTAGGCAACGTAGGTGTTCACGCTTGTGATGGAATGGGCGTAAAACGTATCGACGATCTAATACCTAATGAAGTCTTTGCCATTCACAACGAAGATGATGGTGTTAAGAGAGTATTTGGTATTCGTGATTACTTTAATGAACATGTGTATTGGACTTTTCCTTCAAGAGATAGGGGAAATGTTTATCCTGATCAGCTCTTAATATTTAATTATGTTGCTCGTACATGGGCGTTCTTTGATGATTCAATTACCTGCTTTGGTTATATTCAAGAAGGCTTTGTAACCACTACATGGGCTGATCTTAAAGCTCCATTCACGTGGTCTCAATGGCTTGATCCATGGGGTGAAGAAAATATAGAAGATAACCCTAAGAACAGGAAGATAGTCGCAGGCAATCAAGAAGGCTTTGTCTTTATACTAGATAGTTCTAAAGATTTAGTTACTAACGCTCCAGCATTACAAATAACTAATATGACTATTACTCCGCCTCTCTTTGCACAAGTAACGGTAATTGATCACAATCTTAAATTTGGCGATTATGTATATGCTAACAACTGTATCTATACCGATGGTTCTTCAGGTATTAATAACGCTATTTACTTGGTTGCCGATGTTATTGATAGTAACAATGTTATTCTAAATCCCGCCGCCTTTTCAGGTACGTACATTGGCGGAGGAACATTAGCCCGTGTTTCTAAAATAGATATTTTAACTAAACAGTTTAATTTCTATAAAGATCAAGCGGTTAACCTATTTATTTCTAAGATAGACTTTAACGTAGATAAGACTGAGAATGGCGCTATTACCGTCGATTATTTCTCTTCCTCTTCAGATGTATCTATGAACAATGAAGCAGCGCTTACTAATTCTCGCCTTGGTGTACCTATACTTGAAACATCTCCTTATCCTCTTAATGCTATGGAAGCTAAGCAGGCTTATCTTTGGCATCCATTTTATATAGATGGACAAGGTGAGTTTGTGCAACTTAGACTCTATTTTACTGATGAGCAAATGAAAGATCTTGAGATAATGCGCAGCGACTTTCAGTTGAATATGATGTGCTATTATACGCTTCCGATCACAAGGCTTAGTTAGGAGAAACCATGGCAAGAAATACAGGTTCATTTCTTCCTACAACGGGCACCTGGGATAACTCAGAACAATCAATGGTTGCTCTTAGGCAGAATCTTAATGCTATTATCTTGGCGCTTAATGCTAAAGATGCTGGTTACTATCCGTTGACTGAGTTTGTTAATGGGCAGTTATGGTTTCCTGATCCTGCATTAAGCTCAAGAACACCGCAAAAACCAACGCTAAGGTCAGTATTTCGCAAGGTGATAAATACTGGTGCACTTTTAAATACAGCCACTTTATCTGTTGCTCATGGCATTACTATAACTGCTGCAACTACATTTACCCGTATTTATGGTGCTGCAACTGACCCAAGTACAACGTTTATACCTTTGCCTTATGCTTCACCAGTTGATGCAGAAAACATTGCTCTCTACGTTGATGCTACTAACGTAAATATAACTACTGGTAACGATAGAACAGGATTTACTACGAGTTATGTAGTTGTCGAATATATTCAACAATAAGGATTATCATGAAGCGATTATTTCTTTTTTTATGGTTACCGTTAAATGCTATGCAAGTCGCTTCCCCAAAGAAGCCATTATCACCTAAAGAAGTGGCAACTGCAGTTACCATGAAACTTTTTGATAAACCTGATCAGGAAATTATCTCAGTATTTTCTCGTATTATTATGAAAGACCCAAAGGGTAATACAGCTCTTTTAGAACTTAGATATAAAATGTTAAATAGGTTAGAAGAGGAACGATATCTGTGTGGAGATGCGCAATAATCTTTGTCTTTATGAATCTATCTGCAATGCACTTAGATGTTCCTATGCCTCGAGAAATAGTTATCTCTGATGAGCATGGTCTTGTTGAGAGAATACCTACAGGAGCACAAGCACAGGAAAGAGAGATGTGTTTCTGGATGGTTAAAGAGTTATCCGCCCAGAATAAAGAACTTCAAGAGCAATTAGCAGCACAAAAAAAGAAGTGGTATGTCATTACAGCAGGTGTTGCTACAACGGTCATACCACTTGTTATTTGCGGTATAGAGCTTTGGAATGTTACTCAGGATTGTGAGTAATTTTATTCTTCTTTAGACGTTCTTCTAGGTCTCCAACGAGTCCAGACATTAATATCGTCTAATCCGTCTAACCATAAAAGATCGCCATGAGTTATATATTCACGTGTAAGAATTGCCCATCCTGGGTATTCTTCATCATCATGAAATACTGCTTCTTTAGGTTCTTCAGCAATATCACCATGTTCATCGAGATCCATAACCCAGACACTCTGACCATCTTTTGGTAGACGCTCACTTGTTTTGTACCATTTCATCATCGATCACCTTGTTATTCTTCTTCTTTAAGTTTCCAGTCAAATTCTTCTATTTCCTCTATTTCCAGCCAGCGACCACGAAGATTGTAATCTTTTGTTAGATGCTTTTTGATTACTGGTAGATTTTTAAAAAACTCAAATCTATCATCCCTGCTTATCCAATCATTAATTTCAAAAGGAGCCATCTCTTCGAGCAAGAGATCTATGTCTTTTAAGATCTCTTTTGTTTTTGTTTTACGGCGCTGCTCAGAATCTAGCGACATAAGTAACTTGCAAAGGAGAACAGAGAGATTCATTTTATTTTTATAAATACGTTCCATGCCTTACTCGTTGCTAATTCCTAAATCTCTCTGAGCTATTTTATAACCTATGATTCGCATTGCCTGAAATTGATTTGTATTATGAACAAGAGAAACAAGAGTTATAACATCACCAGCTTTCTTACAGAAATGACAATAAAATACTTTTTCATCTCTATTTAAACAAAATGATCTTTTATTAGTTGCTTTGCACAATGGACAGCGTAATTTTAATAACCCATCTTCTTCTGTTACAGTTATATTTTCTTTTATTGCTTCAATACAACTTAGTTCTTCCCATATTGAAAACCGTTCTACAAGGTCTTTAGATCGTAATTCGCACTTACTAACAAGTTCTCTAATGAGATCTATTGTCTTTCTTTGAGCTTTTAATCTTCCCCATGTAAAGTCTCTTAAAGTTCTTCCACTTAGAGTTGATAGCGAACATAACTCTTTAATCGAATAACCGCATGAGTGAAGTTTAGCTATTTCATTTTTCAATTTTCGTATCTCTTCAAGATCATAACCATCTCCATATATTTCTTTTAGTTCCTCTAATGTATACATATTCCATTCCTTCCTGTTTTGTATTTGTATTATATTGACAGGACTCGAACTTTTTCTCAACATAATTTTCTCCTACTTCTTTGTATGGTCGTACACTATTCCTAGTTAATTAACTTTACAGGGGTAGCTCCCCTTATAGGAGAATGATCATGATTCCAGTTTCCATTTTGATTCCATTAATTACAGCAGCATTGTCAGCAGGTTCCGCTGCCTATGGTGCTCGCCAGCAAAATAAGCAATTTAAAGGAGATGTAAAAAATCCTCCACTATTTCCTACAATGGATCCTGAACAGCAGCAACTTGTTGATCTTTTGAGAAAATTGGGTGGTCAAGGTGCTGAAAGCATGTACGGCAATATCATGCAAGACCCTAATAAGGCTTTTGATCCTATGGAAGATCTTGCTCGTAAGAATTATATGGAAAAGACTATCCCTAGTCTTTCAGAAAGATTTGTTCAAGGTGGTGGTCAAAGAGGAAGTGCTTTTGCTAGGGTCTTAGGATCTTCAGGTGCAGATTTAGACGCACAATTACAAGCACAAAGATCTCAATTTGGTGAGAATAGATACGGTATGCAACAAAGTTTGTTAAATACACTTCTTTCAGGTGGCATGCAAAGAAAATTTGAGCCTATTATGCAAAATAGAGGCACGAATCCTTGGTCTTCACTCGGTGGTGCTGGTATGCAATCTATACCAAATATCATTAATGCTCTTTATCCTGGTCAACAAAAACAAGATGGAAAAGGGGTATAGGCATGGTTATGATAGTAAATCGTCCTTCTGGATGGGAACCGTTTGCTGAGGGACTTGGTAGCGCAGTAAATACTTTTGCTAAGCAAAAGGCAGAGCAAAACGCTTATGAGTTACTTAAAGAAACACAAGATAAAGCAAAAGCTTTTTCTATTCTTGGGCCAGATGCTTATAAAATGTATAAGCAATATGGAAATATAGCTGAAAATGCCAGCAGGACAGAGAATGAAATTAAATATGGAACAGGAGCAGTTGATCAAACTATTCAGCAACCTATTTCTGGTACCCAACAACCGCAATCAACTTATCTTGAGCAACAACCACAACAGGTAAAAAAACAATCTGAATTGCTCGACAAACTTAATATGCTTGCCGGACACTATCAAAATAGACTCATAGGCAATTTAGGCACAGAGCCACAAGGGCAACAGCCATTGATCCCAGGAAGAGAGCAACTTTTAGGTGGTCAATTTCCTAGAGGATTTATGGAAGCACCACAGCAATTTGGTGAGCATGCACAAAATGCTAATATATTACGTTCTCTTTTGGGTGCTCAAGGTAGAGAAGAGGGACGTTTGGCTGCGGAACCGATACCACAAACTCCTATGCAACAACCATCGCAACAAGAACCAATAAAGCCTAAAGCATTAAAAGAATTACCAATAGAAGATCAATTAAGAAATCTTGAATCTGCTGTATTAAATAAACGTTTAGACCCTAAATCAGCAAAATTAATTCAAAATAGACTTCAAAAAGAACTTGAACAAAAACAAGCCGTAGATGAAAAAGTTTTAACAGATTTAAAACCAACTATCGATAAAGCAGAAGCGGCTCATGAAATTATTAATACAGTTAATAATCTTGAAACTCTTGAACAATCAGGAAATTTAGATACGCCAAGTCAAAAAACTTTTGCTGGTCTTATTGATAAGGCTTTCGGTGAAGGTTCTGGCACACAGTTTCTTTCAGGAGACTCGCAATTATTTGAAAAATATGGCGCATCTTTTCTTAAGAACTTAACAAAAGGTGTTGGGTCACGACCAAGCGTTGTAGCTTTACAAGCCTGGATGAAACAATACCCTACGCTCTATAATGATGCTGCTGGTAGAATTCCTATTTATAAGGCATTAAAAGCTGCCGCTAATTTAGATCTCGATTATATAAATGAGATGAAAGCTCTTAAAGAAGAAAATAATGGTCATTATCCAAGAGATGCTCGTTCGCAACTTCTTGAAAGAATGCGCTATAAATCGTCAATTAATGAAGAACGAACATTACAAACTCTTAATGGAATACCTCAAAATGTTCTACAATCGCTAGGTGATCCTAATACTTTAGCCCCAGGAAAAGTAAGAAGATCGAAAATAACAGGTCTCAATTATAAAAAAGGTTTAAGCGGACAATTCGAGGTGGCATAATGGAACAAATGTATGAAGATATTGATATAGGAAGCACTTCATCAGTATCGCAACCTATGCAACAAATGAATTCTTTTCCTCAAAGTAATCAACAAGCTACTCCGCAACAACAAATGTATGAAGATATCGATCAACCAGATACTTCTTCTTCGCTTAGAACCGTAAAACAATTAGGTTCAAGATTAGTTGGTGGTCTTGCAGGTGGTGTTGGTGGAATGGCATGGCTTGGAGCAAAAGCTATAGATTTAGCTACAGCCGGAGGGCATGCTCTTCAAGAAGCTTCTCCTTTAAGAGGACTTTCTCCTGTTAAACTAGATTTAAGAACAAACCTGGCTGAACATATTCCAGACGTTCTTTCAGCAAAAGGATTTAAGGAAAAGATAGCAAAACCTTATCTTGGTGAAGAGATTGAAGAAAGAACAAAAGGAGAAAGAACTGCTGGTGATTGGGCAGAAACACTTGGCGCTTTTTTAACTCCAATACCTGGCTTAGGTGCTGGAGCAGGAGTAGCAAAGTTAGGCTTAAAGGGTGCTTCAAAGGTAGCTGCTAAAGGTCTTGGAAAAGCAGCTATTCTTGCAAGCACTGATCAAGTTACTGACTTTTTAACGAAATCTTTTAAATTACCTGAAAAGTTTGCAGCACCAATAAGAATAGGTTCTGTTTTTGCAGCCGCTTTAGCGATGAATAAAGGAACTCTTGGAGCAACTAAAAAGGCTTTTTATGATGAATCTAAAGAATTAATTGGTGATAGTACTATAGCAAGAAATGAACTTAAGACTTTCTTACCTAAGTTAACTAAAGCTGTTAACGAAGAAACTATTGGTTCTATGAATAAAAAAGCATCTCTTCTTCACGATGCAATATTAACAAACAAAAAGGTTCCTATAAAAGAAATGCAAGGTTTTACAAAAGAGTTAAATCAACTTCGTTTTGGATCAGCAGGTAAAAACTTAACAGCAACTATGAAAAATGAACTTGGAGATATTTCAGCATCTTTTAAAGAAGATCTTGCAGAACTTGGTAAAAAAACAGGCTCTGAAGGAATAGCGAAATTCTTACAGGCTGAAGAACTACATCAAGGAAGTGTTGCAGGAAGCAATATGTGGAAATGGGCAGAGAATTCTCTAGAAAGGATTAGCAATGTAAATCCACTTACTAAAATTTTTCTTGGTGGAGCTTTAATAAAAACGCTGCCAGCTGCAGCAACAATGGCCGGTGGAGCATTAGCAGCCAATGCTGCTCTTAGTACAACGCAAATCGTTAAAAGCTTAAAATATCCTGCTGTAAGAGCTGCTTATGCTAATGTTGTTAATAGCGCTATAAAAGGAAGCAGGGGAGCTTTTATAAATCATGTATCTAAATTAAATGCTGCTTTAAATGCGTCAGAAAATAAATGAATTAATAAAAAAGCATTAGAAAGATAATAAATCCAAGAAATAATCCAGGCAAAAGAATAAAACTTACACAAAGAGGTGCTGCAATAATAGAAACAAGATATAAAGAAAATATCGCTATTGTTATAGTAAGTAAGAAAATGAAAAAAGGAACAAAGATTTTTTCTTTTAAGAAAACTATAAAATTTCCCATAATTTCCCCTAAAATATAACCTAATTACTATTAACTTAAACCATTTTATTAACAAAGTCAACAAGGAGAGTCTATGTTACACGCTATTATCTATTCTTTAATCTGTTTCTTTACGGTTATTGCTGGTGGTATTGCTCGTTCTGAACAACTTCCTATAGTGCTCGTTAATGGCATTATGGCTGATGACAAAGACATGAAGCCTTTAGAAGAACAAATACATAAAGCATTACCGAATGCCTATGTTAAATCAGTACATATTCTTAAAGGTAAATGGACATCTTGGAAGAATATGTATGAACAAGGTGAAGATCTTTGCCATGATATAAAAGCTGATCCTAAGTTAAAAGATGGCTTTATCTTTATTGCTCATTCTCAAGGTGGTCTTTTAGCTCGTTATTATGTTCAGCAATTTAATAATCCTAAGTGTGAAACTCTTATTACTTTAGGATCTCCTCATCAGGGAACGTTTGGTCTTCCAGGAAAGATAGATGAGCGTTTGAAGTTTTTGAACTATTTTGAAAATGCTGCTCGTTGGTTCTTATACCGTTCCTTTATGCAGAATCATGTGAGTTGTGCTCAGTATTACCACAACACCTTACATGTTGATCAGTATCTTAATAGATGCAACTTTCTTCCTTACCTTAATAATTCCAAGCCGCATGATCTTAGCGAGCACTACAAGGCAAATATAGTTGCTTTAAAGCATTTTGTTATGGTTAATTCTACAGCGGAAGCAATAGTAGAACCTGCTTGTTCATGTCACTTTGGTTTTTATAAAGATAGCAGCAAAGAGATAGAAGAAAACCTGATAGAAACATCATGTTACAAAGAAGATTCTTTGGGGTTAAAAACTCTTGATGATGCAGGAAAATTATATTTACTCTGGTGTAATTGTGCACATACAGATTATCAAGAAGATGGAGACTGTTTCAAAAGATGCATACTTCCTTTTTTAAAGAATGAGGAAGATTCTGGGCTCAAGATACTTTTAGATTATGATGAAGAATGTTAGATATCAACGATCAAAGATCTAATTGAGAATCTAAATACTGATCGCTCATTTTTAAATCCCAACTAAAGTCTTCATCTTTAAGACTCTTTAATAAAGCAAAATGGATCCAGGAGTTAAACTCTTTGGATCCATTTTGCTTTTTTACGAATAGCTTCTAATATCTCTGGTGGAATAACAATCGTTGTTCTGGCTGCCTTGGGTGTAAGGGCCATGATTAACTCCTTTTATCGTATTTAGTCTCTTCTGCTAATTGTTTTATTATGGCACGAGAAATCCAGCGAGCCATAGTCTCGTTTCTCCTGGCTGCTATTACTTTGATCTGTGTTTTAAGTTCTGGGTATATATCGAAGATGATGCGCATTCGTTTCTGTTCACTCATTCTTGCTCCTTTCGTATACCATTATATACAAACTTTTTAATTTCATGCCAGAAGTTTTTTGTAAAGATCGATACTTATTTTAGTAAGTATTAATCCTTTAATAGGAGGCTTATCATGGCCGTAAAGAATCACATACCTCAAAATAACTATGGTTTTCCACAACCATATGCAGTAGGTGCCCCGGAACCTATAATAACTAATCGTGCCCCAACGGGAGCCGATAAAGGTTTACCTGGTCAAATGTGGGTCGATGTTCCAGCTGCTACCGTTTATGTAAATGCTGGTACAGTTAATGGTGTAACTACATGGACCACTAACCCTTCGGGAGCATTAGCAGTAGCTTCTATGACAGTTTCTCCAGGTAATCTTCTTGTTGATACTGGTACGCTTACAGTTGCTGGTGCTTCTACGTTAACGGGTGCAGTTGGCATGGCTGCAGGTTTGACTGTTGGCACAACGGCAGTTGTTGGTACCGATCTTACTGTTGGCGGTGACACTATCATGACAGGCGGCCTCACAGTTGGCGGCGACCTAATTATGAACGGTGACTTTGATCTCACTTCAACTGATTCAATATCCTTTACCACAAGTTCAAATGCGGCAGATGCGATGGCCTTTCTTGCAAATGGTGGCGTCGCTGAAAAAATTACCATAACCGCAAATCAGGGAACTTCCGCTGACAGTGTTTCACTTATATCAACAGCTGGTGGTATAACCCTTACTTCAGGTCTTGCTACAGCGGATGGCATTAATATAAATGCTGGCGCAGTTGGTGGCATTGATATCGATTATGGAACCTCTGGACTTTCGATCGTCGGTGCAAATGGTGCTGCAACAATAAATACAGGTACAGGTGCAATTAATATTTCTTCTGATGCAGCAGGAACTACGGTAAACGTAGCAACTGGTGCTGCTGCTAAATTGCTTACCGCTGGTTCAACTAATGGTGCTTCTGCTACAACTATTCAATCAGGTACTGCTGCTATGACACTCACGGCTGGTGGTATTCTTGATGCTAACGTAGTTGGCGCAGTAACCGTTGATACAGCCGCAAGTATTTCTCTTGATAGTGCTACAGCTTCTAATTTTACGATTACAGGTGCTGCTGATCTTACGTTATCCTCTACTGCAGGTTCTGTCATTGTTAAAGGCGAAGAAGCAGTTAACGATGCAATTCAGCTTACTTCGGTAGCTGGTGGTCTTACTGCAAACGTTGGCCTTGATGCAATTATAACTACCGCAGGTGCTCTTGATCTTAATGCAACTGGTGCAGCTACTCTTGATGCAGTCTCGTTCTCTCTTGATTCAACAACAGCATCTAATGTAAGCGTAACCGGTGCGGGTCAAGATTTAACCTTGTCGAGCACTTTAGGTTCAGTTGCTATTAGTGCTACGGAAGCTTCTGCAACAGCAGTAACTATTTCTGCTTCAAATGCAGCAGGTGGTATTGTTGTTGATGCTGGTTCAAATGGTATTTCTCTTGATGCTACAGCTGGTGTAATTGATATTAATTCAAGCACTGGTTTGGTAACCATGACTCCTGCTACAGATACGCAAGCAGCAGCAGCTGTTACTATTAATGCTAACGTTGGTGTAGGTACCTTTACTGGCCTTACTACAGCAGCAGCCGCAGCAGAAGTACTTACCGTAACAAACTCTATTTGCACAGCTACATCGGCAATACTTTGTACAGTTGCTAACAAAGGTGCCGCAGATGCGCAGATGACAATAACTCGTGTTGTTCCTGGTGCAGGATCGTTTACAGTTACTTGTACTAACTATGGCGCAGCCGCACTTAATGGCGATATAATTCTTACTTTCTGGATTGTAAAAGCCTAAAATATTCTTCTTTTTCTCTCCTTGTTATACATATCCCAGTGCAGATCGTTTTCTGTACTGGGATATGCTTAGGCTGAAAGATAAAACATGAGATATATAAAAGTCTGTTTTAAGTTATTTTTACGAGCCATTAAAAGAAAAATTTTAAAGAGAGGGAATAAGAAATGAGTAAGATTAAAGCGATACAGTTAACTGGTATTAATAGTAGTTCTATGGGTGTTACTTTTAAAGAAATTGGCGATCCTTTGACTGTTTCTTGTGAACTTATTCGTATTGTTAATGCTTCAGATAAAGATATTACTATTTCTTTAGATGGCGATCTTCCCCATGATTATGTCCCAGCATCAACAACACTTGAACTATCTCTTCCTGAAGGATCTTTTGCTGTAGGTTCATCTTTTTATGCTCGTGGTACTGCAGGAACAGGGATAATTTATTTGTCCGGCTATTGGACAACTTTATAAAGGAGAGAAGATGAGCATAGCTACAAGAATTAATGTAGACCCAGTAAGAAGTAGAGGATTTGCTACTATAGGCGCTGGTTATTTATCTGTAGGTGATCCACTAGATCATGCTTCAACATTGTTAGTATTTATCAATGATACTAATGTTACTTTGATGATTTCTTGGAATGGCGTTGAAGATCATCAACCTATTTTGCCTGGTGGTTTTGTACAAGATATTTCTACAAATAGATCTTTTGAGGGTGGTTATTATGCTCCAGAAGGCCAACAATTTTATATTAAGCATATTGGCGTAGCTCCTACAAGTGGTTCATTCTATATAACCAACTATTATAGCGATGAATACTAGGAGAGAACGATGAGTCAACTTATAAGAAAAGATAGTGCAATTATACCAATAGTTGGTGCAGTAAAAACTATCATTCCTGATTCAGGTGATGATGTTACACCTAATATTGCTGGTGAAATTAATCTCGTCGGTGGTGATAATATAAATACGGTTGGTGATAATGCTACGCATACCGTTACGGTTAATCTAGATAAATCAATTAGTCAGCCAGACACTAATGCAGCTGGAACTGAGGGGATGTATTCCCTTGGCAGCAATAGATTTATGCACAATTATGGATTAGATAATACTTTTCTTGGTGAAGATTCAGGTAATCTTACTTTAACTGTACCAACAGCTGCTCAAAGCGTTGGAATAGGTTATAACAGTCTAAATTCTGTTACGGAAGGATTTAGAAATACTGGAACAGGAGCATATTCTTTAAGTTCTTTAACTGATGGCGATATGAATTCTTCAGTAGGAGCTTTTAGTCTTGATGATATAACAACTGGAAATCAAAATAGTGTTCTTGGAGATGCTGGTCTTTCTGATCTTATTTCTGGTGATAGAAATTGTGCCATAGGTGCATCCGTAGGAAGTGCTTATATAGGAGCAGAATCTAATAATATTCTTGTAGGTGCATTAGTAACCGGTACTCTCGGAGAATCTAATGTAACACGTATAGGTGCCGCTCAGAATGCTTGTTATATAGACGGTATAATAGGAGTAACTCCTGCTGGTGTATCATCTATTACCGTTACTGATGTTAATGATCAACTTGGTACTATAGCGCTTACCGATGGACAACTTCTCATCGGATCAACAGGTGCTTCTCCAGTAGCTGCATCAATTACTGCTGGCAGCAATATAACTGTTACTCCAGGAGCTGGTACTTTAACTATTGCTGCATCTGTTACTGATGTTGTTTGGCAGAGTGTTTCAGGAAGTAATATTCTCGTAGTAAATACGGGAAATATAATGGATTTGGGAGGTCTTTCTACTCAGACATTACCAGCATCGCCATCTTTAGGTGATATTATAGAAATTGTTAACGCGACTGTTGCTGTTGGTGTTCGTATTTCTCAAAATAATGCTAATCAAAGAATACGTTTTGGAGCTTCTACAACAACTAACGGGATTGGTGGCTATTTAGAATCTACGCAAGTTGGAGATACTCTAAAAATGGTATGTACTTTTTCTTCTGTTGGAATAAAACAGTGGACAGTTGTTAGCAGCATAGGTAACTGGACAATAGTTTAGGAGATGCCATGGCACAGCAAAATGCTTTAAATAACAGATCGAGTACGCTAACGGTTGATAATGCATTAACGGTAACTGCTGGCGATGCTACAGTATCTGCAGGTAATGTAAAATTACCAACTACGACTGCAACAACGGGACAGTTACAGATTAATGCGACTAGATTTCTTCATGGATATGGAACTAATAATGTTTTTCTTGGTTCAGGTGCAGGAAATTTAACTTCAACGGGAACCGGTGAAACTATTGGAATTGGTTTTACAACACTACAAGCGATAACAACAGGATCACGAAATACATCAATAGGCCATGCCTCACTTAACGGTATAACAACAGGTGTGTTTAATACTGCCATTGGATGGGAGGCAGGCGGTAACAATACAGGAGCTGATTCCTCTAATATTTATCTTATGCATAATGGTATATCTGGCGAATCACACATGATGCGCCTTGGTATTGATGGTACTGGCAACGGTGCAGTAGACACTGTGTATCTTGCCGGTACGAATGCCAATATCTCAACTGCAGCAGCAGCAGGTACCATTAACATAGCGACTGGGGCAGGCGCCAAGGTCGTGACTCTAGGATCGACCAGCGGAGCATCTAGTCTTGCTCTAAAAATTGGTACTGCTGACTTTTCTATTGCCTCAGCAACTGGTACTGTCATGAATATCTTAGATACTGGTGAAATGACGATGCCCTTACAGCCAGCATTTTTGGCTACTCATTCAGCAGCACAAAATAATGTAACTGGTAATAATACGACTGTGACAGTAAATTTTACTACAGAAGTTTTTGATCAAAATTCTGATTATGATGGTACAAATGCTTTTACAGCACCTGTTACTGGAAGATTTCAATTTAACGTCGCTGTCTTTGTATCTGAATTAGCAGCTGGAGCAAACCAGGGTGAAATAGCAATAGTTACATCGAATAGAACTTATAATTTTGGTGATGCTGCGTGGGGTCCTAATCGTGATTTAGGAAATCAATATGCTGTTAATGGATCTATTTTAGCTGATATGGATGCAGGAGATACATGCCATATTACTCTTCGGGTAAATGGAATTGGTGCTGATACAGCAGATATTCCAGCCGCAGTAAATTCTACTTTTTTTTCTGGTAATTTAGTTTGTTAAAAGGATCGTAGCCATTACGCAGTAGGAGAATAAATGAAAATATCAGTTAATGATATAGAACTTTTTACGCTATCTCAAACGCAACTTGATGTTATTGCTAATGACATACCAACAACAGAATTAGAAGAAGATCTAAAAAGAAGATTGGAATGGGTTTTAGAAACAAAATATGATGAATGTTATAAACGCCTATTTAATGAATGGTTTCCTAAGTTGGCTGATCGTGGTGTGCAATCAATACCAACTGATAAAGATCTTTTTGCTCAATTAGTTTTCAGTCAACCGGACTATAAAGACAGAGCTATGCGTGATGCTGCTTCGCAACCATTAGGAGAGTGAGATGGTAGCTCCAAAGAATCAAAAACGTTCATTACGCTCGGGATTAAACCCCTTAGCGTATGAAGGAGTAGAGCCTTCTTCTCCTAGCAATATGTCTACTGATGTACGAGACCCTGTAAGTGGTACTTCTAGAGACTATCAAGGATTTGAAGTTGGTGATGAATGGATTAATAGAACAACTTTAGATGTTTTTAAATTAGTCTCTAAAGATGGTGGTGTTGCTACTTGGTTAAAGTTCATAGAAGCTGATGGCGACGTTAAATATCTTACTGATGATGCTAATACTGTTGTTAATGCTGATGCTACTGGTGGTATTAAAATTGAAGGTAGTACGTTAGTTCACACTCTTTCTGGAGTAAATAAATTAACTATTAATCTTGATGGAGCAGTTTCTTCTTCTTATCTTACTGATGATGCTAATAGCGCTGTTCCTGCTCTAAATGTATTAACAGTAGCAGGTGCTCATAATAATAATACAACATCGGCTGGCTCTACGGTCACCATAAATGGCGATAATATTATCACTCTAGGTGATCTTGTTGATGTTACAGGAGCAGATGCTTTAACATTAACTACAGGTGATATAACTCTTACTGCTGGCAGTATTAATATGCCTCACACTGATGCTACTGGTGTCACAGGAGTCATAACAAATAATGGTAATCGTTTTATCCATAACAAAGGTGTTCACAATACGTTTGTTGGTGATGAATCTGGTAATTTTACTATGGATCCCATACTTGCTCAGCAAAACGTAGGTGTAGGCCAAAGAGCATTATTTAGCCTTACAACAGGAAAGAATAATTGCGCTGTTGGTGTTGCTACTTTAGATAGTTGTACAACTGGGGAAAACAATAGCTTTGTTGGGCCTGGTATAGGTGGCGATATAACAACTGGTAGCAATAATTGTGGCATCGGTTTTGATAACTTTTCTTCTCTTACGACAGGATCTTTTAACATTGGTATAGGAACTAATGTTGGAGATGCGTATACGGGAGCTGAAAGTGATAATATTCTTATAAATAATACAGGTGTTGTAGGTGAATCTGGAACTATACGTATAGGTGTTACTGGAGCTGGTGAACAAACTCGTTGCTTTATAGCAGCAATACGAGGAACTACTACTGATGTTAATGATGCCATACCAGTACTTATAGATTCAGCTGGTCAACTTGGTACTATATCTTCATCTATTCGTTTTAAAGAGAATATAGAAGATATGGGAATAGATTCTAAAAAGATCTATGATTTACATCCTGTCACTTTTAACTATAAATCTGATGCTTCAAAAAAGAAGCAATATGGTCTTATTGCTGAAGAAGTAGCGCAAACATTTCCTCATTTAGCAGTAAAAGATAATGAAGGGAATATAGAAACTGTTAAATATCATGAATTAAATACTTTGTTGCTTAATGAACTTATTAAATTACATAAACGAGTTGAAGAACTTGAAGTTAAATTATCTACAAAGGAATAAATCATGAACAAAATAACTGCTTTTATTATTGCTGGTGTTCTTATGGGATCAATAGTTATAGTAAAACACTATTATCCATCGTATAAAGATGACAATGTAGTAGAAGAAAAGATAGAGAAAGTAGTTGAGTTAAAGACTGGTCTTGATATGGATTTAACGCCAACAACACCAGAAAAATAATAATAAAACCCAGCATGTAAAACCATACACATGCTGGGTTTTATCTTTTATTCGTTCTTATAAGCTATAGTTAATGCTGCTAAAAGACATAAGAGTCCTTGCAGTATTTCATAGTAGAGATCATAGCCGAATTGACTATTGTTTCTATATAAGAAGAACCATTTATAAAGATCACGTATACAGTCATAGATATATACGGTAGTTATGATAGCAGCTAGAGCAATAGCTGTTCTTTTTATGTATTGTTTATCCATGTCTCTATCCTATGGAGTAGGAAGTTTAGAAATAACTTCGAATGCCCTTTGAGCAAAGTTATCCACTGCGGCAGAGAAACCAGCATGAGCTTGGGGGCTAACAACCATCATAGTTGCCATGTAAGAATCATCACCTTGGCCATTGTTATTAAAGTTATGCATAACGCCTTGTGAGTCAACTATAAATGAAGTCCCTGCTTCTACGACACATTCTTCGGGTCTTCCAGCATGATAGTTACTAGAAAAAGATTGAATAGAATCAGCAGCACTATCAAAGTTTTCTTCATGATGATTACGATGACGTTTCTTCATACGGTGCTTGGTAACTGCAGAAGAAATAGCCATAGGGAGAGCTCCGCCTATTTTAATTCCTATATAGGCAATAGCTGCAAAAATAGGCCCGCCACCTTGTAATCTACCTTCTTGAGAAAGATGATAATCGCCTTGATTGTCTTTGTTGATCTTTATATACGATTGCTTAAGAAGTGATTGTAGTTCAGAAGGAGTACGTACTTTTCTTAGATTTTCATCCATAAAAGCGCGTTGCACTTCTTTAGTGTTAACTGAAAAATGTTCGTTGTTAAAAGAAGCACTGATAGTGCCTAGTTCTTGTCTGGCGAAGATGTTCTCTTTGGGAATCTCCATTGCCATCAAAGAACAAGGTAAAAGTAATAAGAGTTTTTTCATTGTTTTTCCAAGATTAGATCTAAATCATCATCAGTATCAGTAGTTGTAGTATTATCCAGTGAAGTCATGAGTACATCTATTTTTTTTTCATAAACTTCTTCATCATTGGTATCTACTTCATTGCTGCAAAAAGAATAAGAACCCAATAAGAGGCTACTTAGTACTATATTTTGCAAAAGATTCATAACGTTCTCCTTTGTTATAACACTCTGTTGCATAGTTCTTCCATGCTTCAAAGTTTTGTTTGCATGTATAAGTATTTTTAATATCTACACCTGTCTTATAGGTTTCGTAGGTAAGTTTGCAAGCACCAGCTACACCAACAGCGCAGAGAGTAATAAGAGCCATAGATTTAGGCATCCTAGGAAGCCATTGTGTATCTCTAATCCTATCACTACTGTCTAAGGAAGTTTGTAATACTTCTTGTGTATGATGGTTAATTGCTAAGTCACTAGCAGTATCTTCTATAACGTCAGTAAATTGTCTATCAGATTGAGTAGGAAATTGAGATAAGAAATCTCTACCAATAGTAACCTCTTTTAATTCTCTTAAGGGAGCCATTTTTTCTTTTGCTAGAGCAACGCCAATACCAGCAGCAGTTCCAGTAAGAGCAGTTTCATTATCTGAACAATGCTTATGAATGATGTTTTTCGTATGAGTCCACATAGATTGCTCTATTGGATGGTGTAGTTTTGATGGATCTGGCTGTCCATTAAAGATATGTAATGCACAAAGTGCTACTTTACCGAACATAGTATATTCCCTTCTAGGGTTTAAAGGTTTTCTTCTGTATACTACCAATAAAGTATTACATGTCAACAAGTATGTTATAACATACAAAGGTGGAAGAATGAAGAAGAGAATTTGTATTTATATAGAAGAAGAAACCCAAAAGAAACTGTATGAATTACTTTTAGATATGATTAAATCTGATGGTAAAATAAGGAGTACTTCTTTGTGTATAGGTAGAGCTATAGAAGAATCATATTCTAAGCATATACAGAAAAAATAACTGTTTTATACTCGTTATGCTTCATTACACTACTCTCCTTTTGGGGGACTCCAGTTTTTCTGGGGTCCTTTTTTATTTAAAAGAAAAACCCCTCTAGGTTCGTAAGCTAGAAGGGTATCACTCAGTGAGTGCGAAAGGCAGTGTAAGAACACTGGTTTCTAGGATTTATGATCGCATGACCCAATTAGGTTTATTGGTATCTTCAGATATTTGTTCATAGGGTTCTATCTCATTATCTGAAAGATGAACTTCTGCTATTGTGCCTTTTTCTAATTGATCATGCTCTGTTGGAGGACTATGGCGTATTATACGTTCTATCTTTGTAAAGGTATCCATGATTCTCCTTTTTTGAGTCTATAGTCATCTATACCCCCATAATAGCAGCATACGAATAAGGTGTTATTTAGGTAACAAAAAATGAAGAATAATTAAAAACAAGATAAAGAAAATAGAACTGAAGAACAGCACTTTTTTTGTCCAATACCACAATGAAGATTCTGTTAGACCTTCAAATTTCCATTTATTATATTGTTTTCTAAGTTCTTCTTCTGGAATACCATAAAAATCAGCTAAAGATTTATAAGTTTTGTCTTTGTTCAAACTAATGCTTAAGTTGTATCTTATGTCTTCAAATCCGTTTTCGGTAATTCTTTTCATAAAATCTATACACCCATCATAGCAGCATACGAATATCTCTTCATATAACTAATAGATGAACCGAGTCCTTGCTCTTCTGATTTTATTTGCCCTGATTCTGATGCCTCAATAGGTAGTACGCTTCTAAACCATTCTCCAGAAGAGTGCGTTAATTTAGTAACAAGTATCCATTTATCTTCTTTAAGCATCTGCGGTGTGAAAACCATCTTAAGACCATATTTAGCTAATGGCTTTTCATATGCGTCTTCGTAATCTTCAAGTGTAGAATATTTGCCACGATTACCTGTACCAGATTCCTTGAGGGGTAGTTTCTCTAACGTAGCCTTGGCAAGAGCAGTACTAATTTCAGCAATGGTAGATGACTGTTCGCCACTGGGTGTTAAACGATCAATTTTGCCCGACAACATACGTAAAACATCTTTAATGTCTCGTACATCTTTTGACTTGAGAAGCTCCAGCTCCGTTGATAATTTACTTACTAATTCTTGTATATTTATTTCGTCCACTAATTTATTCCTTCATCTTTTTTAAAATTTGTTCCTTTAATAATGTTTTCTAGATTGAGCGCTCGCTGAATATTATCTCTTAGAGCGTTGCTATCTGAAAACATTTTTGAAATAGTTTCTTTTCCTATGGCGATATGAGTTTTAATATTGTCATCTTCCGTGATGTAATCACGAGAAGTAAGTGTATTTAAAATAATGCGTGTACTTTCAAGACCATATTGCCAGGTGCGATAACGAAGATTTGCTGTTATAAGAGCAAAAAACTCCCCAGTACAATTTTCTTCACGATCAGTTTCTTTTTTTAATGAATCAGTTGCTGCAACAAGAAAGTTTTTAAAATTCTCTACCAGAACTTTTGCTTGATAATCAATGAATTCATTTTTAGTAAAGTCTTTTTTTTCTTCCACTATTTTGCTCTGCTTCGTCTATCTTTGATTTTAAGTATTTGTGTCAGTATTTCATGGAATTGGCTTCTTGGTATATCGGCGATAGAACGTAACCGATAACTATCAAGAAGTTGTTCTGCCATCTCTTCATTGCCATCAAGAGCCTTTTCTATTTCACGTATCTCTAATGAAGAAATAGTCTCTGGTAGTTCATCTTTATTGTTCTGGTTTCGGTTCAGAGCAGTACCCCGAGCAACCGTTTCACGCTCGGTGTACATTGCTCCTTCACCATCATCATCGTCGTTTGTTGCTTCTATGCATAAAAGAGCTTTGTAAGCCATACGCATAACAGCATCGTTATAGCTCTTAATAGCCTCAAGTGTGTTCTTTGGTGGCGTGAGTCTTATATGACTTGCTTTGAATTGGCCAGAAGTATGTAAGAGCTCGGTATGGAGAATATCGGGAGTATTATCATAGGAGCAGATACTGAAAGAGACAGACAAGCCATTTTTCTTCAACGCAGGACGAGTTACCTTAATAAGTTCTGCAAGATCTTCATAGGGAGACTTATGAAATGCGTTAATTCCTTTCATATGAGCAATTTCAAACTCTCCTTGAGCAGTTGACAAGGCAGATGCTAATTCGTTTAACTCAGTTGATCTTTCAGGGAATTCTCGCTTTGTTTGTTCAGCAAGCAAGAGTTCTTTTATAGTAGCGAGCTCTTGTAAGATTCTATCTTCCATGGTGCTGGCTCCAGATAAAGAAGACATTAGTAGCTAATAAGATAAGAAGACTTCCCCAGAAGAATATCTTGAGACTATAGGGTAATGGTTTTCCTACTGGTTTCTTGCGATACGGTCTTCTTAAAGCCATCTTAATTTTCTTCATTTTCTACCTTAGCGCTTCTTATTGCATCATAGAGTTCAGAGATTTGAGGCCAACTTGCTTTTACCCATGATTCTACTGGTCGTAGTTCTTCAGTAATCTCATACATTTTTATGTAAGTTTTCTGAGCTTCTTCTTCTCTGCCCTTATTTTGAAGATATTTAGCTCTATTGGCATGGAACGCAAGTCTTTTTACAAGTAGATTTGCATGAGTTTCTGCTAGTTCTATATGTTCTTTTAAGGTCTTTCCGTAACGCTTCGACATAAATACTCCCATATAAAGATTTGTTTGAGTGGTTATATCTTATGCTTACGCATTTTACAACTATCCATGTACGAGACTTGTAACGAATAACCACTCTTTCTTAGTATAGCGGTTCTTCTATAGTAGCGCTAGTGACAAATGTTAAGTTATTTGTTAAACTATTAAGAGTAAAATAATATTCTTATAACTACTTATGTGAGTTTTAATATGTATAGTAGCGCTAAAGAAGAGCATTTTGATCTCTTTACGAAGCCTAAATTTCATGAAGTAAGATCTGCTTCTGGTTCAGAAGATACTGGTATGTATAAAAAGTATAAGCATAACGTAGTAACTTTGGATTATGTTGTTGAGTACTTCAAATTTGAAGAGCGTAAGCGTCGAGGTTTTTCAAGTCCTTATCTTACTAAGAATCCCTATGAAGGTTCTTTTTCTGATTATGTAGAAGAACTTGAAAAGAAGTATGCAGAATTACCAGCTGCACTGTCTCACGAACGAGTTATATCGGCTCTTGAAGAGAAGTATAAGAAGGCCATGGCATCGCTTATCTAAATATGGTAGGTTTTTTGATAGAGACCTTCCAGGGGTAAAGGGAAATTGGTGTGATTGATGTCCTCGATGATTGTGTTAGTCATCAACCCCTGGAGAAATAAAAGGATTACTATGAAAAGATTATTATTTTTATGCGTTCCACTCTTTGCCATGGAGAAGAAAGAAACTCCTAAAGTAGAAGAAGAGAAGCATGCTGATGTTCGTCCTTTGTTTAGACAAGACGCCAAGCATAATGTTTTAGTTATCAATGACAAAATAATGCGTTGTGATGTCTGTGGTATGCCAGCAGTATCATTTTATGTTGATTCTGAAGTAGGTGCTGTCTCGTGTCGTTGCGCAGCACATAAATAAGATATAGGGAGAGAGATATGAAGCTGAGAGTGTGTCCTGTATGTTCTAAAGAGTTTCGTGTAACTGAGTGGGAATTTAAGCATGACTTGCATACATTTTGTACTATCTCTTGTAGGAAGATGTTCTTAAGGACACTTGTTGAGTGTAAAGAATGTAAAAGAACTTTTACTGTCTTTAAGAGTGTAGTGAAGAGAGAAAGAGGCAAGTTCTGCTCTTCTCAATGTTATCGATCATTTTGGGTTAACAACTATTCTTCTGCTCTTGCTAAGATGAAAAGACATAAGTCATATTAGTAGAGCGCTTTTTACTATCCCTAGTATATATTCTTTTTTATCTACTAAACTTAATAAGTAAGATTAGTGTTAAAAAAGAATTAAGAGAGCAAACTCTTGACGAATCTGCTCTCTTGTATATTCTTTCGCTATAGAGCCCCCTAAGGCTCGATTAGCGTATCTTAGATGTTTATGTGAACAATCCAAGATGCACTAATAAACTATGTTGCAGTTTATTAGAGGACATAAATGTCTCATAACCAAACCAAAAAATCAAGAGAAATAACAATAAACGCTTACTCTCAGGCATTTATTTCACTTTTATTCTCTCTTATATCCTATAAGATACATCGCAAACCAGTAAAGAAGTCACAGCAAGCTATTGGTTGTAGCATGGCTAAACATCGCCCTAATAAAAAGAAAACTCCTAGGCCTTATGTTAATGTGCTTATAAAACAAGCTACAGAGTTGGGCATAATTAAGCACTATGGTCTATATGAAGATAAACACTGGTATGAAGTCACTGATGCTTATAGGGATATGTTCTTTAAGATAGAGGCTCATTTTAAAGAATTAGCATGGTCTTTAGTAAGTTCTTTGCATTCTGGATGTGTTGATTCTATCGAAAATCTTACACTCTATTCTTCTTACTTACTTACTTTACTTAATAAACTATCTAAGAAAGATTCCCTACAAGGGAAGTCTGTGAGAAAAGCGTTCCTTTTCGAAACAGACCCTGATCTTAGGCTAAGAAGTGGCAGAGAAGAGTATGAATATCTTATGGAGAAGTATGGAGTTCCTTTTGTGCCAGAGTATGACAATGGCCTCGGTAATCGTGAGGCCATGAAAATCTTTAATACTGAGTTATTTGAGTTAGATGTTGCTGAATGTGAATTACTTCTTAGTCTTTAGCTTCGAGTCTTGAGCGAACTGTATAATCTTTTTGCACACAGTGCAGTCATACCATTCGCCTCTTGAATGGCTTAAGGAAAAACTTCTTAATCGTCTTTGCTGCTTGCTGAGCTCCTGCATATATTCATGAAAATTTGCAATTGCAATGTTAAATGAGCGCTCAATCTCTTGTTTTTCTATTTTATCAGGTAAAATGTACTCTTCGTTGTGCTTAATAAATCCTGCAAAGCATGTTGGACATAAGTTGAAGTCTCCACTTCTTGTTTTAAAGTAGTTACAGTCTTCTTGTTTTTTTATTTCGTTATTGCATTTCCAACAATGAGTCCAACAGTTTGGCATTACTAATCCTCTAGCTCTTCTATCTTTCTCTTTGCTCTCAGTGAATCTTCTTCATCACCTTCATAACTTTCAGTCTCATTTTCTTTTAAGACTTTCTTCCAGAAGGCTAATTCTTCTTTTTTATTTTTACGTTGTTGCATAGTTATTTTTCTTGTTTTTATTTTATTGATTCTTTTTCTAATATTTCTCTTCTAAGGCAATCTTTACACGCAAACTGCATTGCATGATTGCGACACCAACCAATTATAAAAAAATTTCCTTCTGTTGATACGTCTATTTCTTCATCGCAAAAAAAACAGTCTGCTTTGCCTTCTTCTAAGTGATCTTTTACGAATAGTAGACACATGTTTGAATTCCTATTTATTCTTCTTTAAATATTCTTCTATCAACTCCAAAAGTAAATCCTTCATCGTAATGCCATTTAAAGCACAATGCGACTTGAGCTCTTTAAGTTTTTCTTCTGATAAATTAATGTGTAACGATTTATTCATTTTTACTTCCCTTATTTTACAGATACATAAGTACATAATGCCATAATATACCGTCAATGTCAAAGAATATCTCCTTTAACTTTTTACTTTAAAATACTAGACTAGCCCTACCATATTCACTTCTATAAGAAGGAGTTGTGAATGAAGATGTCATATACTATTCTTGGGGAGCCAATCCCTCTGCTACGTAACCGTATCTCTTATCTCAGACGGGTATCCTATGATTCTCAGAAAGAGATAAAGCGCTATATAGCAATAGAGCTCGCCTATCAGCACGGTGATAAGCCTATGTTTAAAGCCCCTCTTAAGTTCACCGTGACCTATTACATGCCCATTGCTGAATCCTGGTCTAAAAAGAAGACTCTATTCTATGACGGTAAACCACACCATATACGATGTGATCTTGATAACCTAATCAAGATGAGCCTAGACTCAGCCAATAAAGTCCTTTACGAAGACGATGCTATAATCGCTATCATAGACGCTAAAAAAGTATTCTGTACTTCAAACCCACGCACTGAATTCACTCTTGAGGAGATAGTCGAATGAAAACCTCTAATCCTAACATAGAGAGTGAAAAGAAAGTTAAAGTAGATAAAGTAAAGAAAAGACAGTATCGCTATTTAGATACGTATAAAGACCTACTAACAATGCAGGACATTCCCGTTTCCGAACTCTTCTTAGATAGACTCGGCGAAGATCTTCTTCTATGGGCAAAACAAGAGACTTCTCTCAATCTTGGTGACTTCTTTAATGCTAAGCATATTTATCCAACTACCTATGCTCGCTGGCGTAAAGTACACCCATTTTTTGATGAACGAGTACATCTAGCTAAATTTATGCTTGGTGTTCGTCGTGAACGTGGCGCTATACTCAAGAAATATGATTCCGGTATTATCAGAGAATCAATGCCCATGTACGACCCTGAATGGAAAGAACTCAAAGAGTGGGCTACTAAGTTAGCTAAACTAGAACAACAACAAGAAGATATACTCCTCAAGCTTGAAAGCTATAAAGTAGATGACAAAGGAATTGAAACTCCCCTTTGAAGCCTGGGTTCATCAACGCCCATTGCTCACCGCATTCCTAGAAAAGGGTTATAAACGCGGCATCTTGATCTGGCACAGAAGGGCCGGAAAAGATGTTGCTGCGTTCAATTTAACACTACGCCTGGCATTAAAGAACCCCGGCACCACTCACATTTATATGCTCCCAACTATATCTCAATCTCGTGCTGTCATCTGGTCAGCAACCCTAGGAACAACTGGTAAGCGCTTCTTAGACTTTATACCACCTGAGATACTGGCAAAGAAGTCGGAACAGAACATGGAGCTTACATTAATTAATGGCTCAGTTATTAAAATATGCGGTAGCGATAACTATAATCGTCTTGTCGGTTCTGAGGCATATTCTTTAATATTCAGCGAGGCGTCGTTGATGGACCCCCAGGCTTGGGATTATCTGCAACCGATCATTCGTATGAACCAGGGAGTCGCTCTCTTCATCGGTACGCCACGTGGCTGCAACTTCTTCAAGGATTGGTGGGATAATGCGCTAAAGCACCCAGATATCTGGTTTACTCAGATGCTTACCGTGGATGATACCAAACTACTATCCCGTGAAGAAATTAATGGCGCTATCGAACGCGGTGAGATCTCTAAGGAGAAGTCAGCTCAAGAATACGATTGTTCTTTCCTCTCACTTAATGAGCAAACCTACTATGGTTCTTATATGGACGATGCCAGACTTTATGGTCGCATTGGTGATTACCCTTACAATCCTAATCTACCAGTCCATACTTTCTGGGACTTTGGCCACCGCGACCAGACGATATGCCTATTCGCGCAGTTAGAGCAGGGTAAGATAATTATCATCGATTCTTATGGTAATACTGGACAGGGATTTGAACATTATGCTCAGATGTTACAATCAAAGAAATATGTTTATGGTACGCATATTGGTCCCCATGATTTAAGGCAGCATGAGCAAAGTTCAGGTAATACTCGTTGGTCAAAGATGCATAGTCTTGGTTATACCTTTAAGATCTGTATTCAGACGAGTGTGGAGAATGGTATAGAATCCGTGCGTTCTATGCTTGGTAGGACTTACTTTAATGAGTCTACAACGAGAGAACTTATTAAAGCCTTAGATAACTATAGATCTGAACGTGTATCAATAGAAGGTGCAACGTTATCGAAGCCAAAACATGACGCATATTCTGATTGGGCAGACGCCTTACGTTATTGTGCATTAATGGTTCCTACGATTAAACAAGACGGAATAACGGCTGAGCAACTCCACAAGCTAAGACAATCAGCGCTGTATGGTAATAGTAATAACCCATTCTTTACGTAATACTTCATGTTGACAAATGTAAACAGATAATCTATACTATCTCTATAACTCATAGGGGGATGTATGGATAGTGTTAAGAGATCAGGGGAGTGGTCTTTGATAGCAGCGCAATTGAGCGAGATAAAGAAGAAGTTAGATTCACTAGAAGAGATTGAGAAAGATCTTACCAATAAGCTGATTGAATTATCTGATGGAGTATCATCTTTTGATGACTCTGGAACTCATTTTGTTACGTATGAGAAAAAGGGTTCTATTCAATACAACAAGATACCAGTCTTGCAAGGTCTTTCCCTTGAAGAGTTTCGTAAGCATAGTTCATTGTGTTGGCGACTTGAGACAAAAGAGTTTAGAGAATTAAGAAAAGAGAGAGGTTTGTCGCTTTCTTCTAAATGGAAAAAAGTTTATGGAAAAGGAGATTAATAATGATAATTTCATACATTAATTTAACCATTTCTTTTTTTATAGTCTTTGGTCTTGCTGCACTCTATTCAAAGATTAAAGAAATACATAACGAGATCTTGAATATTCGTAATAGATTGCATTATCTAGAGCATACTCATGAAAATCATTTTGAAGATCTTAAGTCGTACTATTCAAAAAGGAATATAGATTGAAAGATTACACACCAGAGGGCTATATTCGCACCACTTTCTATCTAAAGAAAGAACTTAAGGAGCGTATTCAACAAGAAGCTTTGTTGCAACGTCGTACGATTACTGAGGTGTTTAACAAAGTTATTGAACAGCGCTTTGATTTGTGGGATGAGCATGAGCCAATGGGAACAATTGGAAAAGATAATGTTTCTTACTCAGTTCAAGACATTGTAGATAGAATCATACAATTAGAAAGAGATAGATGACGCTCTTGTATCATATCGCCTCCTTTATAGTTATCACTGTAGCGCTTCTTCTTAATTGGGCAGCTTCGGATGAGAATCTGGGAACTTTTTTGTTTTCTACTGTTCTCTTTGCATCCATTCTTTATGTTATTTTTGGAAGATGAAAAAATGAACTGGATAAAGACGAGTGAGCGATTGCCTGAAGAAACAAAAGAGGTTTTAGTTTATCTAGATTCTGAATGCGAAATATATAAAGCATTCTTTGAAGATAAACGCTGGCATTTGCCTGTTCAAGGATTAGTTTGCAAAAAAGATTATTTTGATTTCTGGTATCCATTTCCGGAATTTCCAAAGGAACAAAAATGAAGTGGATAAAGACGAGCGAAAGATTGCCTGAAATAGATAAGCCAATACTTATTTTTTATGGTACCAGTAATATCTTTCCTTGTTATGTACGTTTAGGTGCATTTATAAATCCTACAAAAGTGCCTAAATTCGATCTTGAAGATTATCCATTCCTGAAAAAAGGTGATAAGTATCAGTGGGTTGTATTTGATACTAATGGAAATTTTCTTTATCCGAACGAACACTCATTCCCTAATTATGAAGAAACATTTTATCTATTTAATGAATTTACTTATTGGATGCCCCTACCCGAACCACCAGAGAATTTATAAGGAATAAAATGAAAATGGAAATTGTACGCGATATAAAAGACGGTCTTCCATTAGAGTATGAGACTGTTGGCATTAGATTTAAAAATGATAAAGTGACCCGCAAGGCTTTCTTAAAGCATGGCAACGATGGTGTTGACTATTGGGTGCTGCCTGATGCTTCATACATTCCTGTAAAAGAACTGCCTTTGTATGAACCTCTTCCTTTTCTTAAAGAGAAAGAGATCAACAAGATGATCTTAACTAAAGAAGCAGGAAGAGTATTAAAAGAAGCTCTATCAAAGGCAATAAATAAGCCAAAGGAATAACATGAAACGATTACTTATATTTCTAATGTTACCTCTTTGTGGAATGTCTCCAAAAGGAACGCCACGGCATAAGAACTTTGATCGTCATGTATCTTTTGATAAAGACATGAATTCTATTCCGCTTCCTGGACAGGTAGAACTACGAGATGATGTTGAATATCTTCATATTGCGTATGATAAAACTCGAGATGTAATTCATCGACAAGAAGGTTCATTACAATTTATTGGACAATCTCTGCATGTTTATATGGATCGAACTGATTCTCTTTTGAAACGAATAGAATCGTTAGAAAGAAAAATCAATAAAAGACCTTGGTATAAGAGAATGAACTGCTTTAGGAGAAGATAATGCCGTTTAAAGGATTAGAAGGTCTTTACGAGTTACCTAATAGATTTAATGATAAAGGTGACAATTCTTTTAGCCACTTTATTGCCTATGGTGAAGCAGTTCGTGCCGTTAAAGCATATGAACATGCTCTAACTATACTTAAAGAACGGATAGAAAGATTTGAAGAACAAAACTACAAAGAAGAAAAGAAAGATTAAAACTTCACGTTAGGGAACCTCCTACAAGAAGGATAGAGATGATCGAAATTAATAAACTTAAAAAGAACATTTTTAGAGAATTAGAAGAAGAAATTGAAAATATTCCCTTTAAGAAGGATGATGATAAAGCAAACGCTATGCTTCGTGTTTTATTCACTTTAAATACACATTCATTAGTAAGTTTTAATAGCATCGAATTGCTTTTGATTGATTTAAAAGAAAAAGTAGGCAAAGAAGACGTACATTATCTAGTTACTAATACAGAATTTATAGATAAATATTTAGATGTTGCTGAAAAAGCTACTTTTGATTCAATATCTAGAATACGCGGCGAAATTTTTCTTGCAAAACAAAAGATTGAAGAATTAAACTCTACCATTTCTTAATAAAACTTCACTTTAGGGAACCTCCTAGTAAAACGATACTTTTATCGATAAACTTAGTTACGATATATTTAGACTTACTCCCGCAGATGCTTCAACGTCTCGGGAGTTTTTTATTTTCTAAGCATTCTTTGTAATGGCGTACTCTTAATATGATTTTCGAAGATCAATATTAAGGAGTGAAGTTATGCCATACATAGATGGTGATATTGGACCAATTCATTTAGATGACACTAATTGTGATGTCACTAAGCGTATGGAGTATTTCTATCAGAACTCGATAACTCAGGCACAAAGTTGGTGGGCTGAGGGTGATATAGATACACGATTTTATGCTGGTTCAGACAGTAATCTCTACAATGAGATCTATGGGTCTCAGCCTATTAATCGTCGTACTACGTTCAATTTTAATCGTATACGACGCGTTGTTTCTCTTATTGAAGGCTATCAGCGTAGAAATCGTAAACAGACTGTCTGTACGCCTATAGAATCTTCTGATGAAGAGACGGCGAATCAATTCTCAAAACTTCTTATCTATCTTAATACAAGTAACGGGCAACTTGAGACGCTCTCAACTGCATTCCATGGTGCGCTTATAACGGGAATGAACTTGCTTCAAGTGCATATGGATTATACGCAAGATCCTGTCAATGGTGATATTAGGCTCTCAAACTCAAACTTTAACGAGTTTATTATTGATCCTTTCTTTAAGAAGCAAGACTTATCTGACTGTAATGGTATCTGGAAGCGTAACTATTTAACCAAGCGCGCACTTCAAGCACTGCTTCCTGATCGTAAAGAAGAATTAGACTCACTTACCTTTAATACCTTTCATGGTAAAGACGGTAAGTTTATCTTTATGCCTGAGAACTTAAGCTATCAAAACAATCTCTATGTGTATGACGAGTTTTATTACAAAGATTTTCGTAAACAGACTTTGCTTGTTGATCTTCAAACTGGTGAAGCCATGGAATGGCGTTCAAAGAACGATGAAGGTCTCAATGAATTTTTACAGATGTTTCCTTCAACAACTATCATAAAGCAAGAAATACCTACCGTACGTATGGCTATTACGGTAAATGGTCGTCTTTTTTTTGATGGACCTAATGGTATTAGTGATAATTATCCGTTTGTTCCTGTACTAGGCTATTTTACCCCAGAATTGCCATATTATTCACTCAGAGTGCAAGGTATAGTTCGTGGTATACGTGATGCTCAGTACTTATACTCTCGTCGTCGTACGATTGAACTTGGCATCTTGGAATCACAACTTACTTCTGGTTATATCTTTAAGGAAAATGCTCTTGTAGATCCTAAGGATGTATTCCAAGCAGGACAAGGCGGTGGTATTGCTCTTAAAGAATCTGCTGCTATGACTGATGTACAACAAATTGTACCTCCACAAGTACCGCCTTCTATGTTCCAACTTTCAGAAGCAATGGCAGATGAGATAAACCAAATATCAGGCGTAAATGAAGAACTCCTTGGTTCTGCTACCGATGACAAAGCAGGCATCCTGAGCCAACTTCGCCAAGGTGCTGGACTTACTACCTTACAGAATCTCTTTGATCAGCTAGATTTTGCTCAGAAGCTTGTTGGCAAGCTTAATATAGAAGCAATACAGAACAATTACACTCCTGGTAAAGTTAAACGAATTCTTAATGAAGAACCAACTCCTGCCTTTAAGAATAAGAACTTCCCTAAGTATGATTGTGTCGTTGAAGAAGCTGCTCTAACAAGTACCCAACGACAACTGGCATTCGCACAAATGATGTCACTAAGAGAAGCGGGTATTAATATCCCAGATGAAATCCTTCTTGATAATCTTAATGTACAAAACAAAAAAGAAATTCGTGATGCTGTTGCACAAGCAAACCAAGCTCAGCAACAAATGCAGCAACAACAAGCGGAAACAGATATGCAATTACAACAATCTCAAGCAATACTTGCTCAAGCTAGAGTACAAGAACAACTTTCACTTGCTAATGAGCGTAATACGCGAGCAGAAAGCAATATTGGTCTTGCTGAAGAACGTCGCTATGCTGCTGTTAAAGACCTTGAACAAGCTAAGTTGAATAAAAT
>Ga0172380_10001699_pt1 | contig 37462 bp, 58 predicted proteins | sample Leawe162metaG_FD_119747 | JGI IMG/M metagenome (GOLD analysis project Ga0172380, IMG submission 119747) | Leachate microbial communities from a municipal landfill in Southern Ontario, Canada - Leachate well 162 metaG | ecosystem: Engineered > Solid waste > Landfill > Unclassified | place...
TAGATATTGAACGGTTAGTGGGCGAAGTCCATTTGCGAATCTGTAGCAGTGGCTATCACCTAGTAAGGGATAGAAAGCCGAAGGCGACTATCACGCAGGGGATGCCGTTGCCTATCGACGACAAGGACGGTGAATGATGGACATATTATTTAACTACGTGCTTATTCCAGTCTGTACGGTATTGGCGATTGAAGGGTTTATCTTAGTACAAATAGCACTCTATCGACTTTTAACCGGCAAGGACGGTGAATGATGCCGACTCGAATAGAATGGTGTGACGAGACGTGGAATCCGTTCGCGGGCTGCACGCCATATTCGGCTGGCTGCGAGAATTGTTACGCCGCTAAAATGGCGCACCGGCTGGCAGGGATGGAAGCGACAAAAGCGCGATATGCCGGATTGACTACTGCTCGTGCCCACTGGAACGGCGAACTTCGTCTATTCGATGATGAAATAGTCAAGGGGTATGACCGTTTCAATAAAATGAAACGACCAAGAAAAATATTTATCGGAAGCATGGGCGATATATTCCACGACAAAATGCCGACGTCTTTTATTGACAAAATACTCGAAGTCGTATCCGCGTTATCACAGCATCAGTTTATGATATTAACCAAACGTGCACATAATATCGAGAACAAACTCTATGGCATAACGCCGGAGAACGGTTGCCGGTCACTCGGAGGCGGAGATTACTACCCTAACCTATGGCTCGGCATAACCGCCGAGAATCAAGAGGCACTCATTGAGCGGTTGCCGTATCTGATGAAAGTTCCAGCGGCGAAACGGTTCATATCCGTCGAGCCGATGTTAAGCGCGGTCTCACTGCCGGTCAATTGCGGAGTCGACCTCGTTATCTGCGGCCCCGAAACCGGCGCGAAAAGGCGACCATGTAAAAGAATGTGGATAGAGGACTTACGCGATAACTGCTCAGGAAGAGGTATAAAATTCTTAATGAAGGCAGCGGCCTACAAAATATTGAGCCCACTTAAAAATTAAACGAGGTAGATAGGCATGAAACTTGAAAAATGTCAACGATGCGCAAGATGGTATCGAGGCTTTGGTAATTTCGAAAAGAATGAAGACCAACGATGTTATAAATACAAAGAAAAATGTATTGATATATTAGAATCTCTTTGTAATGGTGATAAAAGTTTCAAGCTCGACGTCGGCGACTCCAGTGAGTTATTAAACAAGTTATTACTGGTTCAGTTATGGTTTGACTCCGATAGCATCAACCAAATAGAAAACTATGGCGACGCTGAAAGAGCTTTGAACGCAGCAATCGAAATGCTGACAGTGGAGGGATAGATGTATGAGTAGAATATACACATTGACTGTGACCTTTAGAATAGACGTTTCAGCCGACAACTACGACCATGCGGTGCGTAAGACAAAGCAGAACTTCAACGACGCGGCTGACAAACTCGGATATGGTAATTGCTTTAGGCTCGATCCTGGAACGCTTCAAATCGAAGAGTACGACGCGGACAGTGGCATACACGATAGAAGGGAGTACGATGAAGCCTGATTATCAAACTTTCTTATTTGTGCGGATAGCCGAAATGATAGCAAGGAAAGACCCTGAGATATTGAGAATAGGTGATAAAAATTATATCTCAATATTGGGTTTAAACAACTTGCAAACCGAATATAATAAGCGATACAGTAAGGACAAGAATGACGATGAAAAAATGGATTGATGACTTCAATAAGTCTATCGGGATGAATAACGAAAACGAGAATGGCAACCTATTCACCCCCGCGCAGTTTCAACTTGCGGCCGCATCCGCGCACAAGCGCAAGAGCTATACCTATGAAACAGAGTTTCAGGCTGAGTGTGCAGCTCTATTGGACGCGCTCGGCTTCGATTGGTTTCATCCATCGAACGAGGGTAAGCGGCGCGGACGAACGGGGACGCAGAATAAAAACAAGGGCGTCAAACGCGGCGTGCCTGATATCGTGATATTGAATCATCTAATAATAGAAGTACCAATAATAGTGCCACATTTTATAAGTAATATTAATCGCATAAGTAAAAAAGAAGAAACCAAAATCGGCTGCGTCATCGAGCTTAAAAATGGGATGGATAAATCACCGGAGATAGAGCAACAAGAGTGGCTGATAATATTTAATAAATGGGGCTGGCTTATAAATGTCTGCCGGACGTGGGACGAATTCACTGAATTAATCGGTAACACAAAATGGGAGAAGTGAAATGAAACAGGTAGACTTATTTTCCAAAGTGATACGCATTCACGATGTGATTAAGCGTTCATACATATTCCATTATAAATCACATCCAGACCAAACGCAGAGATTTGGAGAAAGCGAGACGGCTTATGTTATCACGGGTAGAATGATAGCCGGAAATAACAAGCCTGTCAGCTTTGAAATGGGATGTAGTCAGGAATTTACAACAGCCGCGCTTTGTCTTGCCGCCGCAATGGGCTGGACACCGCCGGAAGGAAAGTGAGGTTTGTATGAGAAAGGCAAGTCATAAATCACCGTGTAAATTGGGTAAAGGCCCTTGTCAGTATGTCCTATGCGTTGACGATAAAGAATATTGCGGCTACGCTGAGGAATATCTTGATGATATGCCTATCTGCGAACGTCCAGCAGCCTCACCAGTTGACAGAATTGGAATAGCAGAAAGTAAGGCATATCAAGCCGGAGCCGCCGCCGAGCGCGAGAAGAACCGCGAACGGGATAGGCGGGTGTTGGAGGCGTTGAAGGCTGCTATCGATAGGTATGAGGATTTAAATGAGGCAATGGTTGCCGGCAATCGTGCGCCCGTCGATAAGTTCGATAGCGACAGAATAAAATTAACCGCCGCAATCAAGGCGATGGAGGAGTCGCAAGAAGTGAAGCGAGATATATTTACTCAATGTGATGCAATCACGCTGCCGGAGCCGGACGCGTGGTACGCGGTCTGGTCGCACGTCCATAAACGTTGGATGATTGCGAAGGGGAGTGAATTAACAGCGGTGCGCCTAGACCTGCCGGAGATGGAGTGATATGAAGAGCTGATGAAAAAAGCGCCCGCCCACAGGAGGGAGCAGGCGGGCAAATCGAGGTAGTTAAATAGATGAAAGAATAAGTTCGCTCTCTGCCTGCCTACGCAGTCGTATCCCCTTTAATTTATGATCCTGCTGCATCTTTCCTACAGCCTCACCTATCGCCTGCCAGTTGCATGTGTAGATTTCATCCCGAAGCGGTTTGAAACACGCATAACCGCGATTATAAGCCAGTGACAAAAGCGCAGTCTGTACGCCGTCCGGTGCTGTTTCAATCGTCGGATAGAGCTTTAAAAGCCGCGTTAAGTATCCGCCCGCTATCGATGTAAAGAGGATTTCAGCATCGAGCCGGTTGACCCTTATTGATCGAATGACTTCGCTTCGTGACAACCCTTCGGCGGCCCGTTGCCCACGAAAGTTCGTGACGTCGTACAGTGCCGCAAGCTGTACAGGTGAAACTATCGACTTGTAATAAGTGTCGATCTGATATTTTGTCTTGCCGGCCAAGTCGAAGCCTGGGTCTAAAGTAATTCCGCTTTCACCGCCGGGCCAATATGGATGCCCGACGTGGCCCTCGAAATCGTGAATCCATTTATAATCAATCATCTTGCACCCGCCGTCCGGCGTATCGCCCGAAGTTCGTCAATCGGGAAATCACCGCTATCAGGAATATTCAGTTGCTGCTTCGGGAAAATCAGGTCGCAGTTATGCAGCCCGTTTGCGTGGCAAATCAGCGGCCACAAAAACGGGTCATTATAGATGCTGGGTTTCTTTGCGATATTCCAAAGGCAATCGCCACGCTCGACGATATATTTCTGCGCGTCCGCGCGCGCGTTCGCCTCGCAGCCGCACGGTGGCGGGGGCGGGCAAGAGAGAATAGGATCGACCTGGCATGCCATATGCCCTTCGCGTGTGTTGGAAATCGCCGTTAAAGCCTGCCAGCGTGCGAGCTCCGCGTCTCGTTCAGCCCGTGACGTCTGAGCCGCCACGAGTGCGGCTACTGCTTCTTGGATAGCCGCATCGGCGCATGCGCCATATCCGGCGGCGTGAAGGTCTGCTAGCCGACGTTCGGCATCGGCGACCTCAGGCACTTGGAGCGCAGCGCATCCCATGTTTAAGCTCAAAAGAAAAGCAAGTATTAAATAAATCTGTAAGCTCTTCATTGTCTACCTCGTAAGTTTGGTTGAATCGGCCTAACTTGCCACAGACGCGGCAACCGCGCCCTAGGCAGTATTGGCAAAACGGGAAATACTGTACAAGCCGCTTATTCGGCTTTGGGTTCGCTTCCATCTTTAGGAGCGTCCTTGTCGGTCGGTCGGATGGTTTCACAGATAACATAAGCCAACGTCACAACGCCGCCGGTGATAACCGCAAACGGCATGATAGGCGGGTTGACTATCGAGAGATAGCCGAGGCCGCCGAGAATCGAAGCCAGACCAGCAAAGCGTTTGCTTTCCATCACCTTGTTGAATATCGGGATTAACCCTAAAAATTTATCCATGTTCGTAACCTCCTATTTGTTTTGGTTCATTATTGCTTTAAGCATTCCGCGCGTCTCAGAGCCGTCCGACCTGATAGAATCGAGTATTCTGAAAATTTCATTGTTGGTCTGTTTCAATTCTGAAAGCGTTTGTTTGATATCGTTAGCCGTAGAAAGCGGCGCATATTTTTCGGAAATTACTTGCAGACATTGCGCCTGCTCGCTTTCGATATCATCAATCCGCTTTGCCATAAATTTAAATCCTTCGTCGTGTTGGTTGACCTTCTCGTCGATAACTGTAAATGAGCGCTTGGGTAAAATCCAGCCAACAGTTGCCGCGATCGCCGCGCTGATAAACGCGCCTATTCCAATAGATGTCGTGTCCATAGATGCTCCGTTATGTATGATCGTTTTGTTTCGGGCCTGCTATAAGCAGCCCTGTTAAGTAGAAATCTTCGTCGCTTTCTTGGTTATAGACAACCAAATTACCGGATGTATTAACGGTTATGTACGCACCAGCATTCTCCACAGAAAAGGACGGTAATAACATATTAGGCACCACACTACCAGCACCGGCGGTTGCATTTGTACCAACCCCCGAATACATGTATCCAGCCGAATAAACAGGCGTTCCATAATTAAAGATACCATTTGTTCCGCTCGAATATACCCCAGCGTAACAATATTCATCATTAGTTCCGCCGGGTAAATATGATTGTGTTGCTACTGATAATCCTTGCCACGTCATATACCTATCAAGCCAATTATACCTTGTATCTATTACAGTTATTGATGCCGCAACTGCCGTGATTTGTAGGTTTATAAATATAGAATCATTAGGATCAGCAACAGAGTTATCTGAATTGCTGTAAATAATTTTATGATGACAAACTCCGTTCGCGCCGGTTGTCGTGTTTGTTAAATCTCCGTGCTCATTTTCAAGTGCTTCATGCAAATAAAAAATATTATCTTGAACGCCATTTTGTTTATCATAATCCCAGCGTTCACCGGTAATCCTATTATCGAGATTTGAATCAGCCCATGTATTTGTTGCCATGATAATACCTCATAGATTCTTTCCTGTTTTTAAGTCCTCGAAGTACCCAGCCGTGTCGCAAAGATAGCCGTACTTTTTAGCGGTCGAGTTTGCGTTCGCCCAATTGGTTGCCCACGTTCCGATATCAGTACCAGCCAATATAAAAGCATTGTCGAATTCTCTTTGAGCGTCCTCGAAAGTCGCACGGATGATGCCGTTGTCAAATCCAACATTCAGCGCGGCGCAACGATACGCCCTTTCACTGATTGCCATTTCAGTCAAGCTAATCTTGACGATATCTCCAATTTCAACAGCGTTCAAGATGTTAAGTGGCAAATTAATTTCGAGGTCGTTAACCGGGTAAGACTTACGGCCCAACACTTTGCCTGCCAGCGATTGAGCACCTACGCCGTCCGCGATACATTCACCGTCATATCGCTCCGACATATTACCATAGAGTGCCGTATTGGGTGACTCTACAGATAAGTAATCGCGGTTCTGATTGCGGGCTGGTGACATATTGCAACCGACTTCAAGAACGGTGATATTATCTTGCGGCGAAACGAATTCAGGTTCAAGTCCGAAGTGCTCAGCATCGCTTAACCTGACAGCTGTGTCCATTGAATAGATATCTTTTTTCGTATCAAATGATAACTTACCATCAGCGCGATAGAAAGAGCGGATGCCGAAGTCGTTGCAGAGCCGGTCTATCTGTTCGCCAGATGCCTTCGACCGCTGGTAGAGATAACATTTGCCGCGATTGTTGCGATTGATTTTATTTAACGCAATTTCATCCAACCATCCATCATCGTACAATGATTGTGTGCTGAAAGCGGATAAAGATAAGTCGCACAGATACCGGATAGAATGCGCAACACGCTGATCCCAAGTTTCGCCGGATACTATAGCCGCGCTGTCTGCGTCGATAGTTAAACCCAAAGTCTGTAAGTCAACCTGAGTGCCCGTATGCACGATAGTTACCTCGTGCTGTGAACGCGTCGAGTAGTAAGTATTGCTTGCGGCGAATTCGCCATAATCCGTTGACGGAATTTCGGTAACATCATTATATTTATACCCGCCAAGATTCAGCCAGTAAGTCACGTTTTCGAGTTCGTTAAATGATACGGCGTAAGTCGCAGTTGAAACAGTTCCGCTCGTAGAATAGCCGATAAGCCATACCGGCAACTTGCCGCTGTCTTGGTTCGGCGTATCGCTTTCTGTTTGGAAACTACCGACAATAAGCGGTAGCCGCTCGTTCTCGTTAGTCGTCACGCTTTCAGCTGTTATTGTTGGATTTACCGTATTTAAATATTCGGTTAGCCGATTGACGGCCGATAATGTTATTTCCGGCCCGTTAATATTCCAAGAAATTATACGCCCATAAAAGAACGGCTTGTCTGACAGATAGGCTGTGACAGCCGCCCGCCCGAAATAAGTTTCATTTTGTACTGGGTCGGATAACAGCTTTGTACGGATGGTTTTATCAGCGTCGATAATCGTGAATGAAAAAGAAGGTGCGTCAAGCGGCGAACTGAAATCTGTCAACAACCTTGATAGGTCTCCGCCAATAAGTATTTTGCCGTTATAAAAGCCGTCGCTGGCTTCCTCATCGAGTACGCTGTATCTATAAGTTACCGCTTCTGTATCCATTGCGTATGTAATAGTGCAAGCGCCGCCCGCCGTGAAGTCATGTGCCGCTGAAGTCGTTGCGGTTAGATAGCCGTTAAAGTTCCAGCTTTCAAGAAGTGTTCCGTCGCCCCAAAATTCAAAGGATGCGATATATCCATCTAGATATGATCCGCTTCCATATCGGCCAAGTTGTATCTGGCTATTATCTGCCAGCGCCGTAGCATCCGTAGACGTGCCGACGATGACTCCATTTAATTCGATATAATGATTGCCAGGTTCGCGGTGTAACTTCCATGTATTCCATCCTGTATTTAAATATGGCGAATAAGCGGCGTAAGTGGCCTTGAAAGATGCGCCCGTTTTAAAGGCGAACGTCATAGACTTATCGTTCCAATGAATAAATGAAACCTCTGTGCCGGAAGTCGTATCCATAATACCGAAGTAATCAGTACTATTGTAATCAGATAATTTGAGTTTTATTTTAAAGATATAATCGTATTCGGTATAACCTGCTAAGTCATTAAGGGCCGTTGCGCCGGTGATGATGTAGTCGGATTCGGCTGCGACAAAAATAGCATAATTAAATGATTCAAAGGTATCGAGCTTGACTCGTACAGGGAGCTTCGCGCTCCATTCGGTCAGGTAATTGTCAGGATGTAGTCCGACTTGAATATCATCTATAGCGTTGTTTGCCGCGCCCGCCGCCGCAAGCGACAGCGTTCCGGTCGTAGCCGTCGAGCCGGTAACAATCGAAACCGCAGTCGTCGTATTTAATACGCCCATGTACGCGGAAAAGTTCGCCGTGTATGCCGCGCCGTTCTTATTATCACGGCAATCGAATTTTAAATAGAAATCGTTCCATCGGTTATAATATTCCGCTGGCAATGAGAAGGTTGCGCCGTTAATGCTCACTTGGTCTGTTGCGAATGTCGCAGTTGCCGCCGCGCCGAACGCTTCAAGTGTAACGGTTAAATTATTTGTGAAATCTATCGGGTAGAGTGCAAACTTTAAAAAAGCGATATTGTCATCGAGGCCGGTTATCGCTCTGGTAGCCGTAGCCACGCCGGTTGCGTAAATGTATTTTGAGAAGTTGCCGTTACCAACTTCGCGCATGACGGAGAAATTAGCCGCAGCCCAGCTATCTTGCCCGTTTAAAGCGGCGACATTCAGCCGGTCAAAGCTCTGTTCGTAAGCGTACATTATAAGTGCCGCGCCTCTTGTATCATCGTAACTGATGGAACGGCGGCAAGGTCTTTATTAAGCCAGTTCCATACGAAGTTTTTATCAATTAAGTGCATGTATCGGCAATCTGTGTCTGAGGTATTGTAAATGTAAACAAAAGGATTTTCACCGACCGTGCGGTAAAAATCGCGAAGGATATTTTTATTCGTGATGCTCAAACCCTGAAAATTCATAGAGACTTGATTTAAATAGCCTCCTGCGTCGTTTCGTGGTAATGACCAGCGTTGACCATACGGCGTATTAAATTCCAGTACATTTCGGATTTCGTTGTTAGCGTAGCCGTCGTATGATTGCGCCGGAAATTCAACCGGCGTTCCGATTACGAGTTCACCTATCGAGCAAACATCACCAGCTGCGCACTTGACCTGAAAGCGCAAATACGTTGCAGCCGTCGCTATCACCGGAAATGCGAAGTCAAGCACGCCTTCGTTATTTGTAGCCGTCAAATCCTGCGTTCCAGCCCATACGCTATTATTCGTTGAATAGTCAAATGTGCCGTAAATAACGCCGGAATAAGTTGCAAGGTTGCTATCAAGGAAACAGGCGCGGATGGAGTGCGAGCCAGTCGCAAACGAAGTGCCGAAGCGAGCGACTAATACTTCGGATGTGCCCGTAGACTTGAAACGCTTACTTTGCCGTTCATCATAGAGGTTGCCGACCGGATACGATGTATCAGCCGCCGATGCTGTCACCGATACAAAATCCGTGCCGTTTAAGAAATTCGTGTATATATATGCGGGATTACCCATTACAACCTCTGATAATTGAGCCGCGCATATTGTTGGCGGGCTTGGCCTTTGACTGTTATTTTAGCGATAGAGCGTGCGAATGCCGGAGTTACGTCACCGGTCACGGGGCCGTTGATAACGACTGTCGGAGATGCCGATCGTAAGCCTAACACGTTTCCGATTTGTCCAACGACGGAGTTGTCAGAGATATCGCCTAGACCGCCGCCCATATTCTTAAATCCGTTTGTCAGCTTCTTGATTGCGTTGGCAAGGTCAAGCATAACTTCGGCAAGTTCGCCACGATTCCACATATCGTCAAACTCTTTCCAGAAATCTCGGAATGGTTGCAAAAAGTTTTGACCGGCCCGCGTCCATGTTTCAGTATCAAATAATTGTTGAAATAGTTCGGCTTCGCCAATCATAAAGCCTTTAATGATAGAAGGTACAAGCATAGGCATTCCGCGTATTAATGCCGGTATTAAATTCGCTATAATATTTTCAACCAGTATTCCACTATTCTTAGAAAAATTTTCCCAAAAATTAGGGTCGGCTGATATTGTTACGAGTGAATCCCAAATGGCTTTTATAAATCCACCAACCTCGGGAATGTTTCCGGCTATGTTTCCGATGAGTGCTTGTGGTGTAAGATTGTTATTAATATCAGATGGGTTTATTTGACCATAGCCATTTATCATAATAGCGTTTGATTCACTTCCGCGTGATGCTTGCGCGGCGTATGCTGATGTTAAAGTCGTATCACCCGAACCGCCAAACATAGCCCGCGCTCTGTCTGCTGATGCTTGGAATTTGGCAATTGCTATGATTCTTTCTTTCTCAATACCAGCAAGCTTGTCTTGTATTTCGGTAAATCCTTCGAGTCGCAACTTGTCGAATTCAGCTTGCTGTTTTTTCTGCTCCGCTAGTTCTTTATCCCTTGCGGCTTTCCTTATTTTAGCTTCTTCGTCAAGCCGTTTCTTTTCAATTTCATTTTGGCGTGTTGCTGTTTCTTCGGTTATCTCGATGGCTATATCTTTGTAATCGTCCCAAATATTATTAAACTTCGCTTCGCGCTCCGTCTCATTTAATGATGGGTCAAAGATAGTCGCAAGGCTATCAATGCCAGCACCAGTCAACGCACCAGCTTTTTTTAAAGTGTTTACTAAGCCGGTCAACATCTTTTCAAAATATGGTAACACTGGCTTTATGGAGGCTAATATTCCCTCGCCAACTTCATATTGAAATGATTTTACAATGTCCGACAAATGATTAAAAGATGCTGTTGCTTCGGTGTCTAATTCAGCGGCCAATAAAACAGATTGCTTGACAAACATTTTTATCTTTTCAGCAGAAAAGACTCCGACCATCACCCGCCCCATGTCGGTTAATACAGAGCTTGTTTTTTCGGCTGTATTAGCAACTTCCTTGATGCCATCCTCGGTTTTCTTTAAACCGCTATCAGCCGCCGTTCCGTCGAAGGTCGCTTTTATTTTTACTTCGCTTGTAATAGCCATTTTAAAACAACCTTATATTTTGCATAGATGCCAAACAGCTTTCGACAGCTCCGAGGTCAAGCCAGATATCAACCGGGAAATCATCATTGTCAAATCTATAACCGCCCTTGCGAATTTGAGAAATGAATAACAGCATCGACGCATATTGAGTGTCGCTTTCATCAATGGTCTGTCTGTCTTTGCAGTTTTCATAAGTCCAGATTGCGGCTCGCATCTCTTGCGGTGTCCGCTCTCTTGGTTTCCCTTTGCAATTTTCAGCTTTACATTTTTCACAGCCGCCCATGCCTAAAATCTGCATGACGGCTGGTATTAGTTTTTTCTTTTAACTTTCGCCGTTGAATCTGTAACTAGATATTTACCGACAGCCGTTGTCACTTCGGGTAATAGTTCGCGTACCCTATCCCGCCAATTCGGTGTAGGGTTTGCAACGGAAACAAACTTCCCGTCTTTCTCTGTATAATCGCCTATTAGCGGCATATCGTCGTTGCCAATAAGAACATCACCCGCTTTGAATCCAACGATTGCAGACAGCCCAAAGGCTTGCAGTTCGGCAATATATTCAAGTTCGTTATCGGTGTATTGTTTAAGTTCTTCGGGTGTCCGCTTTTTAGGCTTTCCATTTTCGTCTTTTTCTTCTCCGAACATCCGATAAAAATAAACAACCTTTTTTGTTAGTGAAACAGTCGAAGGCTTTTTTACAAAGACCTGTATTGAGTCTTCCTTGATAACTCGTTCGACTTCTGTTTCTACTCCATCAACGACAACCTTCTCCGTTATCTTTTCCTCATTTACTACCACGTCAATAGCAATAATCTTGTCAATACAAACTGGCATGAGTCCTCCTATTTCTGTTTATGTTCGCCGCATCCGATATCGGTTGACTTAACAACCGGCCTTATATTGATTGGCATTCCCTGCGAGTTCATAACCACAGCAGGCGGACGGCTGTAACATGTAGACATTTCATTATAGCCACAATTACCGCAAGTGTTTGGCTCTTTTAGTGTTTCCATCGGCAACGCTTTCTCTTGATTGATAACTGTTGCCTGTGTTTCTTTTTTGCCAAAAATATTCACGAGTCCTCCTAAGCTATATAAGCGGCTTGTTTGTTTTTACCAATAACGATTACTTGCCCGTAAGTCGCATCGACTAAAGGCACGATTGTTTTTTCTTCCGTGTGCATGCCGCCGTCGGCGCCCTCGCGCACGTCCATAAGCGCGCATGAAGGAAATACGAAGTCAACGCCGAAGTAGTCAGTTCCGCCAACGTCGATAACGTCACCGGCAATATTGAACCGAAGCCCGAAGGTTAACAGATTTCTCTTTTTCAAGATGTTGACGAAATCGCGCTGTCTTTCGGTCAACGTGATGGATATGTCACGCCCGCCGCGATATGATTCTGTTCCGTAGTCCACGCCCGAACCCGCGCAATTACGAATAACGGTGTTGTTATTGATGGAGATGGTTGCACCGGTCAAGTCGCAGGCAATAGTCTCACCGCCAACGAAGGTCGTACCGTTCCACGATCCGCCAATAGTGATGGTTGCATCACGGAGCTTTAACGGCGTTTCGCCCGTTATCTTTGACGGGAAAGTAAACGTGTGCTGATTTTCGCAGTAATGGAAAAGCCTGAAAGTACCCGCCGCAGTAGTCGTTCCAATCGCCGTGAATGATACGACCGCGGGAGCCGCCGTACTCACCGCCGTTGGCGTGACGATCTGCCAGTAGTTGTTTCCGTCGATGCCGTAAGCGTCCAGTTCTGCGACGTTCGCCAATCTCTGCGCCGCGTTGCTACCAGGCACAGACCTTGTGCCGCTTGCGGTGACTTCGGTCGTATTGCCCGCCGCCGTCGATGTTGAATAGTAGAAGTTTTCCTCTGCATATCCGCCGCCCACGATGCCGACCTCGCCGCTTACGTAGTTTTCGCCAAGCGTTATCGTGCAGCTATCAATGAGGCACTCGCTGAATTTCTGCTTAAGGATACACGCCCCGCTGTCGTCTGTTCCTATCGCCTTAATCATCGAAAAAGAAGGATGGTCAATGTCGGTAGTCAACGGCGTTATGGTGTGCTTGTAGCCGCTCGTTCCGGCGGTCGTTGCCGTGCAAGTACCGAGCGCAAACGCAAGCGACCAGATAGCGAAGTCAGGCATAAGCTTACTTTGAGCCAGCGAGCCTTCAACGCGCTGCGTGCCGAAGTAAACAGCCGTTGGCCCTTCGTAGCCCGTGACCTCGTTTGCATTGTCTTCAATTGTTTCGATACGTTCCACTTTCGCGCCGTCATCGAGAGGCAGCCAGACCGTGCTTGATCCGGCTTCAAAGTAGATAGTGCCTTTTGTCGTTTCGGCAAGTCTGGAAACGCCAAAACGGTCGTATTTGGTTTGCGGATTAACAGTTCCCATTTTTATATCTCCTAATTAAAGCAATAATCTATGTCTATTTGAAAGTCAGCATGCCCGCCGACTATCCATCCAACTGTGTTGCCTAATATCTTTCCGTCCGATATTACCGTGCTCGTGCATTGAACATCGTGGACGTTCTCGGCCCCTGTGAAATAACTTATACCGCCAAACGAATAATCTTTTGTAGCCTGTTCACGCATCACGGTTTCGATACGTGCCATGATTTTCTGAATTAATGCGCGGGCTGTCGTTCGGTCTGCGTCTCTCTCGTAAACTTCGATACGCACATTAAACGAAAGTCTACGGATAAAGCCAGTGACGACGCTTTCCGACTTGCTATCAATAAGGTAATAGATAACTGGCTTCGGTTGATTGAGTCCGAACTCGGATTCATCAGGTAGCTTTTGCACCGGCGTGCCGCAAGTCGGCGTTGCCGTCTCGAATAGCCCGCCGCTTCCCGTATCAGCCGCAAGCGTCGCAGATATGCGCGAACCGAGAATCGTATAGTAGCCGTCTGCTAATGCCACTTATTTACCTTTACCCTTTTTTGGTTTCTTCGGTTTACAAGCCATCGTTAACCTCTCTTTCTAAATTTATTGTAAATAACGAACCTAGTTTTTTGTCGTCAACGCCAATCTCGAAAAATAAGAATGGCCTCATTGATTGCTGATAACCCGCATAATCAAGCGGATTAGCCATATTCCATTCGTATTTATTCCACGTTGAAAAGAACGAACCCGCTTGCCTGAGTAATCCAGTGCGTTGCATTATGCGCGGGGGCGCACGCCGCACACGCGGGCGCACGAGATTGCCCCAGTTAAACGCTGATTCTTTGCGCTTTCCAAACTTACCCGAACCTAAAGAGAAACGACCGCCAGGCTGTACTTTCTGATATAGTCCATACTTTTTAGCATAAAGTGTTTCGCGCTCGATCTGTTTCAGTGTTCGTATTTTAAGGCCATCCCATTCGACAGTTCGGGCCGTGCCGCCTGCGTCTGCGTTTTTGCCAGCCTTATCAAACATGACCTGAGTACGCGCATCCATATAAGAGTTGAACGACTGCCAAACAATATCAGGCACGCCGCCTGCGACCTTGTTTTGAAGCAACTTTAATTTACCGTCGGTTGTCATTTCAAACTTTATCAAGTTTCGTTATCATCCCTCGTGCATTCGGTGAATGATACAGCGTCGCCTGCGTCGTAAGCCGCTATTTTGAACTTTCCGGTTCTTATGTTGTCGAGTATTTTGTCTCGTTCAACACCGTAAGTCGTCTCTTGCGCTCCATCCCTACGTTGGATGCCTAAAGCGTTCAAAGCATCTTGAACCACTCCGAATATGCAAGCGCGCTGAATCAGGAACGGGGCCGCCGTAGTTGAGCCGAAGCCAGCATATGAAGGGAGAGCTGCGTCGATATACGCGCTCTGTTCGCCTATGCGCTGTGTAAGCCATGTTGCATCAATAACGGCGGTATTCGTACATGCCAGAGCCGTTAACTCGTTATTGACCTGCGTCGTGCTGCAATAGACGTTAGCCATTGGCAACCTCTTTGCCCGTTATCGGGTAAGTTTCATTTACATTGTCAAACAAGAAGGGCATAATACCAGATAACAGAGCCGCGCCGGCCTGCCAATCCTCTTTTCTGTCGAAAAGGAACGGCATAATCAGCGCGAATGATTTCTGCTTGATGTCGATTTCAAGCGGTGACGTAGCCCGCCCGCGCCGGTAGTGTCCTTCTTCAACAACTTCCGTGCGTATGTGTCCGCTTACGATCGTTGTATCGAGCCATATCTTTTCGCCGAGATGCCGCACCTTGTGACAGAACGGCACGTCCTCTGATATGCCTAGCTTGCCGGTTGTATATTGACGGCCGTACTCAAACCACGGAGGCGGCAACTGTCGAAGGGTGTTAACGTTCGTAAGTAACCCGCCAACGCCGGTGATATCGACTTCGAGAAGGCCGTCTTTATCGCGGGCCTCGTCGATTTCCTGAGCACATAGATTACGGTGATATTGATGTTTGTGTTCAAGTAGAATGCCGGCCGTCGTTTCATGCGGCATTCCTTTTTTAAAGGTCAACGGCGCAATGATGTTTTTGCCTCGTCCGAGAAGCTGTTCAAGGCAAGTCCCCATGACAAGCCCGTTTTTTTCATCGAATAAGAATGGATAGACCTGATCTGTATCAAGCCACCATATCCACTCGAAGCCCATGATTATCGCATCTTGAATAAAACTATCGCGAAGCCCGTCAAGCGGTTGAAGCGCGCCCCACCGTATATCCATTTGAGTAATACCGAAGCGGCTTAAAACTTCGGGATGACGCAAGTGGAAGTCTTGAAACTGGACAAGGTTCTGAGTGAATGCGCGGGTTATATAGTCGCCCGTGTGTGGGATCGCAACCATCAGCTTTTTTGCTTTGTGTGCCATATTCGTTTTACCTCGATAAAAATTTAAAACGGGGGCAGGGCAATTCCTGCCCCCAACTTTATTTTGCGCTATTCAGTTATCAAGAAGCGGCAATTCGGCGGCATTCGTTCGCGTCGTAAACAACCGACTGGAACCGCTGCCATGATGCGAATTCGAGAGTGTTTTTGCGCTGATCGTAGAACTGCGTTACAACGGGGTCTTCTCGTACGCCCATGCGTTTTCCGGTGTTGCTGCCAGCATAGCAGAGATAGCCGAGATAGGTCGAGCTGATGTAGCTGTTCAGAGTCGGGATAACACGCACGTTGTACGGGATAGCCTTATTCGATCCTGCAACAGCCTGTCCGAGGGTTGCAATTGCGGTCAAGCAACGCGCGTGCATTGTCGAATTCAGAGCGGTGTAGAGAATGAACTGCGAATTTAGTCCAGCCCCGACACCAGCCGATTTAAGATCGGACAGAATATTGCCAGCTGCGGCAGAAATCGTTAAAACATCCGATGTCGTGAAGCTGGTCGCGTTTGTATCGGCAGCTGCGGCTATCAGTGCGTAATGCAAGTCTGCTATGTCACTCGCTCTGTTCTCCGCGAATCCGAACAGGTCGTTGTTAACCTTGATGACTTTGTCGTCATCAAAGGTCGATTTATGGAAGCCGATTGAGCCTCCTAAGTTCTGGAATTCATAGCGGGTATCTACGCCCGTCATGTCGTAGACCTGCAATTCGCCGCCCTGTGGAATGATTGCGAATTTTGGCCCGCCGGCTCTTGTCGCGATCTCCATACCGCTGGCTTTTGTGCCACGGTAGTCATCCATGGCGAAGACTTCCTGCCAGCCGGTGTCTATTTCGGGAAGTTGTAGGAACTGTGCAACCTTCTCGACGTCCGGGCTCGCTCCCCCCGTCCACGTGTAGTTGCTTGCGCCTGTGAACTCGGCAATCTTTGCATTTACCATCGAGCGAGGGGCGAACTCCGTCACGATGCCGTTGGCGTGAAGTTTTTCGGCGCTTAACGGGTTGCGGAGGAATTTATATATTGATATTTCTGTGGCAGCGTTAAGCATTTTATGCTCATCAGGCGTTGCCGTGCCGTCGGTAATCTTTTTCATCACCGATACGGCGCCTCTTGCGTCTTTATAAAAGTTTCTGGGTATCATTATTTTCTCCGGTTAGGACGTGAACATAGCGAGACGACCATCGAAGTCAATCAGTCCAACGAGCGGGCTTGCGTTTGTCGCAGCCGCTGCGAGGGCATAGCCAATCGCGGTGTTGCCGCCGCTTGTGCTGGATGCTTCGCCTGTGGCGTTCGTGTAGACTTCATCACCCTGAACGAGGGCTGATGCGTCTTTGGTTAATTCGAGCTTAGAGCATTTGTAAACAAACGCGCCCTGCTTGCCGTCCGGATATGTCAGAGACGGGGTAGTCCCAGAAGTTCCAACGGGGTTAATGAAGAAGCCCCACATAGTTCCGACCTGCATAAAGCTCTCGCACGTGTACGTTGCATCTGTCGCAGCGTTCGTGTAGATCATCGCTTCATAGTCGCCCATAATTCGTATAGCCATTTTAATTATCCTTTTTAAATGAGCGGATTGTGAACGGGGTCGTAAAAGTTTTTCTTCTCGCCCGCCGGTTTCGGCTCAGGTATAGGCTTATTTTCATCAGGTGTCACAGCAGCCTTTTCCCCTCCAAAAACCTTGATTGCTTTTTCAATTTTCTCTTCTATTAATACCGGCAATTTGTCAGCCGGTGTATTCGCGAATACGGGTTCAAGCTCATCGAGAAACGCAACGACCTTGCCTTTTATGTCGTCGGTCAAGGTGTACTTTCCGAAAGCCTTATCCATCGTTGCGCTTTTGTTTTGCTTGAAGGTTGCAGCATCGACAACCTTTTTGAGTTCGTCTCTTTCTTTGGCAATTTCAGCCAGCCGCGTTTCGGCGTCTGCTGCTTTTTTCTTCTCGTCATTAAGTGCAGCTGTTATGCGTTCGTGATTGCCGGCGGCGATATCTGGAAACGCTTCTTTGATCTGGTCAACGGAATAAAGCGCTTTCGCGGATGTTTGATTTTCCCTTATAAAGTCCTTAATCTCTTGTAGCGTCATTTTATTACCTCGATTAGTTTCTGGGTTAAGATAAAACGAAGGCGGCGTATCGTTCGTGACCTTATCCGCCGCACTCGCAAACATTTGGATTGAGCCGGTCATAACCGCGCCGGCGAATCCAGGCGTTTCGATTTCTGAATCGCCGACCGCAAGTGCTATGAATTTCTTAAATGCTTTGATTGATTTAGTTACCAAGTCAAAGTCAACATCGCCCTCGATGCTGGCAACATCACGTCGTGACTTGATAGCCGCTTCGCGTTCGGGGCCGGGCGGATAGTACGCAATCCCGAAAGCGGTTTCGCGCCCTCCGAGCGTCGTTGTGTAGCCGCCGACCATCTCGCCGATTGCCGCGCCCTTATGCGTCGATTTCAACGGAACGATAGAACGGCGAGCGGTGTTAAAGAATTCATTTATTATCGCCCTGATGGAGTGCTTATCCCAATATTTCTTAATAGGCACGCCGTCAAGGTGTCCGTTGGAAAAGCCTTCTTCACCGATTTTATATTCAGCAAAGTAGGGATGCTTATCTACCGCCATGATAGCGGCGATGCGTTCGGCGTTCCCGAATCGTTTTAATTTTTCTGATAAGTTCATTTTTTCTTTTTTACTACGGTCGTTAATTCGTGGTCTTTGGATTCGACTACCGGCTCAGGCTTCGGCGGTTCGTTCGGGCGCGTCTCGATATTACCAGTACCGCCTATATAGTGTGATACAGCAGGTATGCGGACAGGCCTGGGTTTAATGTTCGGATCAAGCGTCAACGTTGCGCCCTTCTCGTGCGGCGCATCCGGTTTAATCTTTAAGTCTTCGCTTTTAATCGTCTTGCCTTTTACGTATTCCATATTTTCCTCGTTAATATATTAAACCGATATAAATACCAAGCGCGAATGAAATAACAGCGATAGCTCCGGCAACGATTGCCCACGCATAATTATTCCGCTCAATCGCCCGCGTGTAATCGTCTTTATTCATTTCTTTTGCAACTCTTGTAATTTATTGCGTATCATCTGGTCGGTTATCGTATCACGTGAAACGCCAGGCCAATAATAATCATAACATTCTCCGAGCCGTAATGCGAGTTCGTTGTTATCCATATTCTCCAGATAATCTCTTGTATCTCTTTGAAAGAAAAATTCGATTAAGTTTTTTTGGTCGTTACTGATTTTAAGGTTTATATTTAATCCCATGTTTATCTCGCTAAAATATTTTTCTCTACATTACAGCTCCATACAGCTGTCTCGTCGTCGACCGCCGTTATGTCAACGGTTTGATTTGTCGTGTTTGCGACAAGGGTTAAATTCCAATCAGTATCAGCCTCGATTGTTCCGATATTGATTGTACTCCCCTGTTGCGCGATGTTTCCAGCACCATCCTTGAAGAACAAGCCCTCCAAATGATAGAGGTTATTCTTGTCCGTCGCCGTGTTACTCGCAACACAGTTGGCGATTATCGACGCGCTGTCGTCGTCGGTGAAAGCCGACGTCGAATAAATGACAGCCGTTGTGCTGGCAACCGAGGCCGATATCTGTCCCCAGCATTTCAGCGAGCCGTTCGCCGAAATCGCAGCGTTTACCAAACACAACTTATCACCCGTTGCTACGAATAATTCGTTCGCCGCCCCGCGATAGATAGACACATCGCCGCCGATGAGTAATCCACCGCCGCTCCCTGTCGTCGGCAACTGCAACTGTCCGGCGTTCGTGTAAGTCAAGCTGTCATCACCGGAATAAACGACGAACGATCCGGGCGACTCCATACGAATAGATGTAATAGCGTTTACTCCGAATGTTCCAACCGGACTCATCGAGATACCAATGCCGCCCGTCGCACCGCCCAAGTTGTAAATAGAGTTCTGCGCAAACTCCATGCCGTTGTATTCAAGCGGAACCTCGATATACTGGTAGGCGATTGTGCCGGATGCTGTTAATGCCACTCCGCCGCCTACACTGTCGTTTAAATTGCCGTTGAATTCCCAGGAATGGGTAGCGGTAGTGTAGGCTGTATCTGAGTAGATTTTGAAGTAGTCAAACTCGTATCCGCCATTATAGTAGCTCGTTATCTGTTGCCCGCTTAAAAATATGTGCGTAACTGAATCAGGCGACCATGCGTCCGATTCATTTATAACTGTAGTGCCATTCAACGAACAGACGTTTGCGCCCGACGTCAACGAGCACTTGATCGTGTTCCACGCGTAATCATTCCAATACGGATGCCATGATGCGTAGGCGATAGTAGCAACAGCCGTTCCGGCGATACGCAGAGTCAAGCCGCCCGTCGTTCCATCAATTCGCAGATAGCCTGTCGATGAACCCGCCGTACCCGTGACCTGTACCCAAAGATAGCGATTTAATGACGTAACCGTTGGCAGGAATAGACCTTTTACTCTTGTATCAATCGAGATACTCGCATCATTCCAAACGTCGGAGACAGCCGCGTACATATTGGCGACCCCATACGCCGCGATTACAGCCTGATTCGTCGTTGATATTGACTCGATATATGGGTCTGTGCCCGACAGAGTAGCCGAAGCGATATTTGTAAATGTTGCATCGGTTGCGCCTATCGCATACGCCTCTATGTCATGCGAATAGAGGTTGTTACCAACATGCATGTTATCAAAATATCCCGTTGCCGCGTCTATCCAGCCCGTAAGAGTCAGATTGATACCAGTAACTAAAGAGATATACAGATTGGTAAAGAAGCCTCTCGATGCGTGAACATCACGGGTAACATTAATATCATAAGTAATCGTAGCCTCGTCGGCGTAGATATTCTGTACTGTCGTCGTGCCTGTAACGTCCAAACTACCTTTTACGGTCTCGTCATTTTCGATGTTTAAATCCTGGATTTCAGCCAGGCCGGAAACGTCAAGCAACGATAAATGAGTATCCCCCGTTACGGTCGCATTATAACCAACCCAAAAATCATTCAGAACGTTCATGTCGAGCGTTTCAATTTCGCCCGTAAAGTCAGCGTCACCCCCTGTGAGTGTGGTTATTTCGGCGGCGTACATTTTGGCGGTTGAACCCGTTGGTAGATACAGCCCGCGCTCAAACCATGATTGCCCGGTAACGCGGTCGCCGTCGACGTTGAACGCGCCGTCATCGAGCGTATCAAGCGCTTTCTGAGTCGTAGTATCAGCACTTGAAAGAATGTCGTTAAAGTTCGTAGTAATGGTCGAAACCGCGCTTGCAAGCATGCCGAGTATTGTCAAGTCTGACATTGCGAATGCAGCGCCCGCGTAAAGTCCAATCGCGATACAAAATGATATTATGAATTTCTTCATGTTCATCCCTTATCTGGCTGATCCGCAATACCAGTATATTTTTTGCGAGTCAACGTGACCCAGCACGTATATTGCGGCTGCATTGAGATACGAGTTATCGGGTGCATGATAGGTAATCGCGTGTTGCGCCCTTAAAGGCGGCGAATTCGTGCGCGATACCGACGCCCCGCCAATATATATTTCAGCCGTGTTGGAATTAGGGTATTCGGGGTCTTCATTTACTACCGTGATATCCCTACACCATGTATTTGTCGCAGTCAATTGTACGGCTGTTGCCGAATTATTCAGCGTCTTGCGTCCGCCGCCTAACGCGCTTGTTACGGTCTGAGCCCCGATATAGGCCGCCGTGCAAACTATTGCTGAAATCAGAAGTATGATTAAATTTTTCATCTTAAAACCTTTACGGTTGAATTTTGTGATATTTAACGGTGCCCTTCCAAATCCAATCTTGCGACGTTACGCCTGTAACGTTGACGTCGATTCTCTGATTGCCGGTGTCGGCCTCAATATCAAACGCGCATGAGCCCTCCGCTTCAACGGCTACGAGCGCCGCGCACGAACCCTGAATCGTTACGTCGCCCCCGTAATCGCGATAGAAAGCGCACTCGTTTTTATAGAGATTGATTTTTGTTCCGTCGGATTTCATGCCGATAAAATCGGCTTCGACGGAGTAGCCGTAAAAGCTGGTAGTAGTCGCCGGATCGGGAACCTGGATATAAGTAATCGTTGTTTCGGTATCGGTCGCAGTCGTTCCATAAGTTTCGTATTCTACGACTCCCCCGCCGTTGGACGTGCCGCTGTCGAATGTCAGATAGTCAGTCGCTACGACCGCACTAGCTACGCCGCCGTTAAGCGTTACCGCGCCTGTATGCAATGTCGTTCCGGTAACGGTTAGATTGCCTCCGATTATTTCATCATCACCAACATAATTATCGTCGGTCGAATACGAATCACCATTTGATAATACCGTATTGCCAACAACCTCATCACCGGCGATAGTTTGAGTTACATATAAATCATAACCAACATAAGCGTCGTTTTCTACGTTTAAATCAAAGGCTTCGGTTTCGCCGTTTGTGTCAAAACTGCCGCCTGTTACGGCACCCGATACAGCTGCGGCGTAATCGATAAAGAGCCGCTTGCCGTGGAGATCGTATGTGTCTATTTCGCTATCCGGCGCGCTGATATTGCCGCACCCTATGTCGCCCGAAACGACAGCGGAATAACCCACGAATAGGCGGGTTGTATTTACGTCCGCCGCCTCGACCTCGACAGCCATATCGAGCGATTGTCCCGTTACAGTTCCATCGAAGTCAGCGGCGCCCTTGCAATCAACCGTTCCCATTTCAGCTTCGCCACTAACGTCGCTGGATGCGCCCGTTATCGTCTGTGTTACTGCGAGATCGTATTTTACGAAGAGATCATTCGATACATCGGCGGAGCCAATAACATGTAGCGGCCCCTTGATGGTTTCGCCGTTTGAACTACCGGAACCGCCAGGTTGAACGGCCTGGGCCTCGTAAGTCAGGAGCGAACCAACGGCAAGTAATACTAATATTATTTTGATTGTGTTACGCATTGTCACTCCTCGCGATTTCAACCCAGCCAGTTCCGGCGGAGTTACATTTTAGTTTTAATGTATCATCTTTTCCGAGCGTGAAGTCGGTCGAGCTGTTAAGGTATAACAGCGTGCCTGCGTCATTCGTATTATCTCTCACTGTGATTGTGTTCGTATCGCTCGTTCCAACAAGTGTGATTTCTTGTCCAGCAACTCCTGCGGTAATCGTCGGGTTGCTTGTCAACGTGATAGCGGATGCCGCCGTCAAATAGATGGTCGAATTTTGCCCGCCGTGAAGGATGGTCGAGCTTGCGGTCACTGTCTGCGATATCGCGTTGATACTGCCGCCCGCGATAGCGTACCGCGTTCCGTCGAAGGATGCCTTGACGGTTGTTGGCGTAGTGGCTGCAACAAGCACGGTTCCGCAATTACGTCCCACGCTGTTGACGTTTGAAACGCGGTGATTGGTTTCGTCATAATAGAGCGAATCTCCAACCACGTAGGTTAGGGAAGAATCGCAATCAAGCTCCGCGAATTCGGTCTTGATTATAAAAACTCCCTTGTCTCCGTTCGGGTAGTTGATATCACTGTTCGCCCCGCTTGCGCCGACGGCGTTACAGCTAAAACCTACCACGTCGTCTATCTTCGTGAGATAGCCTGCGGCAATAGCCGTGCTGGTGTTGGTGTAAAGGATTGTTTCGGTATGCGCGCCCCTGTTCTTACAAGTCATTTGAATAATCTCCCTTGCATGTTGATTACTTTATATCATCAATATTTGCGAATGTCAAGCGTTTCTATTATGCAATATTCGCATAATGTAAACCTTTATTTTCCAAGCTCTTTTACTCATAATAAATCCTTTTTTTCATTACTCCACGCCATACGACAGCGACATCGGCCCGGCCTCCGTTGACCTGGCAGGTATGCGCCGCCGTTCCACTTCTCCCACTTATCACGCGTCATCGGGCCCAGTTCGTAGGCTTCGCGGCAAATGTCAGACGTGATCTCGTCGTCTGGATTGAACGAGCGGCCCCACTCGAAGCCGACCTCTTTCGCCGCGGCGTCAACTGTTTGATTCATAACGCCAACGGCGGTCTGTTCGGCGAATATATTGCTCCATGCGTTTAAGTCAGCGTTCGACTTGTTCCAAAGCGCTATCTCCTTATCGGCATAGAAGCGGTTTGCCAATTCATTATAAGACGCGCCGCGATTCACGAACGCTTGTAGCTCGTCTTGAATGAATTGTATAGTTTTACCAGACACCCGCGCCGCTTTCAGATAACTGTTTTGTACGCCGATTCTTACAAGGCCGGCGGACGGCTTAGTAAAATACCGCTGTAGCGTCTTCGCGTATGCGCGTGCTTCGCTTGTGTAGGCCAAATCTGCGACGTCCTCCCAGCTCTGAACGTCTTTCAATATCGCGTCTATCTCGTCATCAGTGAATTCACGCACCCGCCCGCGCGGCTTCTTCATTTCGCCAAGCCCTCGAAGTAACGCTTCAGCCCATAGGCCTAAAGCGAACTGCTTCAACGGTTCGGCTATTGCGTCATTTACAACAGCGGTCACATTGTCACCGCTTACGGCTTCGACTGGTACGCCGTCATCAGCCAGCGTTCGGAGATACGACTTAAGCGCGGGCGATAGGTCATTATCGAGAACGGCAAACAGCCGCGCTCCGAGAACGCGCTCAAAGATGGTATTATCTTTTATGTACTGTTGCTTCAATATTTTTTACGCTTATGATATACGCACGGTATTGTTAAAGATATTCTAACGACGCTTATCAGTTCGGGACGTGGTAGCGCCACGCAATAGACAGCGTCCGGCGTTTCTAAGTAGTATTTACAGTTTTTACAATTCTTCATCTATCCTCCTATTGCACAAATGATGCCGCAAGTTTCGCGGCGTTAGCCTCTATCCGAGCCGCCTGTTCTGCCTCGATGCTTTTAATTTCTTCTTCTACGTCACCGACAGCTGGCAACATTTTTAAGAAAGTGCGCTGGCTAATTTTACCAGCAAGGAATAATGGAAGGTAAATATTTTGTATCGCCGCAAGTTGCCCTTGATTGAAGGTCTTGATACCAACTGTCACAGCTTTGTTATCATAGTTATAGGCCGTTCGTTTAGTTGCCCCTTCGAGTATCTTTTTATTCAGTTCGTTAAAGCCGCCAATCCAGATTTCGCGCTCCTGGTCACCTATTAAATCTACGGGCTCTTGCTGCTGTTCGGCGGTGCTTCGGTTGCTGTTGAATTCGGGGAAGCCTAGATACATAATAGGCACGCCCGAACCGCCGCTGATAATCTTTAAAACCGTGATAAGTTCCATCTCGAAGTTTTGAGCGCTAACCTGCGTCGGCCCCTCGAATGACAAAACCGGCGTGGCGGCTAGAGCGTTTCCAACTTTCCAATTTGAAGCGGCTAACTTAGATGTTATAGCGGCAACTTCGGTTTGGTCTGTGCATCTAAAGTAAGGCGTAGGACGCCCGAAGAGATTATTTGACGCCCTCCAATCAATCAGAATTTTATCGAGGTTTTCAAGCTCCCTTGTAAGTCCAGCCAGATTTGGCACGCCCTCCCATGTAGTCATTCGCCCGTTGAATACCATAACGGCGAATTCGTTAGGCTCGTAAGTGACGATATCTTTCTTGCCGTCCTTGCCCTTCACTTCATATTCGAGGCCGGTTACTTCGTCGTAGTAATCGCCGGTAGTAACTTGGTATTTGCTGTCGTAGTAAGAAAGATATCTTAACTTCGGGTAGTCCGAGCCGGTAGGCCACGAGATTAAAATGCACGTTTGCCCCTCGAATTCCTTCTCTTTGGCAAGCCGCTGGAAGTAACCCTGCGTCATACCGTTAGCCTTGTATGTCTCGGACAGATAGGCATATTCTTTCGATTTCTTATCTCCGTCAAGGTATAGCCCTTGCGCGAACGCAAAAGCCGCACGGAGATCAACTATCCTTTGCGTGTATTGATTGCCGTATTGAGCAATACCGAAATACATCTTTATCAGCTTTTCGGTCTTCTCATAATGGGTAAGCTCGTGATCGTTCGCCGTGTACGCTGTTGAATCATTTGCAAAATACGTTCGCCGTAGTATGTCTTGCCCTTGCACAAGTTCCTCGATGCGAGCGTTTAACGCGGCGACTTTCTTTCTGTTTATAAAGCCATAGTCAAATAATCCCATTAGATTTAATCCTTTATTATCTCTAGTTCAAATTTATCATTTATTTTAACTACGCCATAATCTAAAGAATCTTGGACGGCGATCCGTCTCGATTTGTCGTCATATAATACATCTGCTTTCTCAAACTCACGCGGTGAAATATTGCCATGCTCTTTTATGTAAGATAATACATAATAAACATTGAGCATTATTTGCATTTGCCTTAATGCTTTTTTTGTTTCAGCAGATAACGCCATTATATCAGCCTCCCTAGCGGCTCCATTGCCGCACTTCGGCCCTTGTTTAAAGCTGTCATCGCTCCGCAAAACGCGTCATATCTGTCATCGAGTTCGGTTGATTCCTCGCCTGGCAAAACGCATGTGCAAAGCTGATCTTCTAGTTGCGGAAACCGTCCGACGAAGCGTAACTTATCGCGCTCGCATTCGGTTGCAACCGGTTCAGCGCGTACCTTCTTTCCGTGCTTCGAGTGTATCTCCATCACCGGCGGCACTGGGTCGATTGACTTGATTATGTCCTTTGCCATTAGGCCGCCGTAGTTTGATTCGTAATAAATGATATCGACTTGGTACTTGTAAAACAGTTTGATAACTTCATTGGCCCACCCGTTCGGGCTTAGTCGGTAGCCGTTTGAAAACATCAAATACTTGATGCCGTCGATACCGAGGCCTGCGATAGCAACGCCGGTTTCGTCCGACTTCGCCTTTGCACTTCCAGCGGGGTCGATATACATCACGACGCGCTCAAAAGTCAGGTCATGGTTCCACCCTTCAACGCGGTTACGCTCGATCATATCCCGCTTGAATAGTGCGCCCTCTGCCTCTGTGTCGAAGTCGCAGTAGTATTCCTGCTTGATCATGGACTCAGACATACCTTCTGCGCGTTCCTGTTCCATATCCGCGTCGGTAAATAACCCCGTTTCTTTTACAGTCAACTTCTCGCAGAACCAATCAGGCATTTTGTGCGCGGTATTGTAGAGCTTGAAGCCGTGATTCCTTCCGCGTGGGGTGAATATGAATGCCGCCCATCCGTGATTTTCTAACAAAATAGGTCGTATATAATCCCAGACTTCAGGCCGGATGATGCTGTACTCGCTGAATATAATCCCGCGCGGGTTTGCACCAACGCCGCCCTTAGAAAAGTTATCTGCGCCAACAAGTTGAAAGATGCTACCGTTTTTTAGTTTAATCGCGTGGTCGGATTTGTTGATACTTGCAACTATTGCAGTTGGGAAATGATCGAGGTATGCAAAGCCGTCGCGGTCGATGCCGTTCCAGATAACTTTCTTTGCCTGTTCAAGAAACGGAAACATGTAGTAATAGTTGCCTACTTCCTGATAGGCGCGTTTTATCATGTAGTTAAGCATCACCTTATCCTTGCCGCTTCGTCGATGCCAGACGCACACAGCCCGCCGCTTTCCGCTGTCCAGCGCGTCAAGCACTGGCAGTTGATAGTCACGCGGCTCAAAGCGATAAGGTAAAGTTATATCTTTCAATAAATTATGCCGGATGTTTTTTTTGTAACTCTTTTAGCGACTCTATAAAGTCGGCTAGTTCAGCTAAAGAAATATTAATAGAGTTGCCGCAAGCATCATCTATGTTTAATGATCCATTTTCGACTTCATAATAAATGCCGTTTGAGTAATACTCAAAACAATCAACCCATTGACCGTTGATTAATTTATATTTTGCCAGTTCTTTTAATTTCATACCTACCTCAATACATTATGACCGGATATCTAACCGGCTCCGGTTCGGTCGTTTCGGTTATCGCCTGCACAGTAGAAGTCACCTGCTCAACGTAAGTCACGTTGTTTACGGTCGTCACCTCGTTGACGTAAGTCGAGGTTGACACAATCGAGACGTCTGGGTATTCGATGCAGCCAGTTAGCACGAACAGCAAACTAATTAAAGTCAATCGCATTGCCTACACCTCCCTTGCATTGCAACCCTGCGCCGTTCTGCTATGTGCAACTTTCGCAGGTTCTCTGTGTCGGTTTCCTCGTCAACGCTTTCAAGCCTGTTGAACGCTTCGGCAACGGTTAGTTCGCCGTTGACGACCGCTTGAAACAGATCGTCCAGGCTATCCATTCTTTGCGCCTTTGTAGTTTACGATTGTTACGACCGGCGCGTTAGATTCAACAAACGTGCGTTCGCTCCATCCGCTCACATTTTGCGCGGCGAATTTAATCAGCATTGGATTCTCACTGTCTTGGACTTTCCGAATAGCATCGAATGCCGCCATTGCCTTGCCTTCGTTATACGCGTTGAATAACGGCGCGTCAAATAAGTTACTGTCTTTCTTGAACTTATTGTATATTGTGCCTTTATCAACCCCGAAAATATCAGCCATTTTTTCAACTGGCATTTGCCGATAACCCATTTCATACATCGTCGCGAGGTTTAACTGAATTCGAGGTCTTCCTTTTGGTCGATCTTCTTCGGGCTGTTCTATGTTGTCTATTTTTTTACCCTTAGCCATGATATTACGCTACCGTAAACAGTTGCAAATGTCAAGCAATTATTTTGTTGACATGCTTATTTTTCTTTTGTATGATTCACGCATGCTAACGAATCGGCAAATAAAATTTAACGTGAACTTCATGCCCGCGCCGGTGGAATACACCTACCCCGTATTCGTTAGCAACACCGGCGCGGGTTCTATTTTAAAGGAGACAATATGCGACATATAGTCGTGATGAGTTCCGACGACCGGCGCACTCTGTTAAACGTCGCCGCCGTTGCGACCGGCCCTATTATCGAGATAGGCTCTTTCTTCGGCGGCTCCGCGATGATGATGAGTGAATTTAAGCGGCCTATTATCTGCGTCGATAAGTGGGAGGTTGCCTGCCTCGATGAGGTTTTAAAGACACATTATTGGCAAAAGGAATTTCGTAATATCAAAATCACGGACGATAATTTCTACGCGATTTTCCGTGAACTTGAAAAAGCGATACCGTTCATCAAGTCTGTTCGCGGCGACTCCGTGGCGCCATTCACGATCGAGCGCGTTAAATCGCTTCTCGGCGACGAGTTAGCAGGTATGATATTCATCGATGGCTTACACACTTTCGAGCAGGTCTCCGCTGAAATCTCCGCGTATCTGCTGCTATTGAAGACTAACGGCTTCATGGTCTTTCACGATTATCACCCTGATTTTAAAGGGGTAGTTGAAGCTGTCAATGATGCAGTAAATGATGGACGGTTGATGGTCGTTAAGCCTGGCTACACAACTGTCTGTAGAAAGTTGTAAAAATATCTTGACAAAATCCCGCGCGCGATATAAAGTGCTGGTATGCATGATAGTGAACTAATAATTAAAACGTTAACAAACCCCCTTCGATGGATGAGCCTTGCCCGCCCGGTCAAGTTCACATCATGCAACGTCGTTGGGGGTTTCCTTTTTTAAGTGAATAGACTTGGAAAACTTTTCGGCCATTGAGCATTGGAGATTTGACGAACTAATGAACAGAGAGCAAATAGTAACTTATTTGGTTCTTCGTCGTCATATCTGGGACGACAAATTTCACAAGGTTCAATTTAAAGAGTGGATACCAAACATCAAATTAATGTCGAAGCAAACCTTCTACCGTTCTTTAAGAGAATTAGAAGCTAAAAAACAAATCCAAATCAAGGTAGAAAGTATTTACTGGTCAGTTAAATTACTTGGTGATATACCTAACAACAACTGTTCCCCACAGGAACAGCTTACATCTGATGTCAATGAATCGGACTGTTCCAAAGAGGAACAGAACTGTTCCCCACAGGAACAACCTGTTCCCCACAGGAACACTGTGTATATAAAGAAAAAAGAAAGTAAAGAAAACCTTCTACCTCCAGTTATGAAAGAGGTTATACCTAAGAGCCAAACTTCAGCCGAACCACCACAACCCCAACTTTTAGTTTCACCATCAATTGAAGAAATAAAAGTACAACAGCCAAACGGATTTCATTATCCCAACGAATCAGACCGATCAAAGATAGGTTTTCCAGAAATCGGAAAAGAATATAATTTACAAAACACCCCAACTTTAAAAAAAAGAAAAGGCGGGTTGTCCGGACTGGCTAACGCGTTTAAAGCAACGGCGGAGCACGGTGCTTGTGGTGAAGTTGCCATAGGAGGTTCGAGTCCTCCCCGTCTACCAACACAAGCAAGCGGCGAATCATACAAACAACTCGGCCGCATAGCTGCACCGGCGCATGTTGCGTCTGGAACACCGGGGCGGGAGGGATTGTCCCAAATTAATACGCCCGCCTCGGAGATTTTTTTCGTTAATCCCGAACTGCTCAAGGGCCGCTTGATGGAAACTTGCGGCCCGCGTGCGAACGCCTACCGCTTTCGTGGTCGTATCGAGGCCCGGATAAAAACCGAAATCGACCTTCGACAATTCGAGTTCGTCTGCAAAACGATGACTGACAATAAGTTTTCGCAGGAATTCTGCTGGACGTGCTTTTCAAAATCGACCTTTTCCGATCTGTTCCGGGCAACGTGCGTGATGGTGTCGTTTCAAAAATACTGCGAAAATAACAAAAAGCCGCTGAATAAACCGAGGGCTTATTTCGAGAAATGCCTTGCAGAAAAGGACGCCGAAATCGGTCTTGACGCTGACATTTTAATGAAGTCATTTAACAAGAAACATGGAGAAATCAATATGGAACTTGCAACGAGATATCATAAGGCGCGGGAACTCATGGCGCGGCAACTGTACGACGAGGCGCTCGATATTTTGAACACGCTCGACGACGACTTCAACGCGCACTCGGACGGCTCGATTGCTTCGGCGCAAAATAAGACAGTGAAAGAACTTAAGATGGAGGCGAATGACTTGAAAAATTATAATCGAATTCGCATAGCGGCGGATGCCTTTTATGTCCAAATGACCGGCGATGAAAAAAACGAATACTGGGAAAAGAAGGTCAAGCCGTCGCTGCCATTGATTTCGCAGAAAGCGGCGGAGACGAACCGAAAGCCGTATATCATCGACTTTATTATCAAGGAAATGAGGGAGGCTAAATGATGGATGGTAATATAAAAAAAAGAGTTCTAAAATATATTAAAAAAAAGAATATATCTCCAAGAAATATAGAGTACGCACTCGGTTGCCCTAAAGAAACAAGGCAAGCTATTTCAGAATTAATTGAGGAAGGATTAATTGAAGTCAATGATAATTTTGAGCTGGAGGCGAAATAGAGATACGAAAACGGTCAAAGGCAAATCTTAAGGCCGAAATCGTAAACATTATTGCAGGGAGATTTTAATGAACGACCTCATCAACACGATCGTTTACGGCGATTGCCTTGAGGTTTTAAAGCGGCTGCCAGATAAAAGCGTTGACTGCTGCATCACTTCACCGCCTTACTGGGGTTTGCGCGATTACGGTTGCGACGGTCAACTTGGTCTCGAAAAGACGCCGGAGGAATACGTCGCTAAAATGGTCATTGTCTTTTCGGAGGTTCGCCGCATATTGAAAACAGACGGTACGTGCTGGCTGAATCTTGGGGATAGTTACGCAAACAACGGAACGGGCGGGAACGGGGCTACTGGTGGCAGGGATAAGTCTACATTACAATCAGCTATGCCGCCGATTGGAACAACGCCTATAAAAAAGACTATCCCAAACGGACTAAAACCCAAAGACCTCGTGGGCATACCGTGGCGCGTGGCGTTCGCGTTGCAGGCTGACGGCTGGTGGTTGCGGCAAGATATTATTTGGCACAAGCCGAACCCAATGCCTGAGAGCGTAACCGACCGATGCACAAAATCGCATGAGTATATTTTTTTGATGACAAAAAGCGATAGATATTTTTATGATTATGAAGCAATAAAAGAACAAAGCATTGACCCCGAAAGTTTTGCTGGACGACGGAAGCGCAATGCTGGAAAAATGAATTTAACCGACCCCAATAATTATAAATTTCATGGCAGCATTGGCGATGATGGTATTTTGAAAAGCGGGCAGAAATACGAAACTCGAAATTGCCGTTCTGTCTGGACCATCCCAACTCACTCTTACAAAGAAGCGCATTTCGCGACATTCCCCGAAGCGTTGATTCTGCCAATGGTTAAGACGACACGCCCGGACGCGATTATACTTGACCCGTTTATGGGAGCCGGAACAACGGCGGTAGTTGCTAAAAAGAATGGTCGTCGGTTTATCGGTATCGAGTTATCCGAGAAGTACTGCGAGATCGCCCGCGGGCGATTGATGGACACGCACGAACAGAAAAGCTTTCTGGATAATCTCTGATGGAGAAATGCGCGGATGAACTACGGACTACCTTATCTCGGCAGCAAATCCAAAATAGCAACGGATATAATTTCTTTCTTTCCGTCCGCTGATAACTTCTATGATTTATTTGCGGGCGGCTGCGCGATAACTCACGCCCTGATGGTTGCGCCTAGAAACTTATTCAATAACGGGTTTAAAAACTATATCGTCAATGATATTAACGGAATGCCCGAAGTCTTTTATAACGCTATTATGGGAAAATATCACGATGAAAAGAGATGGATTTCTAGGGATGATTATTTCAAGTTTAAAGACTCCGATAATTACATAAGATGGATTTGGTCGTTTGGGAATAACGGAGATAATTATTTATTTTCAAAAGATATTGAGCCGATTAAAAAAGCATTTCATTACGTGGTGATGTTTAATAATTGGACTTATTTTGAAGGGCTTTATACTTACGACTTTTTAAAGGAAACTTTAAACAAATACGGGATTGATGATAGTAAGATATTTCTTGATTTATATAAAAGCAATTATCGAAAGAGGCTTGGCCGAAAAGAGCATTTGCGGGTTATCAAATGGATTCAGAAAAATTATATAAATGTTAGATATAATTTTTCTGAGTTACAGCAGTTACAGCAGTTAGAGCGGTTAGAGCGGTTATCTCTTGACTATCGAGAAGTGGGAATAAAACCTAATAGCGTTATTTATTGTGATATTCCATATAAAATAAAAGGCTGTAATGATTATTTAGAAAAAGAATTTGACCATAAAACATTCTGGGAATGGGCGGAAAATCAAACCCATCCTATTTATGTGAGTGAATATTCATATAGCGGGAATCATCCTGAGAAATGGGAAACCGTTTACGAGAAGGAAAAGATAAGCCTAAGGCAATCAAGCGATGGGAAGCGGAATCGAAATATCGAGAAGCTGTTTTGGAACAGAAAAACACCGTAATCTCTAACCTTTTTTCACACCGTTGTCATAATTCAGCGACACGAATAAACCATTAATATCATTAAGCTTTTTATGCGGCCGCACTTTCGCTGTACGAAGTTTGGACACTTTCAAAAGCGGTTACTACATATAGCGGTTTCGAGATTCGATGAACGCAAGATATGGGGTAGTTTTTGGCGGTTATTTTGGCATGGAACTTGCTCTTATATATGGCATGGAAACAAACAATAACAACGAAAAAGGGGTAGCAAAAATGGAAAAGAAATTCTTTAACATCGTAAAAATAGGAAGCGATCGTTTAGCCGTCAGCGCGACATTGACCGAAAGAGAAGCTGTAGCGTGTGCATCATCGGCGGCGTTCGGTGGCTCACATTTCAACGAGTCATTTTATTTTACCGTAAAAAAAGGCGACCGGATTCACGTCCGCGCCGCCGAGGAATCTGCCGAATTACAAAAAGAAGGGATTCAAATCGAATACGTTTTTGAAGGACACAGATTCTAACCGACTACCCCGCCGCCGGACTGGACGCCAGCGGCGGCAACTTATTGGAGGGATAATGGCAGCCCATAAATTAAATACGTGCATATACAAAAACAATGACGGAAGTTATGGTGGTAAATGCGATATATGTGAATATGGATACGAAGAACAAGAGGATTACGAAAATCCAACAATCTATTGGGGGTGCGCTAAAGGTCTATCATGCGATACAGGAAATAGTTTTCGACATAAAAGGGAGGGATAATGGACACACAAAAAATATATCAGGCAATCTCGGACGTACTGAAAGACGTTGACGCGATTGGTAAAGACAGAAAGAACCAAGCGCAAGGCTATTCGTTCCGAGGTATCGACGATGTATATAACACGCTACATCCGATTTTCGCAAAGCACGGCGTATTTGTCACGCCACTTGTCAGGTCATGCGAAGCGACGGAGGGAGAGAACTCGAAAGGAACCGTCATGCGCCGGGTTATCCTTACTGTTGACTTCAAGTTTTACGCTGTTGACGGTTCGAGTGTGACCGCCACGACGATTGGCGAAGGGATAGACTCGTCTGACAAAGCATCAAACAAGGCTATGAGCGCGGCGTTGAAGTACGCACTATTTCAAACGCTGTTGATTCCGACCGAGGATCAGCCGGACGCGGACGCAACAACACCGGACATACCGAAGAAGAAGGAACCGCCGAAACCGCCCGCGCCGAACCTGCCACAGTACGCAGATCAGAAAGCGTTCCTTGCAAAATGGAAAAACAAACTGCCAGCGGAGAAAGTCGCCGCCGTGCTAAAATCCTACAACTGCAACAGCGCAACCATTGACGTTAAAGACCTTGAACATATCGAAATAGAGCTCAAAGAGCTTCTCGATGAAGCCGAAGGGAGAAAAGAATAATGGAAACCAACGAAATCAAAGACGAGAAGACGACCGAAGAGCAGCCGTACATCGACGAGACTAACGGCGAGCCGGTCAAGATGAGCTTAACCGAAAAGGCCATGCTCATCATGGAGACCAAAAAGGATTTGAAAGCGCTACGAAGCGAGTTGGTCAATGCCGGAGACGATGATAAAGTCTCCGAGATAAAGAAGTTGATAGAAGAAAAAGGCGAAACGCTCAGAATAATGATGATCGACTTCAACAATCATATCGACATCAAGGCTGACCAGATACGGACGGAAGAAGCTATTATCGAAATGCGCAAGAAGCGCAAGGCGGAACTCTACGAAATGGATGAGACCAGCAATAACTTTATCGAGCGGACTAAAAGATACATCATGGACGCTCTTATGTGGCTGACCGCCGGAGAAGAGGTGCATTCGCACAAAACGCCGTATCGTAGATATAACGTCAAGCCGACGAGCGGTGCGGTCATCATCACCGGCGAAGTGCCTGAGATATTCAAGACGACTCCGAAGCCGCCCGAAGCGAGGCCGGACTTGACGGCTATCAAAAAGCACATCGAGGATTTCGGTGCGGAGTATGTCAAGTTCGCGCACATTGAAAAGAAGTTATCGTTAACAATCAAGTGATCGCTCCTCATGGGGCGGCGCGATGCCCCGCTTTTTCGAGGTAAATATGAAACAGAAAATGAAACAAGAATTCAAACGATATTATGATGCATTATTAAAAACATCCAATGAATGCCTCCAGATTGTTGTTGATAGATTTGCAAAAGACGGCAACCAATTAATGGCTGATTTCGTTTTGGATGCAAAGAATATGGAACCGTTTGAAAAAGCTTTCAGAAAGTATGAGGATAGAATTTAGTGTTCGGTAAGGTTTTCGATTATATTTGTTGGGCGGTTTTAGCCGCCGTAGGGCTGTACTTTGGCACGTATCTTGCTGTATATTTAATCAACTTAGGAGGCTGATATGATATTAAACAGGGACTTGTTACGAATCGCGGCTCGATATCCAGATGCGAAATACAACAGCGTCTTGATTACCCCGCGAAAGAAGACGGTCGAATATTTCTACACGGACGGAAAGCTTGCGATATTTCATCAGCAACCGCAAGACGAAGTTCGGCTTACGGCGGCGGTCTGCGTCCCCGCGTCGCTTGCCCGTTTCAAGCACGTTGAACTTTGCGGGCGCACAATCAAGGCGGATGATTTCTACGCCGTCGATGACTCGGATGATGCGACGTTTGCGGCCTTGAAGAAGCGGCGGGCGGCGGTCGTCAAGATGGTCAACATGGCCGCTCCGTTCATGTCATCGGAGTACGCTATCAACACGCGGTATCTGTCCGGCGTAAAGTTCAACCGAAAGTCGTTGCCGTTGACATTCAGTATGAATCGCGGAAAAAATAATAAAGGCGGAATGCAGACATTCTACGTCTTTCAGAATCAGGCGGCGAATGTCTACGGCGTGATAATGGCTGTACTCGACGACTACGATGTCGAATACGAAGACGAGGCTTTCAATGGAAAATGAAGTCAAAAAGAAAATAGATGAAAAATTCGATAAAGGTGATCCAGTCTATCTTGATAAAGATGGTTGCATTACAGGAAAGAATAAGACAATCATCTCCGAACTTTGCCGTACGTGCACTAACCGTGAATGGTGCGCGGGGCAGTTCTGGTCGGTGGAAAAATGCGAAAGGTGGGAGAAGGAAGAATGACACCCGAACAAATCAGAGAAATAAATAGCCGAATAGCATCATTAGAACAAGAAATTATAGGCAATCAAAGCACTATCGAAACTAGACGTACTTCCATTATGGAATCACAGGAAATCATTAATAAGTATAATGCAAAAATTACTGCCTGCAATATCCAGATACTTGCTCTAAAAAAAGAATTAGAAAATTCTTAAAGGGAAATAGAATATGAAAGCGCTTTCGGTAAAACAACCTTGGGCCAACCTTATCGCCAGCGGTCTAAAGACGATTGAGACGCGCAAACGATGGACATCGTATCGCGGGCTGCTTTTGATTTGTTCCTCGAAAAATCCAGCGATAGAACCCGCTGGACAAGCTATCGCCGTTTGCCGCTTGGTCGATTGCCGCGCAATGATGGAGCGTGATGAGGATGCTGCGCACGTGGCATACGAACAGAAAAAATACTCATGGATTTTGAGAGACATCCGAAAGATAAAACCGTTTCCCGTTCGCGGGCAACTTGGAATATTTAACATCGACTGCGAATACGAGGTGATTGAATGAGCCGATTAATTTGCCACAACTGCCAAACGGAAATCACAGGCACAGCGTACCGAATCGATACGCAGCTTAAGGTCACATCATCCGACTTGAAGGATGACGGAAAGACGCATAGCGGGTGCTGGCATGACGCTGTATTTTGCGTCGATTGCGGTATGCTTAAAATGGCGCGAATCAACGAGGCGATAAATAACAAACCGGAGGAAGTATGAGCGAAAAAGATGAAAAACGAGCTTATGAAAACGGTTACGAGAACGGAGCCGCGGCTGAACACGAAAGATTAAACGAGATACTTAAGAATAATCTCAACGCTATAAATCCAGCAATTGAACAAGCTACTAAAGCGATGAAACTTGCTGTTTCGCTATGCGGAACCTTGCAGGTAAATCCAACTGGTGTTTTGGATGATGGCGATTACGAAAATATAAAACAAGCCAAAGACGATTTAACCGCCGCGATTGCGGCGATGGAAAACAAGGAGGAGAAATGAAACAGACAACTTACTATATAAATAACGCAAGTCATATTTTACAGTGGTCAGAATGGCCTTTTGAAACATATGACAACGAACCGATAGAAGATGCCTATCGTTCGGCTCTTGAAGATTACTGTAGAAATTCTACCGACATAGACCAAGAAGATTTCGTTAAAGAGGTTTACAAGATAAAAACGAATAATGGTCAAGTGTTAAAATTTGAAGTAACTAAAGAAGCCGGGACATTTGATTTTATCGCCCAACTAATAGAATAAGATGGAGGTTCTATGAGCAACATAATTTGGATCGCTTTACTGTTTCTACTGTTCGCGTTCGTGGGCTTCGTTATCTTTCTGATAATCGCAGCCGTTAAAGTCAGAAAGTTTTTTCGATTTGTTGAAACGGTTGTGACGAGAAACTTCGAGCAACAGTTAGATATTGAACGGTTAGTGGGCGAAGTCCATTTGCGAATCTGTAGCAGTGGCTATCACCTAGTAAGGGATAGAAAGCCGAAGGCGACTATCACGCAGGGGATGCCGTTGCCTATCGACGACA